>Ga0181525_10003304_pt1 | contig 12837 bp, 8 predicted proteins | sample PEATcosm2014_Bin_48_FD_121100 | JGI IMG/M metagenome (GOLD analysis project Ga0181525, IMG submission 121100) | Peatland microbial communities from MTU Mesocosm Facility, Houghton, MI, USA - PEATcosm2014_Bin06_10_metaG | ecosystem: Environmental > Terrestrial > Soil > Wetlands > Peat | place... | reverse complement strand
GGGAATTTGTAGAAAATAATCTAGGAACCGAACAGGACGCGGATGGTTCTGTCACGGTGCGCATGATCGCGCAACAATACCTCTTCGTTCCGCACTGCATTCTGGTTCCCGCCGGAGTCGCCGTTCATCTTCGCGTCACCAGCGCCGACGCCGTGCATGCGCTGTCTTTTGATGGCACCGACTATAACGTGAAAGTTCTTCCGGGCACCGTCAGCGAGGCGCAACTGCAGTTTCCCAACCCCGGCGAATACAAAATGCCATGCCGAGAATTCTGCGGAGCCGGACATTACGCCATGAGGTCCGAATTGAAAGTCATCCCTCGCGAGCAGTTTCCCGCCTTACGGCCGGAAGAAAGGGGAAACTGTGCAGCCCAATAACCGATGTTTTGCTCCGACCGCCGGGGTCGCCACAGTTATTTTGGCTGCGAGCATTTTGGCGGCGAGTTCCCTGCTGCTTTTAGCCGGCGACAGCCCACCCGATCAGATTCCCTCCTATGTTTCTTGGACGCCGGAAACGATTGCAGCAGCTTCCTCAGGAGATGGGTTTCGTGGAATGTTGCTGGCAAAGCGCTGCGATCATTGCCACGGAACGGAAGGTTTCAGCGCTGCTTCCTCAACCCCCAACCTGGCTGGCGTGGGCAAGCTTGCAATCTGGAAGCAGTTGCAAGATTTCCAAACTCAAAAGCGAAAGTCGCGAAGCATGAATCCGATCGCGGAATCCCTTTCCCCTCGTGACCTGTTAGATGTGGTTGCCTATTACGCCAAGCTGCCGGTTTTTACCGATCCTCAAGACAACCGAGTCTTTCCCCAATCGCGACCTGACCCGGCAAATGCGGCAATCGCGACGCGTCTGATTTCATTTGGAGACGGGGGGCGCGGCATTCCGCCCTGCCAAGCCTGCCACGGGCCGGTGGCTTTTCGTCCAGGTGTGCCTTCGCTCGCAACCCAGAACGCCGACTACGTTTTGATCCAGCTCGAAGCTTTCGCAAACCGGTCTCGCCGCAACGATATTAATATGCCGATGCGAACCATCGCAGGGCTGCTCACCGAAGAGGAGCGACACGCGATTGCGGAGTATTACGGTTCCGGCAACGGCTATCAGGCCGGAAGCCCGCCCGCGCCGAACTAGGAGGGGATGCGCGTTGCTGGGGGCCCGATGCCCCATAAGCGCTACGCTTTCTGTCCTACCGCAATTCTTCCATCGCGGCCTCGAGTACTTCCCGGCTCGGACGGGTTATCGACTCCGGCAGTGTAGCCAGCGGCTGATCGATCATGTTCAGCAGATCGATCAGGGTGGGCGCTTTGGTGTTCACGTAAAACAACCCGGTGAGAACTTCACCCGCGTCGTGAGCTTCGCTCAGGCGTTTCATGGCTGCAATCCGGTCGGTTGGATCGTAGTCTTCCTCGAGCTTACGCAGTTGCAGGCGGGATCCGTCGTGCATCGTGACGCTCACCGTGGTTCCCGGATCGTACTCCACGTCGATCTCTTCGAAGTGCGGCACGAAGCTCATCTCCTGCAGAGTCTCTTCGTGATCCTTCACGTACTTGTAGGATTTGGTCGAACCCTCGTGATCGTTGAAGGTCACGCAGGGCGAGACCACATCGAGCATGACGGTGCCGTGGTGTGCGATGGCGGCTTTCAACAGGGTGCTCAATTGCCGCTTGTCGCCGGAGAAGGAGCGGCCAACGAAGGTCGCGCCCAGTTCGATGGCGAGCCCGCAGGTATCAATCGGAGGCAGATCGTTGATGACCCCCGATTTCAGCTTCGATCCCAGATCGGCGGTCGCCGAAAACTGGCCCTTGGTGAGGCCGTAAACCCCGTTATCTTCGATGATGTAAATGACGGGAAGATTGCGGCGCATGAGGTGAACAAACTGGCCGATACCAATCGAAGCCGTATCGCCGTCGCCGCTTACGCCCAACGCAATCAGGTTGCGATTGGCCAGCATCGCGCCCGTGGCCACGGAGGGCATGCGTCCGTGCACGGAATTGAAGCTGTGCGAACGGTTCATAAAATAGGCCGGACTTTTCGAGGAGCATCCGATGCCGCTCAACTTGACGACCCGCTCCGGCTTCACGCCCATGTCATACATGGCTTCGATGATGCGCTCGGAAATCGCGTTATGCCCGCAGCCCGCGCACAAGGTCGTCTTGCCGCCCTTGTAGTCGATCACGGTCAGGCCGATGCGGTTCGTGCGTTGCTCCGGAGCTCTGGGTTCAGCAGGTGTGGTCGCCATTACTTGCCCTCCATGGTGCTCAGTTCGTCGGTCACGGAGCGCGCGTCGAGCGGCAGTCCGTCGAGATGGCTGATGCTGCGCAGCCGGGTGGTCAGTTCGGGCTTAAGATCGAGTTTGAGCAGGCTAAGCATCTGCGCATCGCGGTTCTGCTCGACCACGTACACGCGTTCGTGTTGTTCGATGAAGTCGTGGACCTCGCGCGTGAATGGATAGGCTCGGAGCCGGAGATAATCGGTCTCAATCGCGTACTCGTTGCGCAACTGGTCCCGGCTCTCGATGATCCCCCAGTGCGAGGTGCCGTAAGCAATGATGCCGATCTTGGACTTGCCCTGGTCGCCGTGATGGATTTCCGGCCGCGGCACAAACGATCGAGCCGTTTCGAACTTGCGGTTGAGCCGCTCCATGTTCTGCTCGTAGTCGTCGGGCCGCTCGCTGTAGTTGGATTTGTCGTTGTGGCCGCTGCCCCGCGTAAAATATGCCGCGGCCGGATGATCCGTTCCCGGTAGCGTGCGGTATCCCACGCCGTCCCCGTCCAGATCTTTGTAGCGGGCAAATCCGCCCAGCTTCTCGAGTTCTTCCCTGGAGAGTACCTTGCCGCGCTTGATCGGCGTGGTCGGATATTCGAAGGGGTCGGACATCCAGTTGTTCATCCCGAGATCAAGGTCGGACATGACGAAGACCAGGGTCTGAAACTGCTCGGCGAGATTGAAGGCCTCCGAGGCCATGCTGAAGCACTCCGCCGCCGAGCACGGAATCAGCATGATGTTCTTGGTATCGCCATGGGAAAGAAAAGCGGTCGATAACATGTCACCCTGCGAGGTGCGCGTGGGCAATCCGGTGGAGGGGCCGACGCGCTGGATGTCCCATATCACGCCCGGGATTTCCGCGTAATAGGCCAACCCGGAGAACTCCGCCATCAACGAGATTCCCGGGCCAGCGGTCGCCGTCATGCTGCGCGCCCCCGCCCAGCCCGCGCCGATCACCATGCCGATCGCGGCCAGTTCATCCTCGGCTTGCACAATCGCAAAGGTGGCCTTTCCATCCGGGCCGATGCGATACTCCTTCATGTATTCGATCATGGTTTCGACCAGCGAAGACGACGGCGTGATGGGATACCACGTCACCACCGTGCAGCCGGCAAATACGCAGCCCAGCGCCGCGGCAGAGTTGCCGTCGACGATGATCTTGCCCGCGGTCTTGTTCATGCGTTCGATATAGAAGATGCCGCGCTTTTCGAGGCTGCCGTTGGCGTAATCGAATCCCGCCTGCGCCGCGGCCAGGTTCAGGTTGGCCGCCTTGACCTTTTTCGCAAACTGCTTGCGGATCGCCTTCTCGACTTCGCCCATTTCAATCTCGAGGAGCTGAGCGACGACGCCCACATAAACCATGTTCTTGACCAGCTTGCGCAGCTTCGCCTCCGGACAAACCGTGGCGACCAGTTTGTCGTAGGGAACCGAATAAAAAACCAGGTCGTTGCGCAACTTGTCCAAAGCCAGCGGTTCGTCATACAGAACGGACGCGCCCGGAGCCAGCGACATCACGTCGTCCCGTGCGGTCTCGGCATTCATCGCAACCAGGAAATCAATTTCCTTCTTGCGACCGATGTAGCCATCCTTATTGGCGCGAATGGTGTACCAGGTCGGAAGTCCGGCGATATTCGAGGGGAACAGGTTCTTGCCCGAGATCGGTACGCCCATCTGGAAAATCGCGCGCAGCAAAACCGTATTCGAACTCTGCGACCCCGAGCCATTCACCGTTGCAACCTGAATGCTCATGTCATTGACGATGCGCTTTCGCCCCAATTGCCCGCCCGTACCCTGGGGCGCTACGTCCATAGTGGCCATTCGAACACCTTCCTTATGATTCGAGGGCGGAGTCGACCCGCCGCATTCCGGGTTGAGGGGAACAGACAATTATACGGCGGGACGCTTCGGTCGGCACGCTGAATTGCCCGCCCAAGGCCCGAAGGAACCTCTTTGGGAACGGTGACAAGAGATTGACCGACCTAGCCCTCGGTTTTGAAAAATTGGGCGATGGTGCGGAACTTGTTGTAGCGCGACTCGATCAAGTCCGTGGGCGGGATTCTTTTCAGTTCCGCGAAGTGCTTCTGCAGGCTGACATCGAGCAGATTCGCCGCCGCCTCGTAATCCCGGTGCGCTCCACCCTCGGGTTCGGGAACGATATCATCAATACAGCCCAGTTCACTGAGATCGGTTGCCGTGATGCGCATCGCTTCCGCCGCCAGCTCTTTCTTCGTAGCATCCCGCCACATGATCGCGGCGCAGCCCTCGGGAGAAATCACCGAGTAAATCGAATTCTCCATCATGAGCACCCGGTCGGCCACGGCAATCGCCAAGGCTCCGCCGCTGCCTCCAACCCCGATCACGGTAGCGATGATCGGCACCTCGAGGCCGGCCATTTCACGAAGGTTGTGCGCAATCGCTTCGGCTTGCCCCCGTTCCTCCGCGTGAATTCCGGGGTAGGCGCCATCGGTATCCACCAGAGTGAAAATCGGTCTGCGAAATTTTTCCGCAACTTGCATCACTCGCAGAGCCTTGCGATATCCCTCCGGGTGCGGCGTCCCAAAGTTGCGGTGGACGCGCTGCTTCATATCCCGCCCCTTCTGGGTGCCTACGACCAGGATCTCCTCGCCGTGAAAGCGCGCCATTCCGCAAATGACCGCCGGATCGTCGCCGAAGCCCCGGTCCCCGTGAATCTCGCTCCAGTCGGTGAACAACCGCTCGATATAGTCGAGCGTCTGCGGGCGCTGGGGATGGCGCGCCAGCTCCGTTTTCTGCCAGGCGGAGGGCACAGCTTTCATCTCCGCCCGGAGCGTATGGACGCGCTCCTGAAGCTGCGCGAGCTGGCGGCGAGTCTCCTCGTTCTGCCCGGCGCTGGCCTCGATCACCGCCACCTGCCGCTCGATCTCCTGCAATTCCTGCTGCGCTTCGGGTTCCATGAGTGATAGGAAAACACTTCCAACCATCGGCTTCAGCTGATCACACGCACGCTTCCTCTTCCGCACAACCGTTCGACTTGCGCGATGAAGCTGCGATCCGGCAGCACATTATAACCTTCCGCTTCCATCACCACCATGAAATCCCCGGCACGTTCCACGTCAAACAATACCCGGGCCTCGCCTTTGCGTTCCTGGAAAAGCGCGTGCAGATCATCCACCGTCACCTCGCCCGCATTCTCCAGCGGCAAACGGATACGAATGGCGCGCGGCAAAGGCACCCTGGCATCCTCAAGCGGCATGATTTCCGCAGCCGTAATTTTCGGATTCGCTCCTTCTTCGATTCTCACACCAGCCCTCACCAGCACCGGAACCTCCAGCTTCACCTTGTCCTGCAAACGCTTGTAGGCTTCCGGAAAGACGATCATGTCGATCGAGCCGGACATGTCCTCGAGCGTGGCCTGGGCATAGAATTCCCCGCGCTTGGATTTCTGCACGCGCAGGTTTGCGATGATGCCGGCGGTCGCGATGGTCTCATCCTTACCGGTCGAATTCTTCATCGTGCCAATCTCTACAATGCTGAGCGCGTGCAAATCCTCCAGCTTGTCTTTGAATTTCTCGAGCGGATGCCCGCTGATAAAGAAGCCCAGGATTTCCTTTTCCGCCGCCAGTCGCGCCTGCTCGTCCCAGTCGGGAATGTCGGGCAGCTTGTCATTGTGCGCTTCGGCGTCTTCCGGTTGAAACACTCCGAATAGTCCGTGCTGCCCGGATTCCACGTCGCGCTGCGCTTTCTGGGCGCGGTCCATGGCGCGGTCCAACACAGTCATCAACTGCGCTCGCCGGCCCAGCGAATCCGCAGCTCCGCTCTTGATCAACGATTCCAGCACGCGCTTGTTCAGGAGCCTGAGGTCGACGTTTTCGCAGAACTCGTAAATCGACTTGAACCGCCCCAGTTTCTTCCGCGCGGACACGATCGATTCAATCGCGTTGCCGCCAACATTCTTCACCGCCGCCAACCCGAAGCGAATCGCTTCGCCATGCGGGGTGAAGTTCGCATCCGAGACGTTGATGTCGGGAGCCTCGACGGCGATGCCCATCTCGCGGCATTCGTTGATGTACTTCACCACGTCGTCCGTGCTGCCCGTAACCGATGTAAGCAAAGCCGCCATGAACTCGACCGGGTAGTGCGTTTTCAAGTACGCGGTGTGGTAAGCCAGCAAGGCGTAAGCGGCGGAATGCGACTTATTGAATCCGTATCCGGCGAACTGCGCCATAAGATCGAAAATTTTCTCGATCTTCTTGGGCGGGAACTTGCGCTGCGCCGCGCCGTCGACGAATCGTTGGCGTTGCTTCGCCATCTCTTCGGCGTCTTTCTTGCCCATGGCTCGGCGCAGCAGGTCGGCTTCCCCGAGTGAGTACCCGGCCAATCGGTTCGCGATCTGCATCACCTGTTCCTGATACACGATCACGCCCAGGGTTTCCTCGAGAATCTCTTTGAGCTCCGGGAGTTCGTACTCCACTCGCTTGCGTCCATGTTTGCGGTCGACAAAGTCGTCGATCATTCCGCCCTGGATGGGACCGGGCCGGTACAGCGCGTTCAGCGCTGTCAGATCTTCAATGGAGTTCGGCTGGTATTTGCGCAGCACATCGCGCATGCCGTGCGATTCAAACTGGAAGACGCCGGAGGTCAACCCCTTGTGAAAGACCTTCTGATACGTCTCCCCGTCCTCCAGCGGGATTTGTTCCAGAGTGATCGGTGTTCCCCGCGTCTGCGCGATCAGTTTCAGGGTGTCGGTGAGAATCGTCAGCGTGGTGAGGCCCAGAAAATCCATCTTCAACAGGCCCATTTTCTCGATGGCGACCATGTCGAAAGCGGTCACAATTTCGTCGTTCTTGGTGCGATGCAGCGGAACCAGTTCGGTCAGCGGACGCGGCGAGATCACCACCCCGGCGGCATGGACGCCGGAGTTCCGCACCATCCCTTCCAGTTTTCTCGCAGTTTGAATCAACTCGCGAATCTGCCCATCTTTCTCCATCGCCTCGCGCAGCTGCGATGAGTCTGCGATGGCCTGTTCGAGCGTTATATTGAGTTGCGTGGGCACCATCTTGGCGATGCGGTCGACATCGCTGTACGGGATGTCCATGGCTCGCCCCACGTCCTTGATTGCAGCTTTGGCCGCCATGGTGCCGAACGTGATAATTTGAGCAACATTGTCGCGCCCGTATTTTTGCGTGACGTAGTTAATGACCTCGCCGCGCCGGTTCATGCAAAAATCGATGTCGATATCGGGCATGGAAACGCGCTCGGGATTCAAAAAGCGCTCAAACAGCAAGGCGTGTTGCAGGGGGTCGATGTCCGTGATGCCGAGCGCATACGAGACCAGCGATCCGGCGGCGGACCCGCGCCCCGGCCCGACAGGAATGTCATGCTCTTTGGCATAGCGGATGAAATCCCACACGATCAGAAAATATCCGGGAAATTTCATCTGCTGGATGATTGCCAGCTCACGCTCGAGCCGCTGTTCGTAGTCCGCGATCGAATGCTTCAGCTTGCCCTGCTCGTGGAGGGGCCGCAACGCTTCCAACCGGCGGGCAAAGCCCTCGCGCGCCACGTGGACAAAATAGCTGTCGATGGTGTAACCCGGCGGAACGTCGAATTGCGGAAATGGCGTCGCCACTTTTTCGAGGCGCAAACTGCAGCGCTCGGCGATGTCGAGGGTTCGCGTCAAAACCTCGGGAGAGTCCTTGAACACGCGATACATTTCGTCATGGCTCTTGACGAAGAACTGGGTCCCCTCAAATTTCATGCGACCGGTATCGTGAATCGACTTGCCGGTCTGGATGCACAACATCACGTCCTGGGCAGGGGCGTCGTCCTCGCACAGATAGTGGCTGTCGTTGGTCGCCACCAGGGGCAGCCCGAGATCTTTTTCCAGCTGGAAAAGGCCAGGATGGATGCGATGCTCCATCGCCAGCCCCTGGTCCTGGATCTCGAGATAAAAATTGTCCCTGCCGAAAATGTCGCGCAAGCCCCCCGCAGCCGCACGCGCGGCTTCGTAGTTCCCTTCCATCAACCGCTCGGCAACCTCGCCTTTGAGGCACCCGGAGAGCCCAATCAGCCCGCGCGAGTGCTCCGCCAGAAATTTCTTGCTCACTCGCGGCTTGTAATAGAAGCCGTGCAGCGATGCTTCCGAGGTGATCTTCACCAGGTTGCGGTAGCCCTCTTCGTTCTCCGCCAACACCAGCAAATGATTGTAGGTGTCGCCATCGGGCGGAGTGCGCGCGATGTTGTGGTCGTCTTTCTTGCATATGTAGAGTTCGCATCCCACGATGGGTTTCACGCCGGCATGCTTCGCAGCGTTCACGAAGTGCACCGCGCCGAAGATGTTTCCGTGGTCGGTCATCGCCACGGCCGGCATCCCCAGCTCTTTCGCGCGTTGGCAAAGTTTTTCGACGTCGCAGGCGCCGTCAAGCAAGGAATAGTCGGTGTGCAGATGCAGGTGGACGAATTGGGACATTGGGCTCAGTTTGATTCTACGTTGGCATCATTCTAACGGCAAAGGCAGCGGCGAGAGCGCGAAGTTATCCACAAGCGATGAGAATGAAACGCTCGGAGTAAGGCAGGTCGGGAAATCGGTGCAAAGCCTTCCAGGGCCCGAGCGCTCGTCCGCCAAAGGTTCACTCGCGGATCGATTAGGTGAGGGACAGGATCACGAAAAGAAAAACTTCGTCGGTTTCCCGCGCGGAACCTAAGCGCCGGCTGGACTTACTGCCCCTCGGGCGCATTGGGGACGCGGAAGCCGACGCCGCGTTCGTCGTTTACCTTTTCAGTTGCGGCAAGATCGAGGCTAGAAAGCGGGATTTTCTCCGTGCGTTGGGGAGCGAAGTTCCACAGCGTCTGTCCCACGATGGCGTAATTCTGCACTTGCTGCTGGTGCTGATCGCGGAAAACCAGCACAGTGGGTGGACTAAGTTCGGATCGCTGCGCTTCATGCGGCGGCGTAGGCGCAGGCCGCGCATACACATCCTGATCAGTCTGCTGACGCATTCGCTGCTCGTCGAGACTCTGCGCGTTCATCTCGTTGGCCAGGTTTATCTGGCGATCCCGGTCGTCGTTCGAACCAGAATCCCACCACCAGTAAGGATCGAAGGCACCGCCCCACAACCACGGATATCGGTATCCGTAACCTCCGCGGCAGGCATAACCGTAACAGTTGTTTCCAAATCCGTAAGTCCGAATACGCACTCCGCTGGAATGATTGAAGGCTCGGGAGGAAAGCGGCCGGCGGAAAGAAGAGGAGTACGAGCCCCGAGCGAAGGAACGCGCCGCGAAACCCGAACCGGAGCGGACGCCTCCGCCGAAAGCGTGCCCGCTGCCCACGTGGCTGGCAGATCCGCCGTGCGCTGCAAAACCGCCGTGTCCTCCGCTGAACCCGTGACCGCCACCGCCCCGCTGCGCTACAACCTGCACCGAGGCCGATAGCAGCACCACAACCGAAAGCGTGATCAGGCGCCGCATGGACCTATTATAAACCAGATTGTGATCGGAGAAATATGGTTGGAGGAGCGTGCGTCAGGCACTAGGCCGTGGCGACGGGCCGTCGGAGACCTACCTCTTCTTGCTCTTGGCCTTGTTTTTTGTCTTCTTCGGAGCTGCCTTTTTTGCAGGGCGCTTCGCGACCGGCTTGCGCAGCTGCTTCAGGGGCTTGTGAGCCGCCTTGGCGGGCTTTGCTTGCGGTCTTGTTTTAGCTTCGGTCTTGGTCTTGACTTCCGCCTTCGATGCGGCTTGGGGTTTCGCCTTGGCTTCCGTCTTAGCCGCCGGAGCGACGTCCGCTGGCGGCGCGAGCGCGGCCGCGCCCTTTGCTTTGCCCTTCGCCACCTCGGCCTTCTTGCCCGGCACGATGGGTGCCGGCGCAACTGCTGCGGCCTTCTGCCCACGTCCGCGACGCGGCGGCGGAGGAGGTGGTGGAGGCGGAGGCGCAAAAGGCTTCAGGAATTTCAAAGTCTCGGTCCGCGAACGCAGTTTTCCGTCGAGCAGCAGCATGAATACATCGCGCGCAACCTTCGGATACTCTGGCAATTGCGGAGTGATCAATAACTCGGTCATCTCCGGCAGTGGAATCCGCTGCTGCACCTGCCGCCACTTGGTAAAGTAGTTCTTGATTTTTTGCGCCACCGACTGATTGCGCGCCGTCACCGCCAGAAACAGAACCATCTCCGGCCGAGCCCCGGAAAGCAGATTCCAGGTCCTTGAAGGCGTAGCCGCTTCCTTCCCCGTCAGCCGTTTGGCCAGTTCTTTCGCGTGATTCTCGATGTCGCGCCAGGCCTCCACCAAATCTTTACGCGGAATCTGGCGACGCAGGTCGGAAATATCCTTATCGCTAAGGTGTGCCGTCAGAAAGTGCATGACTGCCGCCGATGGATCTACGGTGTAGCCCAAATCCACCATCTGTTGCCGGGTCTTCATCAATTGGCTGAGGCCGTTGGTATCCACTTTGGCGGCGGTCCAGTGCGGATGCAGCACCTTCAGCCAGTCTTCTTTTTCGAGAGCGCGGACAACATTCAGCGGATCGTCTTCATGCGCCAGCTGCGCCATCTCATGCCCCACGGCGCTGCGGGAGATGTGCTCGATGTACTTGTTTTCCTTGGCCGAGTCGTAGCGCTGCTGCGTGCGCTCCTCGAGCGGCCAGTGAAAGCGCGCGGCAAAGCGCGTCGCCCGGATCAGCCGCGAGGGATCCTCGACGAAAGAATAGTTGTGCAGGATCCGCAAGAGCTTGGCCTCGATGTCCGCCACTCCGTTGAACGGATCGAGCAACAGTCCACGCGAACCCTCATTCAGCGACAGCGCCATGGCGTTGACGGTAAAATCGCGCCGCCGCAAATCTTCCTGAATGCTGGCCGGCGAAATCACCGGCGGCTTGCCCGCCTTCTCGTAGCTTTCGCTGCGGGCCATACCGATCTCGGCGCGCACATTGCCCGGCAGCACCAGAAACAGCGTGCGTACATCTTCATCATGACCGGCCAGTTGCGCGCCAGCCCGCTCGAAGTCCTTTTGCAGTTTGAGAGGATTGCCCTGAACCGTGAAGTCGAGGTCGCGGATGGTGAACCCGCTGATGATGTCGCGAATCGCGCCACCGGTGAGATAAAGAGTGATTCCGGCTGCGCGGGCTATTTCTTGTACCAGGTTGACGCCTTTCATCTGATCCGGCGTCAACCGGATTTCCATCGTATAAATGTAATCAGCCATTCGTGTTCAAGCGATCGTCATCCAACAACCGAGGTCAAACTGCCGCTGGCCTTCGTTCTGCTCGGTTTACCGGCTGGGTTCAATCCCGCGCTTCATTTCTTGAATTTTTTGGGCCGCAATTTCGCCCAGGCGCAAAGCGCTTTTGCACAAGATTTCCACAGGTCACCTGAGCCCAAACCCGGCGATCTCGCCTGCAACCCGGCACAAGCCACTCAATACAAGCCACTTATGTGGACTTGAGTCGCGTCAAGGCAACTTAAAGGAATAACACAACGTTTACAATTTGGCTACTGCCAACGTGGATTCCTGCGCTTTCTTCGAAAATAATGCGAGAATCACCCAGCCGATACATGCCCTCGACCCACAAGAAAGTGATCGTCCGCAAGATGGATCGCGATTCCATCTCCGGCTACGTCTCGCCGGCCCAATTCGTCACCGAAGGCAAACTCGAATTGCTCAACACTTCCGGCAATGTCGTCGCCATGGACCTGCGTGAGATCAAGGGGGTCTACTTCGTTCGCGAGTTTGGCGATTCCGAGTCGCTCACCCGCAAAACCTTCACCACCCGCCCGCGCTCTGAAGGCTTGTGGGTGCGGCTGCGCTTTAAAGATAACGAAATTCTCGAGGGCCTTATGCCGGCGGATCTTACCCAGAACATGCCGGAGGGCTATCTGGTAAATCCGCCCGACCAACGCGCCAACACACAGCGCATCTTCGTACCCCGCACGGCACTCGAATCGCTGACGGTGCTCGCCGTCATCGGTGCCGGCCGCCGCCCGCGCCGCAGCACGGTCGGCGATCAGCGGCAGGTGCCCATGTTTGAAGAATGAGGCTCGAAGAATGACGCTCGAAGAGTGAAGAGTAATGTTCGAAGAATAAATCTGTTCGCAGGCAATGCCTCAACGTCGACCCGATTGTCCTGATTTTAAACGCGCTAAGCGGGGTGGTCTCTGGGTGGACAATACCCATCAGCCGAAACAGTTGCAATCAAACAAAACTTGGGATAAAAAGACCTTTCCACGCGCAGGCCAACCTCATGCGCAGCGGAGATGAACGGGCCAATCCCGCCTCTGCCCGGCTCGTTTCCGCGAGCACAGCTTTGTCCGCAGTACATTTTCGCAGTAAAGGTGTCGATGTCATGAAAAGCTGCTGGTACTCTCCTTCGAAGCGCCTCCTGGCGATAACCCTCATCTTGTTTTTCATAAATGCGACCGCCGTGGTTGCGCAGAAAGCCAGTACCGCACAATCGCCAGCGATTACGCCGCTTCCGCTCATCACGCAGGCGGTCGATGACACCCAGCTTACCGTTCTAAAGGGCAACACGCATCCCTTGGCGCGCCGCGAGTTCGACCAGGGAGCCGCGCCAGCGGCACTCCCCATGCAGCGCATGCTGCTGGT
>Ga0181525_10003303_pt1 | contig 12844 bp, 16 predicted proteins | sample PEATcosm2014_Bin_48_FD_121100 | JGI IMG/M metagenome (GOLD analysis project Ga0181525, IMG submission 121100) | Peatland microbial communities from MTU Mesocosm Facility, Houghton, MI, USA - PEATcosm2014_Bin06_10_metaG | ecosystem: Environmental > Terrestrial > Soil > Wetlands > Peat | place... | reverse complement strand
CTCCTAACAAGGCGGCCGCCGCCATGCGCAGCTTGCCGTCGTCCCACAACGAAGGCTGCTGCTTGCCGTTTACGGTGATGTCGTCGTCGTGCGGGCAAGCGCCAAGGGTGACGACGACGGATGGTCCCCCGGCGGCCCGGGGCGTGAACCGGAGGATATACACGGTGGCCACCGGGGCGCAGTGCATCCCGGCCACCACGCCCGAGGGTGCGGGGGTGCCTGAGTTAATGATGGCCGTCAGCCTGCTGATGTCGGCCTGGGCGTAAACGTGTGCGTCGCTATTCGTGTCTGCGTCCAGCGGTGCGTGGAGATCGTCACCGAACGAAAGGCGGCCGGATCGAGATGTTCAGCCGGTGTCCGGGCGGGCAGCCAGGCTGCTTCGGCACCGACGGCGATGAGGATTGTCTTGCTGGAGAGCTGGACCAGCGTGACGCCGAACTCGGCCACGTCGATGTCAGGTTCCGGTGCGGGCAGGACGGTGCTGCCCGTCGCACCAGGAGTGATCGTGCCGATCTGCCTGAGCGGCGTGTGCGCCAGCAGCCCTGCCCAGGCCGACCCAGGCTGCGCCGGGGCCTCGAGGGTCCGCAGGGCTCGGACCCAGCCAGCCGGCAGAGGTGATGACGGGTTGTTCAGCGGTGGTGGCAGCTTGGTCAGGTGCACTGTCCTGGTGCCTGGTGGTGGGCTTAGCTCGTCGACCAGCCGCCAGACGAGTACCTGCGCCCTTGCCCGCAATCCATCTGCCGAAGCCGTGGCCGGATGCGGGGAGTTGACCGCGACGGTGGCGGGTGCCGCCGCCGAGCTGCAGCCCGCGAGCAGCGCGAACGCGGCCGTCGCGGCAGTGGCAGGCCATATTCGCATCGTTGCCTCCTCTTACGAGGGAGACGCGGGACAGGCGCGGTCCGGTTCCATTGCCAACTTACTGAGATCGGACAGCGGACGCCAGGAAGCCGCGCTCCCGGCATTGGCCACATCGATAGACGGCCAATGGCATCGGCGTCTGGAAAATCTGGTCAGTGTCTTGGTCAGGCGATGTGTCACTGGTTCCGGCTGATTATGAGAAGTACGGCCCCATGCATCGTGGGCGCTAGCTGCACGGATACCACGGAACCGTGCCGCCGATGCGGAGCTAATTGCCGTTTGCACGGATGACTCGGTCCACGCCTCACCGTGCCCATCACCGGCTGCCAGCCACAGAACATTACCGCCGTCCGGTCATCTCGCTGACCACCTGAAGCTGCGCAACATCCGGCGTGACCCGCGGGTAACGCTATCGGTCGAGTCCGATGTCCCGTTCGAAGGGTTCAGCCCCTACCTGGTGATCAAGGGAATCGCGCGTGTCGAGAAAGGCGGAGCGGTAGACGCGCTCCGAAAAATTACCAACGGCCAGTTCCCGCGAGGCCAGGAGAGGCCGCGCGCGTGAGGTTTAGTGGACTTTGAAGGTGTTCGCGGCGGCCTGGATCTGAGCGACGTAGGCCTGCCAGCCGGGGTCGGTGAGAATCTGGTCGTGATCGGCTCCAGCGGTGCCGTCGATGAGTTCCCGGATGATGTCGGCGTGGCCCGCGTGCTGCGCGGTCTCCCAGACCATCAGGATGACTAGTGCGCCCAGCGTGGTCTGGCGCTTGTCTTGGTCCCAGTGGGCGACCGACCCTGGCGCGTCCAGTTCGAGTTCCGCGATGGTCAGGTCGGCGTGTGCGCGCGCCCGCTCGTAGAGGCTGATGATGGACTGGCTGGACTCGTCGGGCCGGGCCCACATCTCTGCGTTGGGTTCGGATTCGTCCCAGGATGGCAGCGTCTCTGGCGCCGGGCGGCCGAAGGAAGCGCCCAGGTAGATGTACTCCAGGCCAGCCAGGTGCTTGACCAGGCCGAGGAGGTTCGTGCCGGTGGGCGTCATCGGCCGGCGAAGGTCGTACTCGCCTAGGCCGTCGAGTCGGGACAACAGTTCCTGCCTGGTGGCCTGCAGGCTCTGGTGCAGCTCGGCTTTCAGACCGGACATGTTTCCTCCTGTCAGACAGCTACGAGATGCCCGGGGCGCGAGCTGGGTTGGGGGCACAATGGTCCTCGATGGAGGATATGGGTTCACGGCTTGCCTGTCCTGGTCGCGTAGGCCTTGTATCGGTGGATCTCCCGGCCGCTGGTGCGGGGCACGGTGGCGGTGGTTTAACCGTCGATGTCGAGCTGGGAGTTATCGTCGCCTGCGGTAACTGTGACGATCTGGGGGCGTGGATCACCGGGATGGCATGCCCAGGCGGCGGCCCGCTTCCTCATGCGACACGCCGAGGTCGCCCAGGTCGGGGCCGACATGGCCGAGGCCGACCGCACCTGCGCGATGGGACCCGCGGCCCACCCTCGACCTCTCCGAGCTGGCATAGCTACCCCAGTAGCGCTCTGCTGCAGCGCACGGCGTGGGCCCCGCTGACCTCCGCGTTTCCGTAGTGTTTAAATGTCCTCTTCGTAGTCTTCTTCGTCGTCATAGCCGTACTGAGGGGTCTGGAGGGACAGTCCGGACCACCGGACACAGAGGTCGAGCGGGTTCATGCTGCCGACGCCGGGGCATGGCGGCGCCTCGGCCCTGTCGCCCTTGTCTTCGTAATCGGCTTCCCAGACGTTCATGACGACTTCGCAATCGCAGCAGATGCCGCCGCGGGCGGCGAGTTCGTCCAGCAGCAGCTCGTTGCCTGGGGCGCGGCGGTCACGCCAGTGGATCGTCCACCGGAGGGTGTTGTCACAGCCGTGCCGGACCAGCACCCGGACGAGGTAACAGCGCAGACACTCGCGCTGCCCTGGCGCGTCCGAGTCGGCGCTGGCTGGCCTGGCCGATGCGGTTGTATCCGGCATCATGGCCTCCCTTGTCTTTGGCTCCCCCGTCGGGAGTTCACAGCAGCGTTGTACCGCGCGGCACCGACATTTTTGCCCGCCGGCCAGACGAACAGATGGACTACCTGGACCGGCTGGAGTCAGGGGGACCGTTCAGGAGAATGCTTGCCGAGTTCAATCTGTGCGGCCCGTTCGGTCTTGCAGGTCCTTCCCAGCCGGACCTTCCGGCCCGTCAGCGGGCCGGTCCCGACGGGCCAGGGATCCCGTGGGGCTCGGTTTGTACTGCTGTCTCGGCTCGCCATCGCAGTTCGTCGTCGCGGCCGGGCAGCAGGTCCGCGATGTAGGTCGTGCTGGTCAGCGGTGGGGAGTGCTCAGCGTTGCAGCGCGCTCTTGCCGTCTTGCCGCGGGCTGCCGGGACGCGTAGAAGTCATCAGGTGATCCCTCTTCCCGCCACCCAGCCGCAACCAGCCACGGGATCCCGGCATCGACCCAGTAGCGCCTCGCCAGCGCTGGGTCTTGACCTTGAACAGCATCACATCGTCAATAGCAGCGATTCGTTCGTGCGGTGTCGTCTGGTCGTCGGCGAAGCGCTCGGTAGCCCTGGCCAGGAGCGGATGGCCGATTTCCTCCAGCGAGGTGTCGGCACGCGGGACGGCCAGCGCGAGATCCTCAGGCAGGCAGCGCAGCGTGGGCCTGGCAAGCCCCGCCATCGTCAGACGTCTTCCTCTACGCCGCCTACCGAGTCGAGTTCCTCGCGGGTCATCCCGGCCAGCATGGCGATCCGCGCCGCGCGGCTGCCGTCGAGCGTGCTGAGCAGCTCGCCCATCCCTGCCTGCATTTCGTCGCGCCGGGCGTTCAGGTAGAAGGCCACCGCGACCTGCACAAGATCCTTCTTGGTCATGTGCAGATAATGTGCACCACTGGTGATCAGCCTGTCGCCCTCAGGAGAGACCTTGACAGCGACTTGCCGGGGCGCCTGCTCCATCATCGCCACCGCCGCATCCTCCCGTGCAGCAGACACCCACTCTATGGTGCCTCCAAGCGGGCTAGCCTCTGACCTCAGATTCATAGGGTTCCGCTGGCCTGCAGTTGCATCGCCGTGGCCCTGACCGGATTGCATCCGTATGTGCCGACCCTCGTCGTCGTGCTGCTGCTGGCCAACGCGGCGGCGCGCTTGCTGATGCCCGCGTTCCCCACCGATCAGTCAGGCAACCGTTTCCAGACGGCCAAGGGCACGATCCACATGCTTCTCGCGATTGTCGCGTTCGGGGCGGTGGCCGCAGCAGCAACAGGTCTGGACGGGCTTTTCAGCCACTACCCCGCATGGCACAGCGAAAAAGGCCTCCTGGTGACGTTGGGCTGGGTAGTGCTCGCTGGCGCAGTCGCCTGTGCGCTGGGGCTCGTCGGTCCCCGGCTCAAGCCCATCTTCGGACTCATCGAGAGATTCTTTACGCTCTCCGTTATCGCCTGGATCTACCTCATCTCGATCGAGCTCATCCGCTTCTCATAGGGATGGAACGGAGTCAGCCGTGACGGCCCCTCGATCAGGCCGTCCGGGGCAGAGCTGGAGACCAACCCGACAGTGGCTCATGAGCCCGCCAGCGCGGCGCCGGCCAGGTGGCGGCGTGAAGCCACAGGGGAGCGGTTGCCGGTCGCGGCGCTGCAGCTCGGCCTTGGCCTTCCCGGCTATCTCCCGCGTGCTAGCCGGCCATTGCATAAAACTGCAGGTGGGGCGGGTGGGGCTCGAACACTCCGCGTCTGCCCGCCGTCGACGTTAGGACGTCGGCGGGACCTGTCCGCCATTACGGCCCGAAGGCGGGTGGATTAGTCTCATCTTAGTGGACAGCGAGCGGGACGGGGATGTCTCGGGTGCCTTCAGCCGAAGGGACCCGGATGCGCTGGCGCTCGCATATGCGCGGTTCGGCCCGCTGGTCTACAGCATCGCGCTGCGGGCCCTTGGGGCCCGGTCGGACGCCGAGGACGTGACTCAGCAGGTATTCGTGTCGGCCTGGCGCAGCCAGGCCAGCTTCGATCCCGGCCGCGGCACGCTGGGCGGCTGGCTGGTCACCATCGCCCGCAACAAGGTCGCCGACGCGCTGCGGGAACGGCAGCGGGACGGTCGGGTTTTGCTCCAGGTGGCCGGCGGCGCGACCGTATCGGCGCCGGAGGCGCCTCCGGATCAGGTGGTCGACCGAATCGTGCTGGCCGATGAGCTGGCCCGGCTGCCGGAGTCGCAGCGCTTGGTGATGGCGCTGGCGTTCTATTCTGATCTCACGCACGAGCAGATAGCCCAGGTCCTGGGCTTGCCCCTCGGCACGGTGAAGAGCCACATCCGCCGCGGCCTGCAGCGGTTGCGGTCCAGGCTGGAGGCCGACGGTGTCGCATACTGATCCGGAGATCCTGGCGCTGAGGGCGCTCGGCGAGATGGCCGGCACCGCCCGGGACGATGAACACGCCGAGGCGTGCGCGCACTGCCGCGCCGAGCTGGCCCGGCTGACTGAGATCGTCGACCTGGCCCGGGTCGGCGGCCCGGCGGGGCCGCTGGAAGCACCGCCGCCTCAGGTCTGGGACCAGATAGCCGCCGTGGTCGCGAACGGCGCGGTGCCCTCCCCGGTGGCCGCCGTGCCCGGCGGAGGAGATCCGTACGAACTCAACGGAGCCGGGCACCGGGCCAACAGCGATACGCGCGAGGCCGGCAGCGGCAGGAGCCCGGCTAGCGGCGATGGCAGCCTGGCCGCAGAGCCGGCCGCCGGACCCCGGCGCGGCGCGCGGCGCGGGCGGCTGATCACCGCGCTGGCTGGGCTGGCCGCCGGGCTGATCATCGGTATCGGTGGCACGGCGGGAATCGTCCAGCTCACCCAGGCCCCGGCGACCCGAGTCGTCGCCCAGATCGAGCTGTACCCGCTGCCGCAGTTCCCGCAGTGGCAGGGCGCTACCGGCACCGCGGTGATGCGGGCCACCGCCAGCCAGCAGGTGATGGCAGTGACGCTCAATGCGCCCCGGCGGCCTGGTTTCTACGAGGTCTGGCTGCTGGCTCAGAACGGGACCAGCATGATTCCCTCGGCGACCTGAACGCCGACCACACCGGGACCTTCACCATCCCGGCCGGCACCGATCTGCGCAACTACTCGCGCATCGACGTGTCACTGCAGCCGTTCAACGGAAGCACGGTGCACGTCAAGACCAGCGTGGTCCGGGGTTCGCTGCCGGCCGCCGTCCTCGGCGCCCCGGCGGCGGCCGGCTGAGGATCAAGCCGACCATCGCCACGCACGACTGAACCTAGCCGAACACGATTGAACCTTGTCTGCATCCAGACCGGGCCGCTGAGCCGTATGTCATCACGAGAGCCGCGACCGAACGCGGCCGGAATGGAGTGAACATGCGAGCGTTCAAGCGCGTGGCCGCGGTATCGATGGCTGCGGGTCTGTTCTTCGGCGTGGGCGGCGCCGTAACCGCCGCGGCCGCCACCACGACGCCGCAATGGAGCCAGGTATGGCTGACCGGGGGCGACACCTCGGTGACCACGGCCCCCGGTATCGCCGCAGCCCTGCTGAGCCACGGCATTGTGCCGCTGGCGGTCCTACCCGGCACCGAGGGAGCCTCGATCAGCGGCAGCAACGTCGCGGTCAGGTTCACCTTCCCGGTAACGGGCGGCTGGGTCAACCTGGCCACCCTGCACGGCACCATCTACCACTCGGGCGGGATTCTCTTCACTGATCCGTCCACTGGCAAGCAGATCGAGGTCGGCAACTTCGTTATCAGCGTCCACCGGGGCGGGCTAACCGCCGAGGTCAACGGCAACCCGAGCGTCCGGGTGCCGCTGCTGAACCTCAGCCTGGCGCACGCCAAGGTTCACGCGGGCGGGAAAACGGTGTGGATCAGCGGAATCGTCCTAACTCTGACCTCGGCCGCCGCCAGCGCGCTGGACAGCACCTTCGGCACCACCTTGTTCACCCCAGGCCTCGAGCTGGGCACGGCCAGCACCACGCTTCATTACTAGTCCGAAGTTACGGGGCCTGAAGATGTCGAGGCCGCCGCTGGCCTGCGCTTTCGCGCTGAGGCTGGCGGCGGTTTCTGGCTACTTCCGCGGGGCGGTCGGGATGGGGGCTCCGATGAGGTCGAAGGCCTGTTTCTGGCGGCTGGTGGGGTCGGTGAGAACGGGGACGGCGGCGGGGGTGCCGGCGGGGCCGAGCTCGGCTTCGGGGACGGGGGTGCGGCATCAAATCCGGCGTGGTTACCGGATCTCTTGCACGGTGAGGCGCCGCTGTCTCGGGCACAGTCACGACATTTACGGTACGCGTGGCCACCGACATCAGTCCACGATCCGGTCCACGAGTGGACCGGGAATTCTAGTGAAATCGCAGGTGGGGCGGGTGGGGCTCGAACCCACGACCGGCGGATTATGAGAAGCCCGGTCCGGCGCAACTGATGCACTACCTGCACGGATACCACGGAGCCGTGCCACCGATCGCCCTCATTGCACCGCTTGCACGAATGACTCGGTCCACGAATCGGTCCACGCCTGACCATGGCGATCGCCGGATGTTAACTACAGAGCGTCATCGCCGACACCACGACATGATGCCATTTGGTACAGGCCCGGGTCCGCGTAGATCGTCTGGAAGCCGACTTGCACGAGAGTCGCTGAATCGGATTCCCTCGCGGGGAATCCGGGAGATCCGAGGTGAGTGGGCGCGGGTTTGCGTCTCCGGCGCTGTACGGATCACAACATCCCCGCGGTGACGGGTAGCAGCAGCCGGGAGCTGGAGGCGATGCGGTTGAGGCTGCTGGTGCCGACGCTGGCGTGGCGAAAGTTCATCTCGGCCGGGAATTTCGGGTCCTGGTCGTCGCTGGTGAGGATCAGCCGCAGGCGGTGGCCGGCGGCGAACCGGTAGCCGGTACCGACGATGGGGATCCGGTAGCTGAGCGGCTTGTTGATCGGCACGGCCTCGGCCGAGGTACACGGCAGGGACGGCGCACCAGGTTCGCTCGCGGTCTCGTCGACGGCGCGCAGGCTGGCCCGCAGGAACCCGGCGGTGACATCGCCGGCGGTGTCGTCGGCAGCGACGTCTTGAAGGGTGATGATCCACGCGGTATCGGCGGCGCTTACCGTGGCGTCGAGGCGAAGCTCGATGTTGCCCAGAACGTCCAGGTCGCCGGTGAACGGCTTGGTCTCCCAGGTCAGCGACGACGGTGGGTCGGCCTCGCTGGCCCGGGCGCGGTTGAGTCCAGCACCGAGGCTCATGAAGGTGCGCTCCCCCGACGCTCCCTCGTCGGTAGCGAGCATGCCGTCGCCGCACAGAGCCAGCTGGCGGTGGGCGAGGCCGGGCACGGGCCAGGCGTCCGCGGTGTACCACCCGTAAGACTCGCCCCTACGGAGCTGGTAGCGGAACGACGGGCCGTCGAGGATGCCGGTGTCACGTCCTTTGAGCCAGTGGTCGTACCAGGCCAGGGCCTCGATGTGCATAGTTTCCCAGGGCCAGCTGATACCCAGATCACCCAGCATCGCCACCTGGACGTGCGGGCTGTTCGGAAGGGCGTTGATGAGATCAAGGCTGCCGGGTAGGTGCAGCGGGCCGTTCGCCCAGTCGCAGCCGACATAGGCGGGTACTTGCACGCGGTCGAGCAGCGGCACCAGGCTACGTTCGTCCCACCACTCGTCCCGGGCCGGGTGTTCCACAGCGATAGCCCGCCAGAGGTCATCCCACGGGTGCGGGTCGTGGTGCAGCTTCAGCAGGGCCTTCAGGCCGGCCATGGCGGCTTCGCCGTTGGCGGTCGCGAACTTGCCGTGAATGTACGGCGTGCGGAGCAGGTCGCCGATGCCGTCGACGAGGCGGCTGCGCCACAGCTTGTTGGTGTGGCCGGAGGTCATGCCGATCATGGCCAGGAACGTGGTCACGAACGACGAGCTCATCAGGCCGTTATGCATAGCGGAGTCGTACAGATCGATGGTGGTCTCGAGCGGGAAGATGGCCTTCAAGTGCGGCGGCTGTTCGACCGCGGCTTCGAGCTGGGTCATCGCGAAGTAGCTGATACCGATCATGCCGACGCTGCTGTCCGACCAGGGCTGAGCGGCGGCCCACTCGACCAGGTCATACATGTCGCGGCGTTCCTGGGCGTCGAAGAACCCGAAGGTCCCACCCGACCCGCTAGTACCGCGGCAGTTGGCGATGACGTGGACGTAACCGCGGGGTACCCAGAAGTCGCTGGCCCCGGCCTCGATGAAACCGAACGGTACGCCGATGTTCTGGATCTGACGCGGGTACGGCGACGCCGCGATCAGCACCGGAAACTTCCCCGGTACGTCGGGCCGGTACACATCAGCCAGCAGGTTGATGCCGTCTCGCATCGGCACCACGACATCATCGTCCTGAGTCATCCCGTAGCCCGGGGTGGACAGCTCACGATACTCCCGACCGCTGGTCTGGGTCCCGTTGAGCTGACGTTGGCCGGGATCAATTCCCGAAACCTTGCTGGCCATGGTGGTCCTTTCCTTACTTACCGCGAACGTGACGAGGGGTTGGTCGCGGTGGCCGGCGTTGCCTAGCCCCAGCGCCCGCTCAAGTTCATCGAGCGTTGAAACTAGATTCACGCTACGATGAATCTAGTTTCAACGCAAGAGGAGACTTTTCGGTGAACGATCAACCAGACGCGGAGAAGGGCAGCGGGGAGGCGCTGCGGACGGCCAGGGCCAGGACGCCGGGCCCACGGGACGAGCGGGGCGTGCTCGCCGCACGGATTCTGGCGGAGGCGCGCGCATCCTTCGCAGAACACGGGTATTCCGGCACCACCGTCCGGGCCGTCGCCCGGGCGGCCGATGTCGACCCGGCCCTGGTGTATCACTACTACGGCTCCAAAGAGAACTTGCTCGACGTGGCGACCACGCCGCCGCAGAGCTTCCTTGACCAGATCGTCATCGCCTGGCAGACCCCGCCCGCGGAGCTCGGCGAACAACTTGTCCGGCAGATGCTGCGGAACTGGCAGAACCCCGGACACGAACCGATACTGCGGGCTGTAATGCAGATCGCGGGCAACGAGCCGACGGCCCGGGAGAAGCTGCGCCAGATCATCCAGCGATCAATGATGGGGCCCTCAGCCCAGGCCCTGAGCGAGAACGAACGAGCGCTGCGCAGCGGCCTCATCGCCGCCCAGCTGATGGGCCTGGCCTTCATGCGCTTTGTCTGGAAAATCGAGCCGCTGGCCAGCCTGGACGACGACGCCGTCGTCGCCGCGATCGCACCGACCATCCAGCGCTATCTCGACGGTGACGTCTACGCGGCAACCCGCAAAGCGCCACCGGCCGAGTAGAGAGCGATCCCGGTTGGCTTGTTTAGGCGCCAATCTGGCGCGATCAAGCTTGCGTCTGGCGCCAGTGCTTGATCGCCTAGTCCATTCGGGGGACGTCGTCGCGCAAGGTGACCCAGACCTCTTCATAGTCGATTCGGTGGTAGGCGTGCGCGGCGATGATCCTCATACCCTTGATCTCCCGCCAGGGAATCTCAGGCGTCGCCTTGATGACCTCGTCAGGCAGCTTGGTGGCAATGTCGCCCAGTCGGCCGATGACGGCCTCGCCTGCGAGGCGCAGCGGGCGCTCGGCGTCCCAGCGCTCCTTCCCAAGCCCCACCGGTTCGGCTGCTGCGTCGGCTGCCTCAGCCAGATCTGCCAGAAGGTCATCGACTCCTCTGGTCACAGATCCACGGCCTCGGCGCGAATGCGGTCATCCCAGGGTTTGAGAGCACTACGTGCGACGACGTCCACTCCGACACCCAGGAGGTCCTCCAGATCCTGGAACAAACCGATGTGATCAAGGAGGGACGCGCCTGGCTCGAAATCCACGAGCAGATCTACATCGCTGTCTGGATGAGCATCGCCTCGAGCGACTGAGCCAAAGACGGCGATCCGACGGGCCCTCCGCTTACGCGCGACGCCGAGGATCTCGGCGCGGCGGCGGCGCAACCCCTCCATAGTCAACACGTCGTCTGTCACCCTTCAAGGGTATCGCCGCGCGTCCCGGAGAAGTCTCCGGGCGAGATCCGTCACGGGCCACGATCGGCGGATGGCGCCGCGGGGAAATATTTCCCGGATGATCTTAGGAACCACATGGTTGGTTCTTGTCAGCTGGAGCTTTTCAAATTTTTATTCAGGTTATATTGCGTAGGGCGGGTGGGGCTCGAACCCACGACCGGCGGATTATGAGAAGTCCGGCCCAATGCACCGTGCGCTCTGGCTGCACCCATACCACGGAGCCGTGCCGCCGATGGCCCTGATTGCACTGTTCGCACGGATGGCTCGGTCCACGAACCGGTCCACGCCTCACCATGCGATCACCGGAGGCCAGCTGCAGAACGTTACTGCGTTCGCAGCGTCAGCAGTGATCCACCCTGGAGTTCCAAGGCTGGGCGTGCGCTGGGTCGTTGGAGCAGTGGGAAGGACTACTCTTCCTGGGAATTTTCTGCTTCCGAGTCAAGTTCGGCGCGGATCCGGGCGACAGATTCCTTGAGTTTCGGCAGATCACGCGTCACCGTATTCCACACGACGTCCAGATCGATATCGAAGTAGCCATGGGTCACCCGGTTACGCATGTCGGTGATGACGCGCCAAGGCACTTCGGGATGCGCATCACGGACCTTATCGTTCACCCCCCGTGCCGCTTCGCCGATAATCTCTATCCAGTGAAGCACCGCGCTCTGCAGCAACTCGTCCGTGTCGAAGCGCGCGCGATCGTCCTGAACGTGGCGCCTAATTCGATCGATCGCGCCCAGCATGTCTGCCAGACGCTCACTGTCGTTTCTCACAGGGCAACGGCCTCTACCAGGACGCGGTCCCGGATTCGCGGCTTCAACCCGCGCGGCGTTGCCACATCCACGTGACGTCCGACAATCTCCTCGACCTCCAGCGCGAAACCGCTAAGGTCAAACAGCGTTGTCTCCGGACCCGGCGCAACCAAGAGGTCCACGTCACTCGTCTCGACCGCTTCGCCGCGGGCAACCGAACCAAACACACGCACCTCGCGCAGCCCATGCCGTGACGCGGCCGCAAGGATCTCCCCGCGAGCCGCGCGGAGCGATTCAAGGTCCGGTGGCCGTTCCTGCTGCGATTGCGCTGACATGACGAGGTCCTTCCCGCTGCCATGCTACGCGCGGGTGGGGGCGGGCGGCTCGAACCCACAACCGGCCCGTTCGGGCGGCGTCTGGTCGTCGGCGAAGCGCTCGGTGGCCCTGGCCAGGAGCGGGTGGCTAATTTCCCTCCAGCGGGGTGTCGGCGCGCGGGACGGCCAGCGCGAGGTCCTCACGCAGGCAGCGCAGCGTGGGCCTGGCAAGCCCCGCCATCGTCAGGCGTCTTCCTCTACGCCGCCGACCGAGTCGAGTTCCTCGCGGGTCATCCCGGCCAGCATGGCGATCCGCGCCGCGCGGCTGCCGTCGAGAGTGCCGAGCAGCTCGCGCATCCCTGCCTGCATTTCCTCGCGCCGGGCGTCCAGGTAGAAGGCCACCGCGGCCTCCACAAGGTCCTTCTTGGTCATGTGCAGGTAATGCGCACCGCTGGTGATCAGCCTGTCGCCCTCAGGGGAGACTTTGACAGCGACCTGCCGGGGCGCCTGCTCCATCATCGCTATCGCCGCGTCCTCCTGTCTGAGAGACACTCCCGTCGATGGTGCCTCCAGTACCTCTAGTGTAGCTCAGGGAAGCCTGGGGCTACGGTTCGGCCGGGCCATGATGTAGCTCTTCAACGACCGACTCCGGTGTGCTGGCAATCTCTGCCGGTTTTGTCTGCGGCACCTCGTAATGCCGCGCTTGGCTGCTCCGCCAGATCGGACGAGGCGATCCTCCGCTACCCGACCTGCGTCACGTAGCTCTCGGGGGACTCTGGCGAGCCAAGCAAGCGTCTTCCGGGCCGGCGTCTCACAGTGAGTCAAGGCATGCTCCCGGACCGAATTAGCGTCGGATCCAGGTAGCCACCGCGCTGATTGTCACGGTCTGGGAGGTCCCATTGAAGGCGCTCGTTTACCACGGCCCTGGCCAGAAGTCCTGGG
>Ga0181525_10003302_pt1 | contig 12846 bp, 8 predicted proteins | sample PEATcosm2014_Bin_48_FD_121100 | JGI IMG/M metagenome (GOLD analysis project Ga0181525, IMG submission 121100) | Peatland microbial communities from MTU Mesocosm Facility, Houghton, MI, USA - PEATcosm2014_Bin06_10_metaG | ecosystem: Environmental > Terrestrial > Soil > Wetlands > Peat | place... | reverse complement strand
CGCGTCCTTTCTCGTTGGGCAACTCGGCAAGCAGATCGCTTCCGCGAATTTGACCATCGTCGACGACAACACCATGATGCTGCCTAGCGGCATGGGCGGCTTCGGCACTTCTCCCTTCGACGGCGAGGGCCTCCCCTCTCTGCGCACGGTCGTTGTGGAAGACGGCGCACTGCGCACCTACCTGCTCAACACCTGCGCCGCGCGCAAGCTGGGCATGAAGTCCACCCACAATGCCTCGCGCGGACTGGCCGGAGCGCCCGGAATCGGCTGCGGCAATCTCTACCTTGCACCGGGAGAGCTGACCCCGGAGCAGATCATCGCCGACGTCCCCGCCGGGCTCTACGTGACCAGCCTCATGGGCTTCGGCGTCAATGTGGTCACCGGCGACTACTCGCGCGGCGCGACCGGCCTGTGGATCGAAAACGGCGAACTGACCCACGCGGTGGAAGAAGTGACCATCGCCGGAAACCTCGCTGACATGTTCCGCAACGTGGCCGCCATCGGCAACGATCTCGTCTTCCGCGGCGCAGTTGCATCGCCCACTTTGCGCATCGACGGCATGACCATCGCGGGAGCCTGAAGACCATGGCCGCGCCGATGCAGACTCTCGCCTTCGATCCGGCTGACGCGAAGGCCGCTTTGGCGCAGCTGCCCACTCGACCCGCCGTCTATTCCCTGCACGGCGCCGAGGCGCACGCCGAACCGTATATCGGCCGCACTCCCAATCTGCGCGGCCGTCTTGAGCGGCTTCTGCAGCCTTCGCCCAAGCATCCCCGCCGCCTGCAGTTGGCTGGGCGCGTCCGCCAGCTTCGCTGGCGCATCACCGGCTCCGAGTTCGAATCGCTCCTTTTGCAGTTCGATCTGCTTCAGGACGCTTTCGGCGCAAAGTGCCTGGAGCGGATGCACTTGGGCTCGCCATCCTTTGTGCGATTTCTGGGCGGCAACCCCTATCCGCGCATCGTCATCACCAACCGCCCCAGCCAGCGCGAAGCCGACTGGGCCTACGGTCCTTTTCCCTCCCGCGCCGCCGCCGAGCGCTTCGCCGACGAGACGCTGAAGCTCTTCCTGCTGCGCCGTTGCATCGAGGATCTGACCCCCGACCCATCCCACCCCGGCTGCGTTTACTCGGAGATGAAGATGTGCCTGGCGCCCTGCTACAAGGGCTGCTCCGACGAGCGCTACGCGGAAGAGTCGACGGCCGTTGAAGCCTTTCTCGCCTCGCGCGGCGAGAGCCGGCTGGTTACGCTGCGCACCCAGCGCGACCAGGCCTCTGCCGACCTCGAGTTCGAAGCCGCCGCCGCCTTCCACGCCCAGGTCCAGCGGGTTGAAGGTGTCAGGGCTCTGGCCTCCGAGATGGTTCGTCCTCTCAGTCAGTTACGGGCCGTGATTCTTCAGGCCTCTGCCGAACCGGACGAGGTCGCCGTCTTCCTCTACCAGAATGGCCACCTGAGCGGCCCTACTTCCTTCTCAACAATTGGAATGAGAATTCAGAACGAGCAGTCCGGATCTACTTCGCTCTTCGCTCAGCCCATGGCCATCGAGCCGGTTCCGGAGGCCTCCGCCGAGCAACCAATCGCCGTATCTGTCGGACTGAATTCCAGCGAACCGCGCAGCCGGATCCCGCGTGGGCTGCTCGAATCCCGTCTTGACGAAGCGTTGATAGCTCTCTCCGAACGTTCCGGAACCCCCTCAACTACGGTACGCGTCGGCCATCTGGCCCTGCTCAAGCGCTGGTACTACCGCCCCGAGGTGCGCCGCGTGGGCGAGATCTTCTTTCCCGGCGACGACGGCTGCTGGCCAGTCAAGGCAATCCTGCGCGGAATCGGTAGAGTTGCCGCCACAGCGATTGCCGCCGAGTGCGCTAAGGGATAAATTGAAGGGCGATGCCGAAGGCGCAAACCATTCGCTCCATGCTCACTGAGGGCCGAATCCCCCTCTCCATCGGGCGTACCGGGGAAGTTGCAGCCCTTGTGTATTCCCATCCCCGAAAGGCAAATCAGCTGATCGAGTGTCTGTGGGACAGCGATCCCGGCGTCGCCTTTCGCGCTGCCGACGCTCTCGAAGAGGTTACCCGCGATCTTCCGGCGGTTCTGGCATCCTATGCGGAGCCGCTGCTTGGGCTTCTCGACGAGGCCGCGCAAAACAAGCTTCGCTGGAATCTGGCCCTGATCGTCCCGCGTTGCGCCCTATCTCACCAGCAATGCCAGCGCGCAGCCGATACTTTGCAAACCTATCTGGAAGACCCGAGCTCCATCGTCAAGACCTGCGCCCTGCAAGGGCTCGCCGATCTGACCGTTCAGGATTCGTCACTTCTTCCGCTGGTCCTCGACCTGCTCCGGATCCACACCCGAAGTGGAACTCCGGCGATGCGCGCGCGCGGCCGCAAGCTGCTGCAACAGCTTGAGTCCCGAGAATCCAAGGCGTTCGTGGAGCTGTTCGGCTTCCGCACCCTTCGCAAAGGCGGTGCGCCCCGTAGCGCGATGCAATTCCACGCTTCCAACCAATACCGGATCGGGAAGAGCCCGGAACGGGAATGAGAATTCGGAAAGCGCCTCGGAATCCGTAAAGTCTCTCTTCGATGAGAACTCTCTCACACTTACACTGGGCCCATGCCTCGTCCGCCGATTCCAGGCCACCGCGCTCCCGCTTCTGCCGGCCCACCCGCCCGCGCGACGGAGACACAGGTGGCATTGCGCCGCGGGCTCGAGTTTCACCAGCGCGGAAACCTCGCCGAAGCCGAGCAGGTCTACCGCCAGATTCTCCTTGTCGATCCAGCGCACGCCGACGCCTTGCACCTGCTGGGCACCCTGGCCCACCAGGTCGGCAGAAGCGATATTGCCGTGGACCTGATCGGTAAGGCCATCGCCGCCGAACGCAGGCAGGCCGCCTATCATTCCAACCTGGGAACCGCTCTGCAGGCTCTGGGCAGGCTCGACGAAGCCGCCGTCAGCTTCCGCAATGCAATGGCCCTCAAGCCAGATCTGGCCGAAGCGCACATGAATCTGGGCACGGTGCTTGAGGCGCAAGGGAAGCACTCGGATGCGGAGATGCGCTTTCGGCGCGCACTGGCTCTCAAGCCGAATCTCGCCGAGGCCCACGTGAACCTTGGCAATATCCTCCTAGATCAGGGCAAGCTCGAAGAGGCGGAGGCAAGTCAAAAAAAGGCTCTTGCTCTCAAGCCCGATTTCCCGGAGGCGTCCTTCAATCTGGCCAACGCGTTGCAGGCACAAGGCAAGCTCGACGAAGCGGTCGTCCAGTATCGGCGTTCATTGGCTCTCAAGCCGGATGTGGCCGAGGTGCACAGCAATCTGGGAAATGCTCTGCTGGCAAAAGATGACCCAGAAGCCGCCGTTGCCAGCTACGAGCGAGCCCTGGCCCTCAAGCCCGATTACGCCGATGCTCTTTATAACCTGGGAAACGCGCGTCAGACCAGCAACAAGCTCGAAGAGGCCGTGAGCTGCTATCGCCGCGCCTTGGCCCTCAAGCCGCAGCTTCCCGAGGCGCATTACAACCTCGGCAACACCTTGCACGCGCTCGACAGGCTGGACGAGGCAGTCGTTTGCTTTCAACAGGCACTCGCTCTGCGCCCGCTTTATGCAGAGGCGCACTACAATTTGGGCTGCGCGCTCAAAGATATGGGCAGGCTCCCCGAGGCGCTCGCTTCGATTGCCACAGCCCTGGAAATCAAGCCCGACTATCCTCAGGCCCGTTTCGCCCAGGCGCTGGCGCAGCTCCAGTCCGCGGATTTCCAAACTGGTTGGCCAAATTACGAGACCCGCTGGCAGTCGGAGGACCACAAAACTCCCTGGCGCAATTATCCACAGCCGCTTTGGACTGGCGAACCGCTGCTCAACGGCCGTTTGTTGTTGTGGGGCGAGCAGGGCGTCGGCGACGAGATCCAGTTTGCCAGCATGCTTCCCGACGTTCTTCGTACCGGCAACTCGATCATTCTCGACTGCGATCCGCGTCTTCGGCCACTGTTTGCCCGCTCGTTTCCCGAAATCGAAGTCATTTCCAGCGGGAGTGGGAATCCCGCTCCCGACCAGCCGCTCCAAGCCGGGATCGCCGCTCACCTGCCCACTGGCAGTCTCCCCGGGCTTTTCCGCGTAGACGAAGCCTCTTTTTCTTCATCGCCCTATCTGAAGCCCGATCCCGCTCTCCAATGCGAATTCCGGGATCGATACGCAGATGGCCGCAAGCTCATCGGACTGGCTTGGCATACCAGCAACCCCAAATCCGGGCACAGGCGGTCCGTCGACCTTTCCCAATTTGCTTCGCTTTTTGCCCAGGATGATCTCCGTTGGGTAAGCCTGCAATATGGAGATTTCGACAATCTTGAGCAGCAGGCCGAATTGGCCGGCGCGCCTCTGCTCATTGACAGGTCGGTAGACCAGTTTGTCGATATCGACCGCTTCGCCGCACAAGTCGCAGTCATGGATCTGGTGATTACGATCGACAATTCAACCGCACATCTGGCCGCCGCGTTGGGCATTCCCGTCTGGCTTTTGCTGCCCTTCGCTACAGACTGGCGCTGGCTGCAGGACCGAGCGGACACTCCCTGGTATCCGACAATGCGTATCTTCCGTCAGCCGCGCATCGGGGACTGGCCATCCGTCATCGCCCAGGTGCGCCAGGCGCTCGCGGCAAGATTGACCTGCGAGCCGGAGCTTGAATGGAAAATCTGATCCCCACACTTGAAACCGCTGCAGAACGCCCCACGCCCCACGCGGTGGTCTCCGGCTCCGCCGACCAGGTAATCGCTGCCGTAATTCAGCAGATGCTTAACCAGGCAATCGCTTTCCACCAGGCCGGCAACTTCGGGCAAGCCGCGCAGCTCTACGGCGAAATTCTCAAGCTCAATCCACAGCATGCCGACAGCCTGCACCTGCTCGGAATGGTCGCCTCTCAGGCACGCCGTACCGATCTCGCCATCGATCTCATCCTGAAGGCCATCGCTATCAACGGCCGCGTGGCCGCTTATCACTCCAATCTCGGCTCGATTCTGCAGGCGCAGGGCAGGCTGACGGAGGCCGGGGCCAGCTATGCACAGGCTCTGGCGCTCGATCCGAATTTGGCCGAGATTCATCTCAATCTCGGACTACTGCTGCAGACTCAGGGCAAGCTGAATGAGGCCGTTGCGGAATACGAGGCGGCTGTTGCCCTCAATCCCGCATTGGCTGAAGCCCACAGCAATCTTGGCAACGGTCTGCAGGCGCAAGGTCATCTCGATGCCGCAATTGCGCATTACGAACAGGCGCTCAAGCTCAAGCCGGCGTTTGTCGAAGCCTGGTACAACCTGGGCAATGCGCTATTGGCCCAGGAAAAGCTTGAGGAAGCTGCCGCCAGCTACGAGCGATCTCTGGCTCTGAATCCCCGACTCGCGGAAGCTCACTGCAATCTAGGCAACGTGCTCAAGGGCCAGGAGAAACCGGACGAAGCAGTCGCGCACTACGAGCGGGCTTTGCAACTCAAGCCCGGCTATGCCGAGGCTCACTACAATCTGGCAAACGTCCTCTCCGTTCAGGGCAAGACGCACGAAGCGGTGGCGCAATATGAGCTGGCCCTGCACTTCGATCCGCAATGCGCCAAGGCCCACAACAACTTGGGGAACGTGTTCCGCTCCCTCGAAGAACCCGAAAAGGCCGTGGCCCATTACAGGCAGGTGCCCGACGCCGATCCCGAGTTCACCGATGCCTACAACAATCTCGGCTTGGCGCTGCTCTCTCTCGGACGGCACGAAGAGGCCATTGAATCCATTGCGCGCACCCTGGCTCTTAAGCCGCACCTGGCGGAAGCCCACTGCAACCTCGGCGCAGTCCTCCACGCCCAGAACCGCGTGGCCGAAGCCACTGCCTCCTATCAAAGAGCACTTACGTTGAAGCCTGAACTGCCCAAGGCGCGCATCAACCTCGGCATGATCCAGCTTCTTTCCGGGGACTTCGCCAATGGATGGAAGAACTACGAGTTGCGCTGGGATGACGCTCCTCTGCACCGGCGTGAGTTTGCCCAGCCGCAGTGGCTCGGCGAGCCTCTGTCCGGCAGACGCATCCTGCTCCATGCCGAACAGGGTCTCGGCGACACGCTTCAGTTTCTTCGCTACGTCCCTATGGTGAAGGCTGCGGGTGGCACCGTAATTCTCGAGGTCCAGGACCGTCTGCGCACTCTCGCCGCCGAACTGCCCGGCGTGGCAGCGGTCGTCAGCACTGGCGCTCCGCTTCCTGATTTCGATTGCCACTGCCCGCTGTTGAGCCTTCCCTCGGTATTCGGCACCACGCTCGGGTCCATCCCTGCCTCCATCCCTTATCTGAAGGTCCCACAAGCCGCCCATGCAAAGGCCGCCGATTTCCCCTGGCCCGAAGATGGATTGCGCGTCGGAATCCTCTGGGCCGGCAATCCCGTCTTTCCCGAGGATCGCTACCGCTTTCGTTCCGCGCCCATCGATGTCTTCCGTCCGCTGCTTGAAATCGACGGGGTGCATCTGTTCTCGCTGCAATTCGGGGAACACGTGGCGGAGCTATCCGATTTCCCCGAATTTGCCCGCAGGGTCGTCGATCTTTCCCCGCTCGTGGAGGATATGTCCGACACCGCCGCGCAGATCGCCAAGCTCGATTTGGTCATCATGGTCGACACCTCGGTCTCCCACCTGGCTGGCGCGCTGGGGGTTCCGGTATGGGTGCTCACGCCGTATACTCCGGATTGGCGCTGGCTCCAGAAACGCGAAGACACGCCCTGGTACCCGTCGATGAGGTTGTTCCGGCAGCCGCAGCCAGGAGACTGGACGTCTGTGATGGAGGCGATGTTGGCCGAACTGAAGAAGTTCCCGATCAGACGCGTTCGCTGAGGCTCATTTCCAGAGCATTTTCCGCGGAAGCTTCGCTGGAGCCGGATCCGGAGACACCGGTGACTCCCGCAACAGTGGCCGAGTACTCGCCATTGCTATCGGAGACGCTGCCGGAATAGTTCGTCCCACCTACAGACACAGAGAAGGATGTCGTCATCAGGGAAGAAACCTGGCTGGCGCTCATGCCGGCGCCACCACCACCGCCGCCGGAATGGCTTGCGCTGGATTTGGAGCTGGAAGAAGAGCTGGCGGAGGATGCGGAGGAACTGACCGATGCGGAGGCAGCTTTTCCCGCGGCGCTGACGGTTGCCGTGTCGTCCGGGAGTGAAGCGGTGGAAGCTGAATTGGAGGCAGAATGTGCCGCGCTTGCCTGGGCTGACACGCCTGAAATCAAAGGACTGGCACTGGACGGAGAAGACGAAACCGCAGAAATCAGCATGATGATCACTCCCTTCCCGGAAGACCCTCCCTCCGGCCGCAGACACAATCTCCTATCAGTCTCATCGGCAGCGGAGATGAAACCTTCAGGAAGAGTATTTGTAGTGTCCCGTTTCAAGCCGGCTGATACACTGACCGGGCAAGGAGATTCGCGGAATAGATTATGGTCGAATTGCTTCCCTCCATCTTGTCGGCGGATTTTGCCCGCCTGGCCGACGAAGTAGCTGCCGCTGAACGTGGCGGCGGCACGGTGATCCATGTGGACGTGATGGACGGGCATTTTGTCCCCAACATTACTCTGGGCCCCCCGGTCGTGAAGTGCCTGCGGAAAGTCACAAAGTTGCCGCTCGATTGCCACTTGATGATCGAGAACTCCGATGCTTTTATTCCCGCCTTTGCCGATGCCGGAGCAGACTGGGTCAGCGTCCACTACGAGGCTTGCCGTCACCTGCACCGTTCGCTGGAACTGATCGCCCAGCACGGAATGAAACCGGCGGTCGTTCTCAACCCCGCCACCCGCGTCGATTTGATCATCGACGTTCTGCCCATGGTCCACCATGTGCTCATCATGAGCGTGAATCCCGGCTTCGGCGGTCAAAAATTCATCGGGTTCTCGCTCGATAAGATCCGGCGACTTGCCGAATTGCGCCAACAGTTGGGGCTGGCATTTAGAATCGAAGTGGACGGCGGCGTGGCTCACGACACTGTGGCTCGCATCGTCCAAGCTGGTGCGGACCTTCTGGTGGCAGGCAACGCGGTGTTTGGCGCGGGCCGCCCCGAGCAGGATGCGCGCACCCTGCTGCAAGCGGCGCTGAGCGCGGTAAACGGGTAAAATTCTAGAGTTGGGCGAAATGGCGGCTGGCCTGTCGACGGGTCGGCGCAGCATTGAGGGGTTATGAACCGGTTGTCGTTGAAGTTTGCCGCAGTCGCTTTGGCGGTTCTGGCGTTGGGCGGGGCTTCGGCCCAGGCGAAAGAAAAGCAGATCAAGCACAAAAAGGGCCAGGATTTGAGCGCCAACCCGCTCGCCAACGTGGCCTCCAAGCAGCCCGACAAGGAACTCTTCGACAAGGCCATGATTGCCTTGAAGAAGGGGCGCTTCGACGTGGCCCGCCTCGACCTGCAGACCATGCTCAACACCTACCCCGACTCCGAGTACCGCATGCGCGCCAAGCTGGCCGTGGGCGACACCTGGTTCAAGGAAGGCGGAACCGCCGCCCTCACCCAGGCAGAAGCCGAGTACAAGGACTTCATCACCTTCTTCCCGGACGCTCCCGAAGCGGCCGAAGCGCAAATGAAGGTCGCGGACATTTACTACCAGCAGATGGAAAAGCCCGATCGCGACTACCTCAATGTGCAGCGCGCCGAGCAGGAATACCGGACGATGATCAACTCATTCCCGGATTCCACGCTGGTTCCCCGCGCCAAGCAGAAGCTTCGCGATGTGCAGGAGGTTCTCGGCGAGCGCGAGACGCAGATCGGCCTCTTCTACGAGAGCCGCGAAAACTTCACCGCCGCCATCGCACGCCTCAATACGGTGGTCGATACTTATCCGCTCTATTCGAAGAGCGACCTTGCTCTGCTCGGCATCGGCGACTCCTATGCGGCCCAGGCACACGCCATTCAGAATCAGGTCAACCTGCCCAGCGTGCTCAAGGAAAGAATGAGTTCGGTTTATCTGGACCGCGCTGCCGCCGCCTACGCCAAAGTGATTACTCGCTACCCGATGGCTCCGCATGTGGAAGACGCCCGCGACCGCCTGGTGGCAATGAACCGCCCGGTTCCCGAGCCGACCCAGGAGGCAATCGCCGAGAGTGACGCCGAGGAGCGGAGCCGTCAAGCTGTGCGCTTCACCGACAAGACGCTCGGCCTCATCAAGCATGGACCGACAGTGGTTGAAGCTGTGCACGTGGGCGATCCCAGCCTCGAAGACCCCAAGCGCACCCTTGCTCCGCAGCTGACGAAGGAAAACATCGGCATCTATAACGACGCGCTCAATGCCGGCAGACCCGCTCCCGCACCGCTCGCAGTCACCCCTACGGGCGCCAACGAACCGCCCCGCACCGATCAGCCCTCCCAGGCTCCGCTCCAGATGGAACGGCCTGAGGGCGGTACGGGCGTTGGCGTGCAGATCGTCAATACCCCGGCAGCCGATCCCAACGCCACCGTCAAGGCTGTTGGTCCAGTCAACACCGCGCTGCCGGCTACCGAAAAGCCCGCCGAGGCTCCCGAACAGGTCAACGACGTAAAGCCCGGCTCCGCCACCACCGCCGCCGTCGTCAGCCCTGCGGATGCAAAGAAGCATAAGGCCGACCTCAGCGACGAGTCCTCCAGCAAGAAGAAAAAGAAGAAGGGCTTGGCAAAGTTGAACCCGTTCTAAGGGAAGTGAATGCAGAAGAGAAAGGGCCGCATCCAAACTGGGTGCGGCTTTTTCGTGCCGTCAGGTTTCCCACTGCTTCTCGAATCATGGCTCCAGAGAGCCGCTGTTGGCCGAGTCGAGCGTCAACCTGCGCATACGCCACCGGTCACGACCAGGTGCATCCGGGCTTTCGAAGAATCAGAAGCGAAGACCCTTTCGCTCAAAACAAGAGATTTCGCACCCGGATCGCCTCGCATCCGTCCAAACGAAGAAAGCTCCCTGGAGGCTGGCGATGAAGTTCCTGCTTTGTTTGGTTTTTGTTGCGGCCACAGCGGCCCTCGCGCAAGGCATGCCTTCACCGGACGCCCGCCCCCCGATGCTCACCACGGAGACCACGCTGGTTCTGGTTCCCGCGCTGGTCAAGACCAAGGCCGGCGAACCGGTCTTCACGCTCAGGGCCGATGACTTCCTCCTCACCGACGATGGCGTGGAGCAGAAAATCGATCTCGATGACGACACCGGGAGCGAGCCGCTGGCGCTGGTCGTGGCGGTCGAGACCGGAGGTGCAGGGGCACGCCATGTCGACAACTACCGCCAACTCGCTCCATCCATCGAGGCGTTGATCGGCGCCGTTCCGCATCGAGTCGCGGTCGTTGAGTTCGACGGCGAAGCCCGCCTCGATCAAGGGTTCACCTCGGATATGGCCGTGGTGAACGGGGCGCTGCGGGATCTGGACGCTGGCGATCGGGGAGCGGCCATCCTCGATGCTCTGCGCTATTCAGTCGACCTGTTGCGCAACCAGCCGCCCTCTTACCGGCGCGCCGTCCTGCTGGTCAGCGAGACCCTGGATCACGGCAGCAAGGAATCCCTCGAGCAGGCGCTACGAGCCGTCAGCGAGACCAACACAGCGATCTACACCTTCGGCTTCTCCTCGGGAAAAGCCGCTGCCGGAGACGAGTTGGCCCGGATCTACCACGACCCCACACCGGGACCGCCCGGCGGATGCATGGCCAAGGATCCCGCGAATCCCGACCGGAACCGCCTTGGGCAGGCCTTTGACTGCCTGGGCTTGCTGGCACCGCCGCTTCGGCTGGCCAAGATCGCCGCCATTGCCGGCATGGATGGATTGCAGCGCAATGTGCCCGAGAGCGTGGCGCATCTCACCGGCGGCGAGTACTTCAAATTCTCCGATGCGCGCAGCCTGCAACGCGATTTGATGGCCGTCTCCCATCACCTGCCTAATCGCTATCTGCTTAGCTACCACCCGCAGGCTCCTCATCCCGGCTACCACGCCATCGTTCTGCGGCTCAAGCAATACCCGCAGTTGGTGGTAGAGGCCCGCGCCGGATATTGGGCGGAAGACGCAGCTGCGCCCGCGCCGTAGCATCGATCACCATCCCAGCCGCGCCTGTCGCCCTGAAACCCGGCCTCTGCTAAAGTGGAGGGTGGTCCCCTCGTCGAAAACCGTCTCTGCGTGAGGCTTTTCGCCAGTCCAACGGGGGCTTCCCGGATAAGAGCCCATGCCCCACGATCTGCCCAAAGCTTACGACCCCACCGCCATTGAAGATCACTGGGCCGAATACTGGGTGCGCGAAAATCTTTTCGCCGTTGAAGCTCCCGCCTCCAACGGGACCAGCCCCGCGAGCGATTGCCCGGCTGGCCAAGCCTTTACGATTCTGCTGCCGCCGCCCAACGTCACCGGCCGTCTGCACATGGGGCACATGCTCAACCAGACGGAGATGGACATCCTCACCCGCTGGCGGCGCATGAGCGGTCGCCGGGCCCTCTGGCTCCCCGGCACCGATCACGCCGGCATCGCCACCCAGATGATGGTGGAGCGCCAGCTGGAAAGCGAAGGCAAGAAGCGCCAGGATCTCGGCCGCGAAGCCTTTGTCGAGCGCGTCTGGGAGTGGAAGCGCCACTACGGCGGCGCGATCCTCGACCAGATGAAGCGCCTCGGCGCGTCGGTCGACTGGCACCGCGAGTACTTCACCATGGACGACAACCTCTCCGTCGCCGTCCGCGAGGCATTTGTCCGCCTTCATGAACAGGGCCTTATCTATCGCGGCGCGTACATCGTCAACTGGTGCCCCCGCTGCCAGACCGCCATCAGCGACCTCGAAGTGGTCCACGACGAGCAGAAGGGCCACCTCTGGGAGATCAAGTACTCCGTACTGGATTCTCTTGGACAGGATTCGGGCGAATACATAACCGTCGCCACCACCCGCCCCGAGACCATGCTGGGCGATGTCGCCGTAGCCATTCACCCCGCCGACGAGCGGTTCCTGCATCTGCACGGCAAAAAGCTCCGTCTGCCGCTGATGGGCCGCGAAATCCCCATCATCCTCGACGAGTGGGTCTCGCTCGACTTCGGCACCGGCGCGGTCAAGGTGACCCCGGCGCACGATCCCAACGACTTCGCCCTCGGCGAGAGGCATCACCTGCCGTCCATCAACATCATGGACGACACCGGCAAAATCAACGACGCCGGAGGGCACTACGCGGGCCTTGACCGTTACGCCGCGCGCAAGAAGGTTGTTGCCGATCTCGAAGAACTCGGCCTTTTGGCGGGCATCAAGGACCACACCAACAACGTGGGCCACTGCGACCGCTGCAAGACGGTTGTCGAGCCGCGCCTTTCGACGCAATGGTTTGTTGCCGTCAACAAGTCACCGAGTGCTGGCGCTCCCTCGATGGCGGAATTGGCGCGCAAGGTTGTGCAGCCCGATAGCGCGGGCAAAAAGGCCATCACCTTCACCCCGGAAATGTACGAAAAGACCTATCTGGGTTGGATGGACAACATCCACGACTGGTGCATCTCTCGCCAGCTTTGGTGGGGCCATCGCATTCCGGCCTGGCATTGCGCCGACTGCCACAAGATCACCGTGGCCAAGGTCGACCCGACCGCCTGTCAGCACTGCGGCTCCGCGAAGATCAACCAGGAAACCGACGTTCTCGACACCTGGTTCTCCTCCGGCCTGCTGCCGGTTTCGGTCTTCGGCTGGCCCAATGTCACGGCGGATAACCGTGCCGACTTCGACGCCTTTTATCCCACCAGCGTTCTGGTCACCGGCTTCGACATCCTCTTCTTCTGGGTCGCCCGCATGATCATGATGGGCTGCTGGTTTGCCGCCGAAGTTCCCATGCCCGACGGGAGCTCCCGCTCTCTTGCGGACTCGGTACCGTTCAGGGAGGTTTATATCCACGCCCT
>Ga0181525_10003301_pt1 | contig 12848 bp, 15 predicted proteins | sample PEATcosm2014_Bin_48_FD_121100 | JGI IMG/M metagenome (GOLD analysis project Ga0181525, IMG submission 121100) | Peatland microbial communities from MTU Mesocosm Facility, Houghton, MI, USA - PEATcosm2014_Bin06_10_metaG | ecosystem: Environmental > Terrestrial > Soil > Wetlands > Peat | place... | reverse complement strand
TATGAGATCGGGCTGGCCGTCGTCTTGTTTGCATTCAGCGCCCTGGCGGTCTTCTCGAAGAATCTAGAGGGAGGGCTATGGCTGGTCTTCTACGGGATGCTTTATCTGTGCGCGACCTTGATGGTATACAAGTATGGTTGAATGATCTACCTTAAGCTTCACAACACCGAAAGCGGCAACATGCTTGCCATGTGTGACTCCGCACTGATAGAGATGGTTCTGTCTGAAGGGGACATTGAAATTAACCTGAAGGACTACTCAGAGTTTTACACCGGCCAACTGCTCAGCAAGGAGAAGGCACTGGAGTTCATACAGAAGGAGGAAATTATCTCTGCCAACATCGTCGGGGTTGAGGCCGTAAAGGTGGGTCTCAAGAGAGGCATCATAGAGAAGGAGAACATAAAGAAGGTAAACAAGATCCCCTACGCCTGCGCGGTTAGGATCAACTAGTCCTTCTTCAATCGGAGAATCGCCCTTGCGATGTCACCATTTTCTTCTTCCAGCGCTGCGGCTATCTTTTCCCTGTCTTCTATGCCCGTGCTTGCCGCGACGGTGTCGATGTCGTCTGCGGTTATCTCCATCTTTGCCTCTTCTTCGCTTATGTTTCCACTGATCTGGAAGCTGGAGACGCCCTGGGCATCAATCTGGGTGACCTGAGGGCTCGTTATTATTATCTTCTTCCCGTCCGTCTCGATTATGACGCGGCTTGCGGGTATTTCCGTAGACTTTATACCCATCTTTGCCATCATGTTTCGCATCGTCCTGGGGTCAATATTAGGCATCATGAACATCAACGAAATATTATTCAATCTTCATATTTATCTTTGTTGCCCTGCTCAATGAGTTCATCAAGGAGTACTGTGGCATAGGCCCCGGAAGGCAATGAAAATGAAAGTGTTGGGTTGCCATCGGCAATTTTTGATTCGAATCCGCCAAATGGAGCGAAGAAAACCCTTTGAGTTCCCTTGCAGTCAAGTTCGCGCATGCCCTTGACCCTGAAGGATTCGGTGGTCAGACCCAATTTTTCAAGGGCCTCTTTTTCGAAGTCAGTAAGATCCTTTGTTTCATGGCCGATTATGTTTCCCGTCAGGAAACCGCTTGCACCCTTCTCGTATTTTGCAGTCTTGGAGAGGTCATAGAAGCGGATTTTGTCGAGAGGGCACACCATGTCACCATTTTCGGGTGCGGTGTGGCCTGCTTTTATCATTTCTTCAAGCTCTGAATTGAATATTGATGCCTCTACAGAGTGCACGAACATCAAAGTTATGGATCTGGGCAGCTTCTTCAACGAGTTTGCAAAGTTCCGCTCGGATTTTGAGAGATATTCTAGGACCGACCGTTCGTACTTGAGATAAATCGGGAAGTAATCAAGCGCCTCGGTGAAGTCGCGCTCGTCTGCAAGCCTTTTCCTGACTGCGATGGCTTCCTCGTTGGTCTCGTTGGACGTATCTGTAAGAAAGCGCATGACTGCACCTTCAAAATCACCCTTCAGTATAGCTAGACCGACATCAAAGTTGTTCTTTCTGGATCCGAATCGCTGTTCGCCGAAGTAGTTGGGGAATATTCCACCCAGCTCACCCGCGTTCTTGTCTATAGAATCTGTATCAGTAGCATTCCTTACGGTTATCGTGAACCGGTTTCCTGCCAGCATGCCCAGTTCTACCTTGGAGTCTGATTTCCAGGCCCCGTTTATTGCGATGTCCTTTATTTTTATGTTGCTTATTTGCGCCGGCTCGGGCCCGAATATGCTGCAGAGCTGGGTTGATTGTGACATCCTGTCCTTTGTCCCTGCAAATCCCACCGACTTCAGGCCCCTGTTCGCCCTCTGGGCTACAGATTTTAGCGCTTGGGCAGTGTTCCAGCCAGTCTTCTGCATTATGAATACGGTGAACTGGCCTTCTGGTGCTTCCTGAAACCCCAATTCTGCGGCGGTGTAATGCTGCCCGATCTTAAGGACAATGCCGTTGCTGGCTATCTCTTCTACCTTGAAGTCCTCGGGGGAGCCCTTTATCGTTCCTGTAGCCCTTTTCCCCTTGGAAAGCCTCAGCATAGCGACATCAGATCGTGTATTCTGTGCCTATCACAGGAATTATCGTCCGGTACTTCTTGGACAGGTCCTCGGCGAACTCGGCGAGCTTGTTCGGCTCTCCGTGGACGACCATTACGGTCTTGAGTCCCTTTATCCGCCCTACGAATGTGTCGAGCTGCTTCCTGTCAGCGTGGGCCGAAAGGTGGTAGGTCTCGATCTTGAGCGTGACCTTTATCTTCTTGCCCTCGACCTCGATCTCCTTCGCTCCGTCCTGCAGCTGCCTGCCCGGCGTGCCTGCGCCCTGGTATCCGACAAGTATCATCTTGTTGGCATTGTGGGTTCCTAGCTTCGACAGGTAAAACAGCACCGGTCCTCCGCTGAGCATTCCGCCCGTGGTGACTATTATGCAGCTTTCCCTGCTGGCAGCTACCTTCGACCTCTCGGTCTTGCTTTCGATCGGGAAGAAGTTGGGTGACCTGAAAGGGTCGTAGTCGGACATTAGTATCCTCTTCTGCAGCTCTTCCCTGCAGTAGATGACGTTGTGCCTGTAGATCCTGTTGGCCTTGTTGATCATTCCGTCGACGTATATCTTGACCTTCGGAATTACTCCGGAGTTCATGTAGTCATCGAGAAGGAAAAGCACTTCCTGCGCCCTTCCCACCGCAAATGACGGTATTATGACCTTGCCGCCCTGCCTGATCGTCTCCTTTATGCTGGCGAGCGCCTTCTTCACGACCTCTGTCTCGCTGGGGAAGACGTCGTTCTTTCCCCCGTACGTGCTCTCAGTTATGAGCGCGTCCGCCTGGAGGTTCTTTATGTCGGCTCCGTTAAGCAGCCTCGTCGTCGCAAGGTTTACGTCACCCGCGTAGACGAGCCTGTTCTTGCCGTCGTCGACAGTTATCATCGATGCCCCTACTATGTGGCCCGATGGACTGAACGAGACCGTGAAGTCCTTGACCTTCGTCTTCTCCCTGAACTCGACTATCTTGTAGCTCTTCTGCATCCTTGATAGCCCGTCCTTGGTGATCGACTTCGGGTCCGATATGCGCATGTAGTCGCTGATGAGCACGTTCATGAGCTCCAGCGTCGGCTTCGTCGCGTAGATCTTCCCCTTGTAGCCCATGCTGTAGAGGTGCGGCAGGTATCCGACGTGGTCCATGTGCGCGTGGGACACGAATATCGCGTCCACCGTCGCCAGAACCTCCTTCGTTATCTGCGGGTGCTCCACTACCTTTCCGAGCTTTACTCCTGCGTCGAGCAGGATGTTACCATTACCAGAGCTTAGAAGTATGCAGCTTCTGCCTACCTCACCGGCTCCTCCAAAAAAAGTTACTTTCAATTAATTACCTTATTTTCTGTTATTTTTCTTATTTTCTAGTTCTTTCTGTTCTTGTCTTTACTTTAAGCCTTTGCTTCGTTTGCGCAATTTACGCTTACTTGGCTGCCTCCTTGTCGCCTCCCTTCTTCTTTATGACGACTATGTCCTCGATGTTTATCTCCTCGGACTTCGGTGGCTGGCGTGGGCGGTCTTCCCTCGACCTCTCCCTTGTCTTGTGTTCGGGCATCGGCCTCTTGTTTATGCCTAGCCTCTTCCTAAGATCAGTGTACATTGCGTCAAGCTTCCCGTCGATCTCAACGATCTTCGGCTCCAGCTCCGTGAGGTTCTTCTTGCACTCCTCGATGTCGCCCTTCACCAGCCCGAGCTTTCGGTCCATCCTTACGGATGCCCCTATGGTGGCGAGCTCCTGGTTTATGTCGCTTATCTCCCTTATCATCTCCTTTTCCTTCTGCAAGGAGCCTGCCTCGGTCGAAATCTTGAATTCCAGCCTGTTCTTCAGCCTCCTGAGATAATTGTAACGCTTTGCCGCCTCGCCGTCCTTGTCCTTCTCCTTGTTCATGGCCACTAGCTTCTCCAGTGCCGCCTTCTCCTCCTCCTTGTAGCCGAAGCGCCTCCTGATCTCCTTTATCTTGGCGATTATCTTCGACCGCTCCTTGCGCATCGTGTCGATGTCCTCCTTTATCTTGGCCGCCTCGGGGCTTGCGGCGGTCTTGATCAGCTCGTTAAGGGATGGCCTGTCCATGCTGCTGGTCGGTCCGGAAGAGGCCCTAGGCTCCCTCTTTGGTGCGCTTCCTGATGTTACAGGAGGAGTAGAGCTTGCCTGTGTGTCCTTTGCTGCTTCTGTTCCGTTTTCCAGTGAAATCCCCTTAAGTAAGAGTCAATTATCAAGTATTCTCTTGTATGCGTCTATAAGCCTGTCGGTTGTATTTTGCAACGAATAAAGCTTTGCCGTATTTGACATATCTCTATAGGAGGAGGTATTATTTATAACCTTCCTTATTTTTCTGGCACAGTCCCTATAGTCGTTTGGCTTGAACTTTTCGCCGTTTTTACCGTTGTTTATAAGTTCCTTGAGGGCCAGGAAATCTGCCCCGATTACGGGCTTTCCGCAGGCCATGGCCTCCAATGCTACCATTCCCTGGGTCTCAAAGGTGGATGGTATGCAGAATGCGTCAGCCGCCGCGTAGTAGGGCGGCAGCTCCTGGTTGGGTATGAACCCGGTGAATGTGAACTTGTGGCCAAGGCCGTGCTTCCGCACCATGCCCTTGTAGTAGTCGTAGGCCGGGCCTGTTCCGGCAATCACGAACTTGATCCTGTCTTCCTTTATTGATGCCGCGGCCCTTATCATGGTCTCTAGGTGCTTCTCCCTGCTGACCCTTCCGGCATAGAGCACCACCCGATCCTTGTCGCCGAAGCCGAGCTTTTCCCTTGCGGCATCGCCGTCAATCTTGGTGTTGAACCTGCTGAGGTCCACGCTGTTCGGGACGACATCCACATCGCTGATTCCATTCTTCTCCAGCATAGACTTTATCGCCCCGCTGGGCGCAATCACCTCGTTGCAGCTGTTGTAGAAGAGGCGCATGTAGTGCCACGAGTACTTGGTTATGAAGCGCTGGAGCATCTTGTTGTCGAACGTATAATCTCTTATTATCGACTTGTCGGTGACCATGGTGTGGAATGTTCCGACGAGCGGAGTCTGGTTTATCTTGGCGCGCATTAGGCCCTGGGTGCCTATCATGAATGGCGTGTGGGCATGAATTATGTCGAACTTGGTGCGCATGACGTTGATCGATGGGTAAAACGGGAAGAAGGAAAGGCTGTACTGGGGGTACTTCTTGAACTTCATGCCCTGGATTATGTGCACATTGTCGTAGTTCTTCGCCACCTCCATGCTGGCTTTGCTCCCTCCGGCGAAGATGTGGACCTCATGGCCACGCCTCTCGAGCTCCTTCCGGAAGTTGAGTATTGATATAACGACGCCGTCGACTGCCGGGAGGAATGTGTCAGTGTAAAAAGCGATTTTAAGCGGTTGTGGCATGGCCTTGCCTTTGATTCAGAGATATATGGCGCAGCGCCTATTTATGCAGTTAGGCCGGCTTTTCCTTCGGGCCCGAGTGCACGAAAGGAGCGTTCTTCACGATTATGGCCTCTCCGCCGGCTGCCTTTATCTTTTCCTTGGCCTCCTTTGAGAATGCGGCTGCCTTTATCGTCGCCTTTGCAGAGAGTGTGCCGTTGCTCAGGACCTTTATGTTCTTGAGCTCGATGACCCTCTCCTTCTGCTTGGAGAGCATCCGTTCGACCTCCCTAAGGGACATCGCCTTCATCTTCTTCTGGTCCCACTTGGTGAAACCGACCTTCCTGATGAGCTCAGGAGCATAAGCAGTGATATAGGTGAACTTGTGCTTGGATCCGGTTCCAAGGCCTCTTCCTGCAAGACCGGTTCCTCCCCTCGATCCGGCTCCCCTGGCGTTCTTGATGTTTCCAACGCCCCACCTTCGGGTGCCGAAGTACTTCCTGTTTCTCTTTTCCTTCCTTACTACCATTAAATCATTCTCGTTATGAGCTTGTTGATCGCGGCTCCGTTGTAGCCGAGGTCTCCGCCGTTCTTTATCGAAAGCTTCGTCGACCTGTACCCCTTCCTCGGCGGGTGAAGCCTGAATGGCATCATCTCCTTGAACTTGGCGGCATCGTACTTCCCGGCCATGACGTCCTTGGTCGTCAGCTCGGGGGCGTGCTTTGCCAGAAGCTTTGTGAGTGTTTCCTCGTCTATCTCGCCGTAGGCGACATAGTTCTCTGCCTTGTGGATCATCCCGTGGAGTGAGGGCGTCTGCTTTATGATGGCGCAGTTGTTCACCCTCTTGAGGTGCAGGCGGTTGAGCGTCTCGGTTATGTCAGACCTCACGTTAACCCTTCCGCGAATGCGGACTACTGCCACTAGAGTGTCGTTTTTAGCTTCTGCCATAAAAACACGACTTGAAATTGAAGCATTATTGATTATAGGGCACAGCTATATATTCCTTGCTATTTGCCGGCTTCAGCGCCTTATTTTCAGCCCTGAATCGGCCTTTGCGCTCTCCAGATCCGGATACAGGTAGATCCAGGTGATTCTCTGCTGCTCTATCGCCTTCTCCTCAATCACGAACTGGCCCAGCCCGTTCTGGGGGTATTTGGCCGCAATGTCTGCCCGCAGGACGGGATCCTTGGTCTCAAGGAGGGCGCTTGCGCGGAGGGTGCCGATGGGTTCCGTGACGTGGATGCGCGCCACGCTTATCGTTTCTACCATTCCTGCACTGACCCATTCTGGCTTCTTAACCTCATAGATGGATGATGGTATCAGTGAGGCGCACAGTTTGGCCATTTCATCATGGCTGCTGAGCGGTGTTTTTGGTGCTATGAGAAATACTATGTCCTGCGATCCCTCAAAGAGGTGGGTGTCCAGGATGGTCTTTTGCTTCTTGTCGACAACGGTGATCAGTGGATTGGCCCTGAGAGCGGCTTCCGTCAATTCGGATTTTGTTTTTGTAGTAGGAGTTGTGGACTTGCTCAACATTCAATCATCAAACTTTCTCTCTTTTTTATAATATATTAAAGTTGTGCTGTCCGTCGGGATACGGATGGTTTAGAGGAGTTGGTTGGAAGGCAGCCGATCAGGTAATTAGGTCGTAGATTATTGGTATCCGCGGTTCGGCCGGTTGCTTTCCAATCGCTTCCTTTGGATAGGTTGGCTCCGGAAGCTTGGGCATGTCGAGCGAGTCCAGTGCCAGGTTCGCATGCCACCTTAGCATCTGGTCCAGCTGGTCCTTCAGCGGCCTGCGGTTCGCTTCTGGTATGTTGGATCGGAGCAGATCCCGGTAAACCCTTGCCACCCAGAGTGCAGAGCCCCTGGGCATCGGCGTAGGATGGTCAGCGTCAGTAAAATGGCGCTCGTAGAGATGCCTTACTCTCCTGGCAATCCTAATGTCGTCCACGGAACGGGTCGGCTGCACTTGGGTTGTTAGCGTTGGCATATTGCTCCCTTTCATTTGCCGTTGCCGTTCCGGGCCAGGTATACGACGTCCCCGCCGCCGTGGTTGGTCTCTATCAGCTTGTGGATCTCAAGGAACCTGAACAGATCAGTGGACTGGAAGGTGAGCTTGGCCCTTATTATCTGCTTGCCCTGGGAGCCTATGTAGGAAAGCCCCTTGGCAAGTACGTTGAGTTTCTCTTCGCCGAACTGGTTCTTGAACTCTGGGCTGTTGGCGGTGAGTAGGAATATCTTTTGGGTCAGGCTGCCGCTTGTGAATAGGCTGGTCAGAGCGTTCTTGTTGATCTGGCCTTTTTCCAGAAGCGTCCTGAGCTGTTCCTGGGCCTTGGCGTTCTCGGCACCTATCTTTGACAGGCAGTACTCGGCCGTGTCGAACGGCTTGCCCATCTCCCTTGCAGTTTTCTTGAGGGTTGCCAGGTCATCGGAACGCTCCCTCGGCGTCTTCTCCCTGGGAGTATAGTTTGCGATTCTTTCTTTGTGGTTTCCGAGTTTTGTCGGGGTGGTGGTAGTGGTTGCCTGCCTGCGCACGGTTGTGATTATTTGCGTGGTGGCAAATTGCCTTGAGAAGTCGTCCCTGGTGGCTTCGATGAACCGCTTTTCTATCTCCGCTATGTTCGGCAGGCCCTTGGACGGATCGTCCAGGTACACCTTGAAGGCGGCGATCCTGCTCTTCACCAGCTCGGGATACTGCTTGTAGAGCCACCTCTTTATGGTCCGCTTCTGCTGGGGAGTGAAATAGACGCCGCGGCAGACATCCCTGAGACACTTGTTTATTTGTTCTGCCCTATCGTAGCGGCTTGCCCTGGTCACCTTAGCCCCGTAGAGGTAGTCATGCTCGATCTGAGTGATGTTTATCTGATCGACCATCTCCTTCGGTTTTGTCTTGGCGAGGTGCATGTTTACTATGAAGATTAGCTCGCCGTCCTCCACCGGTATCCCCCTTTCCTTTAGGTACCGCCTTACCCTCCTCCTCATCCTCTCAGGAAGCTCCTTTGCTTCCTGGGCGAAGATGTGCTTCAGCGCGCTCTTGGCAAAGCTTATCTGGGTCTCGGTCTTAAGGGTCTTCAGCTTTTCCATGTCCCGCAGCAGGCCTTTTATGGCGGATTTCTCCGGGACCGTCCTGTCCTTGGCCACTTCAGGAAACTCTTCTATCATATGGCCGATGTCGCTGGTCAGGAAGCTGGCGTTGGCCGTTATGAGCTTCCTTCGCTGCTCGTCAGGTATGTACTCGAGGCCGACCTCGCGCATTTTGAGTGCTTCCTTCGCCTTTTCGGAGAGCGGGCTTGAAGAGTACTCTCTGACCAGTCGCCTTACTTCTGCTTTTGGCTGGGTTGCCCAGGCAGATCTTTTGGCCATTCGATCACTCAAGCCTCACTTTCGGAGAGGCCAGCTTCTGCAGTTGGGAAAGCGTGATTCCTTGCCTCTTGAGCTTTTGAGACAGCCTTTGTGTTATTTCTCTGAGGAGGCCGGCCCCAAAGAAGGTGTAGGGGGTGTAGCCCTCGAGCAGGTTCGCGCCTGCCTGGAATGATGCATAGGCATCGATGGCCGTGTATATCCCGCCCGTTCCCACTATAATCGCCTCCGGGAAGTTGGACCTTATGTCCCTTATGCTTCTGAGCCTGTAGTCCTGAAGGTATCTGCCACTCCTTCCGGCGCTCGGGTACCCCCAGTTCTGCTGAATCCAAGGAGGGAGCTTGTCTTTTGTTATCATCCTGGTGTTTGTGGTCACCACACCATGGCCGCCGCCTTCGAGGAAGCTGGCCACCAGCGCCATCGCCTTGATCCGCTCTTCAGTGGTAGAGTAGGGGCCCAGCTTGACGAGCCTTAGGTGGTCAGGGGCCATTTTAGCCATCAGCAGGGACGTCTCCCTGAAGGTGGTCGGCTCCCGGAGGACCTTGAGCGCATCGGTGTTTGGGGAGAATGGATTCCATACGAATCCATTGACGTCGTGCTTTAGTACCGCCATCAGTGTCTTCATCTCCTCCATGGAGGTTTCTATGATGTTATCTCCAGATATCGGGAGGCCGCATATGCTTGCGAATATTTGTGACTTGCCACCAAGCTGTCTGTAGGAGTTGAGGTTTTGGACCGAATGGGAGATGCCCTTGCTGGGGAATCCCTGCGCGTTGAGGAGGTCCTTCTCGTCGTCAAGCACGGCCACCCTGACCCTCTTGTTCCCTTCTCTTACAGGTAGTATTATGGTTCCCGGCTCCTGGAATCCGAAGATGTTCTCAAATGCCAAAAGCGCGTCGCAGTTCTTGTCCATTCCCGCCGCTGTTCCAAAGGGAAGCATGGAAACGCCCCTGAAGTTTATCCTGAGGTTTTCAGGCGGCTTGAAGAAGTATTTTGAAAGCGCACGTATTGACTGACCGTGCTTGTCGAGCATATTGAGCATGAAGTCATGAACCAGTTCAGGATCACCTCTGCAAAGCTTGTACAGCATGGGGCGGACGCTGGAGTTGAAATAGTCAGGATTCAGGGCGCCCCTAAGCATCATTAGATTTTGAATCGGTCCTGCCCTAGGTATTTTGTTTTGAACAGGAGCAGTTTTTTGGTCGGCCAAAAGAATCACTCCAGAATCTTCGTGAATATTTTCTTGATGTTCCAGTAGGTGAGATCCTCGAGCTGTGCGTTGCTTATGCCAGTGGTGCCATTCACTAGTGAGTTGAGGAAGGCCCGGTAGTTGTCGAGGCTCATTATCCCTGACGAGTAGGTCTCCTTGGCCTTGCCCAGCATGTACCTCTTGTTTTCTGGTTCATGTGGTGCGTGGTCGGACTCTATCAGATCGATTAGGCCGGTCCTTAGAAGCAGGCGCATCTCGGTCATCATGTGGATCTCCCTTATAGGGGGGTTGACCTTCAGCCGGACCCCGTCTGGAGTTAGCATGTCGTCGGTGCAGTAGGTAAGATGATGAGGAGTTACGCAGCAGCTTATCCTTATTTTGCCGCGCTTCTTGGCCTCGTTGACCAGATGGACGCTTTCCGGGACGGAGGTGTGGCAGATGTGCAGGTGGCCCTTGAATCCGCTCTCTTCGGCAAGCCTTATCTGGTCCTTGACGCTCTCCACCTCAGATTCCGGAGGCTTGACCTTGTTCCAGGTTGCAGGATGCTCAGGAACCCAGAGGTTGTAATAGGAAAGGCTCTCCTTCTCGCAGTGGACTGCCAGCACGCCTTCGTAGCCGACTGCCGTGAGGGTTTCGTATACGATCTTTTGTGCCCCGTATTCGATTACCGATATTTCAGGATTGGTTGATTTGCCGGCGTACATCTTTATTCCGGCTACGCCAGAGTGGTATCTGGCGGCTACGGCCGCCTCCCTTAGCTGGCCGACGTTGCTGGTGGCCCCGACATAGATATAGTAGCCCTTCGTGCAACCCTCGTTTTGAGCTTCTTCAAAGCGCATGTGCACGGTCTCCAGGTTTATTATCGGCGGCTTTGTGTTGGGCATGTCTATTACTGCGACTACGCCCTGGCTTGCCGCTAGCGCCATCCCACGCCCTATGGTATACTTCTGCTTCTCATTGAAGCCCCTGAAGTGGACATGGGGGTCTATGATTTTGCCTTCCGCAGACTTATGAGTGGTGGTGACGGCCAATCTTTCACTGCAATCGATGAAGTTTTCCAAATATATAAGCATTGCTTACCATAATCTGATGGTAAATGATAGCCATGGCAGAGGAGAAGAAGCCTGAAAAGAAGGTGGACAAGAAGGGGGCGCTGGAGGCCAAGCTGGGGGAGTACCAGAAGGAGTATTCGAAGACCAAGCACAACAAGGCCACGAACCTGCACCTTGGGATACTAAGGGCGAAGATAGCAGACGTCAAGAAGGAGATAGTAGAGGCAGGAAAGAGGCAGAAGGGGGAGGGGTTCTTCGTAAGGAAGAGAGGGGACGCCACGGTTGCGCTGCTGGGTTTCCCGAGCGCAGGGAAGTCGTCCCTGATAAACCTGCTGGCCAACACCAACTCGAAGACAGCGGCCTATGCATTCACGACCACAACGATAATACCAGGGACCATGATGTACAAGGACTCCCATATCCAGATTTTTGACATGCCTGGGATAATCGAGGACGCCCACAAGGGCGTAGGAGGAGGCAAGTCGGTACTGAGCGCGCTCAAGACATCCGACCTCGTAGTTTTCGTAGTTGACGTAGGCAATCTGGGCCAGCTGGACATGATAATGAAGGAGCTGGACGCCCTGCACATAAAGATAAACAAGAAGGCACCCAGAGTCGACGTCATAGAGCTGGAAAAGAACACCGGCATAGAGATCGGATTCAACCGCTCCGACATACCAGACGAGGATGTCATTGAGATTCTCACGGAGCTCAGGTTCCACAACGTTTTCGTTAGGATAGGGGACAAACTAACGCTCGACGAACTGATAGAGATGGTAATGGGTAGATCATCCTACATGAAGGGGATAATCGCGCTCAATAAGATAGACACCGTGCCGGTGTATGAAAAACTCGGCACAGAGCTTTCGAAGAAGTGGAACATGGAGGTCATACCGGTAAGTGCCACTGACAGGAAGAACATAGAGCTGCTGAAGGACGGAATATACAGGAACCTTGGCATAATGACAGTCTATCTGTCGCCCGACGGGAAGGAGATGAACCCCCTTATCCTGAAGAAGGGTGCGGACATCGGAGACGCCGCTGCAAGGCTACACACAAAGCTCATGGACGTAACAAGATCAGCCTATGTCACCGGCCCCAGCGCCAAGTTTGACAAGCAGAGGGTAGGAGTAGAGCACGAGCTCAAGGAAGGGGACAAAATAACTTTTATCAGGGGAGACCGGTAACTATATTTCAGAAATCCTTTAGGTTAATGAAATTGACTTCAGGCCTGGTGAATTTCAGGTCTGCGAACGTAAAGTCCTGGGTCTTTTTGTCGAATGAGGCGCAGCAGTCCTTTATCACAGTAACCTTGAAGTCTCTGTCGTAGGCGTCCTGGATAGTGCTCCTCACGCACAGATTCGCGAGGATGCCAGACACGACTATTTCCTTTACCCCCTTCAGCTCTTTGGCGAGTGGCGTGTTATAGAATGGGCTTATCTTGTTTTTCTTTATCAGCAGGTCCTTCTTTTCCTTGTTAAGCCCTGAGATTATTTTAACGTTAAATGAATTCGGGGCGAAGGCTGAATCCGAGCCCTTCTCTATGTGGGTTATGAAAATTATCTTGTGGCCTCTTCTTCTGCATGTGTCGATAAGCTTGTTGGTGCGCTTCAGCATCTGGGTTATGTCACCAACGAAGTAGTCGGATTTCTTGTCTAGCCACTCATTCTCGAGATCCACCAATATCAGTGCCTTGGATGCCATGGTGAGTATTGGCAGCAAAGTTTATATAATTCCGTTGCTTTCCCCTTGTGATGGCCATAAAGTATTGGGAATTTGAGGATGCACCGCTCAAGGAGAAGCTGAAGAACGTCAACATACGCGAGATAGCCAAGATATTC
>Ga0181525_10003299_pt1 | contig 12849 bp, 10 predicted proteins | sample PEATcosm2014_Bin_48_FD_121100 | JGI IMG/M metagenome (GOLD analysis project Ga0181525, IMG submission 121100) | Peatland microbial communities from MTU Mesocosm Facility, Houghton, MI, USA - PEATcosm2014_Bin06_10_metaG | ecosystem: Environmental > Terrestrial > Soil > Wetlands > Peat | place... | reverse complement strand
GGTAATAAACAGCTCTTCGCGCAGGCGATCGCGAATCCAGGCCCGCTCACGATCGAACTCCGGCTGCGTGAACTCGACGCCGCGTTTGACGGCGAAGGCGCGGAACTCGGCCAGCGCCGCATCGTCCGGCGTCCACTCTTTGGTCATCGGCGCGGCGTGCGTAGCGAAGAACTGCGGAGCATAGAAGAAGAACACCAGCTCGTCGGTAAGCTGGGCTTCGAGCGGGGTGAGCCCGGGCGTCTGGTACTTTTCGTCGGGCGTGATGCCGTCGCCGCCGTAAACCACCCGGCCGCTATCGGTCTTCTTCATGTCCTTGGGATTGATTCTGCCGTTCTCGCGGCTGAGATATTCGAACAAACCCTGGTGCTCGTAGTCGCGCTGGATGAGCCGCCCGCTGGGCGTGTAGTATTTCGCGATAGTCAGCAGCAGCGCGCTATTGCCGGAGAGCGGAAACGGGGCCTGCACTAAACCCTTGCCGAACGTGCTCTCGCCGAACACCCACGCGCGATCGTGATCCTGCAATGCGCCGGTGAGAATCTCGGCCGCCGAAGCAGTGCCGCGGTTCACCAGCACCACGATGGGGTATTCACGCCCTCGCTCGCCGCGCTTGGCGATGAACTTGGTCTCGGCCGAAGCTCGCCCATGGTGCGAAACAATAAGCTGGCCCTTGTGAAGGAACCGGTCCGCCACGTTGACGGCCTCCTGCACCAAGCCGCCGGGATTGTCTCGCAGATCCAAAATCAAGCCGTCGATGGAGCTTTCGGGAAAGCGGGCCAGCGCCTGATCCACTTCGTGACTGGTGGTTTCGTTAAACGCTTCCACGCGCATGTACGCGATGCCCGGGCGCAGCCAAAAAGCGTAGTTCACGCTGCCGCGGGGGACGTTGTCCCGAACCAGGGAGAAGTGCATCGGCTCTTCGTGCCCGGCGCGCCGCACGGTGATGGTCACTGGGGTGCCTTTGGGACCTTTCAGCATCCCCGAAACCTGGGACACCGTGGCGTGCTCGGTATTGGTGTCGTCCACGGCGATAATCCGGTCGGCCGGCCGCAGCCCGGCGCGGAAGGCCGGGGAGTTGAAGAACGGATACATCACGATCACTTTGCCTTCCGGCGACCCGACATACATTCCGACGCCGAAGTAGTGGCCGGACTGTCCTTCGCGCATCAGCGCATACGCTTTCGGATCGAAGAAATTGGAGTGCGGATCCAGGGTGCGAAGCATGTTGGGAATCGCGCCCTTAAACACCGTGTTGTCGGCGTCCAGCTTGTCGGCGAAATTGCTCTCCACCGTTTCGTACACCTGGGTGAATTTCTTCAAGCTTGCGTTCACGTCCGCTTCCGATTGCGCGAACAGCGGTAGAGAGAGCGGGCCAGCTAGTAAGACAAAGCCCAGGAGCCAACGGGGGGATGCCATGTGATCGACCTCAGGTGTTTCTATATTACCAATACTTCATTCAGCCGTCCGGCCGGATTTCGCCGCGCGGATTTTTAGACGTTACTGCGCTTTTTCTCGTAGGGCTGCTTGAGATACTTCGCGGCTTCTTCCTGCGCGCCTTGCGTATCGTCTTTGGTGCGGATGGCCTGGTTATATTCGTTGACGGCGCGGTCGCGCTGGCCGGAGACATCGAAAATGTTACCCAGCTTGATGTGCGCCCACACCTCCGTCCACTTAGGATCCACATCGCCATTCAGCGCCTGACGATATTCGTTCGCAGCCGACTGATAGTTGTTCTGCAGAAAGAAAATTTCGGCCACGCGATAATGCGCCAGCGAACTGGAGCGGTTCACTTCAATGGCCTTCTGATACTCCTTCAGAGCGTCGCCGAACTCCCCGATCTGCGCGAACTGTTCACCGCGCTTAATAGCCACCGCCACGCGCATGGCGGGACTCCAGCGCAGCACAGCGCCCGCCGGGTCTATCGTGACGGTCTTCGGTTTCCCGAAGGTATCTACCGTGAACTCGGACGACGTTCCCACCACGTCGATACGCTTGGTTTCCGGGTTCCCTTCAGTTTCTATTTTCAGATCCACCGGCATTTGAAAGGTGTCCAGATCCTGCGAGATCTTGCCCATCACGCGGAAGCCCTTTTGGGTGCGAAACACCGTATACTCCATTTTGAATTCGGGCGCGCCGCTGGACTCCAGCCATTGCACGAAGAAATACTGAAGATTCTGGCCCGAAATCTCTTCGGCCATCTTGCGGAAATCTACCGTACTCACCGATTGCCACTCATACTTCGCCGGAAATTCCGACATCAGCTTGTTGAAATTCTCGTGGCCCATCACGGTGCGCAGCATGTTCAGCATGGCGGCGCCCTTGCCCGCCGTGAGCGCCCAATATTCCGGAGAATAATCGTCCAGACGCCCGGCTTGAATCATGGGCGGATTGTCCACCGTCAGAGCTTCCACGTAGGTGTCGTGCAGATCCGTTTCCAGCGCCCCCGGACCGTTGGCGTGTTCGTCCCACAGCAGTTCGGCGAAGCGCGCGTTGCCGTTCTCCAGCCACAAATGATCCCGGTCGATAGGCGACACCAGCGTCTCCCACCATTGGCGCGCGAGCTGATTGGCCAACAGACGCGACGCAACCTGATTGCCGATGCCGCGCGGTGAAAGAAAAATGATTCCGGGCGCCGAGTATCCGTTCGGCGTGCCGTCCTCGGTTTCGACTAGGGTGAGATTGGCCTGCGGGGCCAGTCCGTAAACACTGGTGAGAAAACTGAGCACTTTGCCGGTCTCCTCGCCGTAAGCGTTCGCCATATTCTGCTTCTGCCGGAAATAAACGGACGTCGTGACGCCCTCCGAATTCACCTTCACGGGCTCGCCTTGGACTACAGCGATGCTTCCAGGGAAGGAGGGTTTAGTGAACTGAAAGGTAAACGCTGTCTTGCCCGCGCCCGCGGGTTGCGAGCTTCCCAGGCCGCTCGCAATCACCTGGTATCCGCTGGGCACGGTAATGTGCAGATCGGAAGAAAAGCGGTCCACGCTGTAGCCGCTGACGGGAAACCAGCGCGCCGGATACATCAGGTAGGCGATGTCGTTCTGGATGGCGCCGAACTTGATGCCGTCAATGGGCGATTCCTCCTGGCCGGTCAGCCGGCCGTCATAAGTGAACGTCACCGTGGTGGCCTTGCCTTTCGCCAGCGGCGCCGGGAAACTGAGGCGAACTGCCATGTCCTGGCCCGAGCGCGACGCAGAAATCTGATGGCCTGAGTCGTCCACCACGCGCGAAACATTCAATGCAGCGTTCAGCTCGAAAGAAACGCTCGAAATATCGTTATCCAGAGGGATTAATCTAACCTTGACGTTGGCGCTGAGGGTTTGCGTGCGGGGGTTGATCTCGGCATCGATGGCGTAGTGATCCACATTGATGCGGCCGGCCTTACTCCCTCGTTCTTGCGCAGTCCCAAAGGGCGCTAGAAAGAGCGGCGCCAGCCCGAGCGCTGCCAGCACAATCTTACGAGACATGAACCATTTCCTCTTTTATTAGATACTTCCCGGCGAGATGCTTTTCAACCAATAAAGCCGCCACTTCCAAGGGATTTTCGGGGCCCGAAAGCCTTCGAGCTACTTCCGCCAGATCCAGCCGCATCGCCTCCCGTGCGGCCGGATTTTCCAGCAGCGTTAGCGCTTCCGAAGCCAGGCTTTCAGCGGTCATTTGATTCTGGATCAGCTCAGCCACCACCCGCCGGCCTGCAACCAGGTTGACCATGGAATAAAATGGCACGCGAACCAGCGCCTTACCCATCCACCAACTGAACCGATTTACGCGATAAAAGGTGACCATGGGCGTTCCGAGCAGGCACGCTTCAATGGTGACGGTTCCACTAGCGGCCAGCGCTACGTCCGCGCAGACGAGTACATCCCAGGTTTTTCCCTCAAGCAATTGGATGGACGCGGCCGAAATCCGTTCCCTGAAATTTGAGTCCGGCGGTATAGTACCTTGCGGGACCGCCAACACAAAACGCGCGTCTTTTATGCCGCCCCGCAGGCGTTCCACCGTTTCGAGCAGAATCGGCAGATGCCGTGCGGCTTCGCCACTGCGGCTCCCCGGCAGCAGTGCCACCAGCGGCGCGTCATCGGGGATTTGGAATTGGCGGCGGAGTTCGGCGCGGCTGGCCGAGGGCTGCACCAAACGAGTGAGCGGATGGCCGATATAGACGGCGTCAATTCCATGGCTGGCGAAAAATTCGGGCTCGAAGGGGAAGATGCAAAGCAGCCGGTGGATGGTGCGCCGCATCATTGGCAGCCGTCCTTTGCGCCAGGCCCACACTTGAGGCGCCACCAGGTAGAGAACCGGGATGCCGAGCTTCTTGAGCCGCCGGGCCACGCGCAAGTGGAAATCCGGACTGTCGGTGAGGATGGCCACTTCCGGGCGTTCCATGCGAGCAGCGCGAAGCAGCTTGCGGTACTCGCCATAAATGCGTGGGATATGCCTGACCACTTCCACCAGGCCCACCACCGCCAGGCTGCGCGCATCCACCACGGGACGAACCCCGGCTTGTTGCATGCGTGGACCCGCGCAACCGAAGAACTCGGCATCCGGCCTATGGCGGCGCAGCGCCTCAACCAGAGCGGACGCGTACAGGTCGCCCGACGCTTCACCAGCCGAAATCAAGATCTTCGGGCCCACTAGAATTTAGTCTAGCGCTGGGAGTGGGGCGGTGTTGGGCACTGCGCTAAATTCTGTGCTCCTCCTAGTGTAGTCGCCGGTTCCGTGAGTGCGGCAGCAGCGGGTCATGGAGGCGACTCCTGGTTATGGCCGCCGGCATCGCTGAAAGCGATCCATTCCTCCCAGGACGCCCTTCGCTATCTCCTGCTGAGGGAGGAATAACATCGCGTAAAGAAATGACAGAAAACCTGCCGTCAGCAGCGCTAACACGACGGCTAATGTCGTCCATGCCATACGATTACGCTGAATGACTTCGTAGACTCTGATCTGTGCGGGCGATAGGTCTGGCGGAAGCTTCATCGTTAAGGCGATAGAATACCGTCATCAGGAGATCGCCCGTCGGAATCCATCGCTCCGGGTAACCCCCGTCGTGCTCGGTCCAGCACCGAACAGATTTTGGCAGCTCCTGGTCAAACTTCGACGTGGCGACGATCGCGCCGTCGGCACACCGGAGTTCTACAAACTTTGAGAAAACACCTTGTCGCACGGCAGTCTCGCAGTACCTCTCAGCGCTTCGCTCAGATATGCGAAAGAGACTGCGGACGTTTTCGACGTAGATTTTGTTAGGGTCCAGCTTCGCTCGCGCCTCGGGATAACCAACGAACGCATGTTCCGGCAGGAGGCTACTGATTATTTCGAAGAATCCGCGAAATAACAAAGTCCGTTTCTCCCTTCTCGGAATAGCGAGGGAACGCCAGTATCCCTCGGATGGCCATCGACCAAGACCTCTTTTGCTTTGTGGACGGGGAGTCCATAAATTCATTCTTCCACAGTTCCTTTATGCCCTTGTGACGGGTAGACCCGTGGATTACCCGCAGCTTCGGATCTTGGCGGTTGGCACGCTGAGCGTGATAGAGGCGCCGTGATTTCACTGAAGATCGGCCCGAGGTTTGATTAGCCATGTGGATAACCACAGCAAACCAACGCTAGACGCCAGGATCACGAAAAAAGCAGTCCTATTCAACGTAATGGCGAAGGCCGCCACCGCGATATCGAATCCCCAGCACCAGAATTCCGCTTTGAATCCTTCCATCCAATTGGCTTGGCGTCCGGCGGAGCCCACGCGGGGAGTGAGCGCGGGCCACATCCGGGGTACGGCATCCCGGTAGCTCTTGTACTGGCCGCCCTGGCTGGCCTGGAGCTCAAATTCTTCCCTGAAAATGAGCCGGTAACAGAACACCAGCATGGCCGCCACCGCCACGAAGAACCCCGTGCGGCTCATCATGGCGCCCATCCCCAGGGCCAGAAGGACATTGCCGAAATACAGCGGATTGCGGACGTGACGATAAGGGCCATCCGCCACTAGCGACTCGGTTTTCACTGCTCCGGCGTAAACCACGCTGGCTTGCAGATACGACGAAGCCCAGGTGCGGATGAGCGCGGCCACCGCCAGCAAAAATGCGGCCAGACCGAAAAAGAACCGGGCGATGAGGTTGGCATCCATCCGCAGCTTGGCGGCCAGCCAGTTGGCCAGCGCGGCGGCCGAATTCTGCGGATCCAGGACGTAAAAGAAGAACGAGAGGCCGAAGATCAAGCCGAAGATGCTCGCCCGGTTCTTGAACTCCCAAGTGGTCGCTCGCATAGCGATAAAGAATTATAGTCTCAAGATTTGCAGTCTCATAGATCCGCATGCCCGATCGGGTATAATTCTCGTCGGCGGTACAGCCAATGCCTAGCCCGAACAAAACCCCCGAAAACGCCTCGATCCATCGCCGCTCATTTCTGAATAACGCCACGCTGGCCGCCGGCGCGCTATTAGGCGGAACTCTCGTCGACACCTCGAAGACCTGGGCCGCGCCCGCATCAGCCAAAGCCGATTCATCTGGACCCGTCGTCGAAACCGCAACGGGTAAAATCCGTGGCAGCTTCCAGGATTCGGTATACGCATTTAAAGGCGTTCCCTACGGCGCATCCACCGCCGGCCCTCGCCGCTTTATGCCGCCCGCTAAGCCCGATCCTTGGACCGGCGTCCGCGACGCGCTCACGCTTGGCCCCCAAGCGCCGCAAGCCGCCGCTACTCTGCCCGAATTCTTCGCCATGATGACGGAGAAGAATCGCACTCTCAGCGAGGATTGCCTGCACCTGCACGTCTGGACTTCCGCGCTGAGCGCAAACCACAAAAAGCCCGTTATGGTTTGGCTGCACGGCGGCGGGTATTCCAGCGGCTCGGCGAACTGGCCGCTTTACGACGGCTCCGCGCTGGCGGCGGAACACGATGTCGTGCTGGTGGGCGTCAATCATCGCCTCAATATCTTCGGTCATCTTTACCTCGCGGAACTGGGCGGAGAAAAATACGCGGACTCGGGCAACGTTGGCATGCTGGATATCGTCGCCGCGCTCGAATGGGTGCGCGACAACATCGGCCCGTTCGGCGGCGATCCTTCGAAGGTTCTTATATTCGGCGAGTCGGGCGGGGGCGGCAAGGTCAGTACGTTAATGGCGATGCCTGCGGCACAGGGTCTGTTCCAGCGCGCGGCGGTTCAAAGCGCGTCGGCCATCAAGGCCATCCCGCGCGATCGCGCATCCAAGTCCGCCGAAGAGTTTATGGCCAAACTTGGTCTGGCGAAGAACCAAGTGAATGAGCTGCAGAACCTCCCGATGGACAAACTGATTGCAGCGATGGATGGCGTGCGGGGCGTGGGCGCCGGCCCGGTTGTCGATGGGCACTCACTTCCGAACGATCCCTTCGATCCCACTGCACCCAAATTTTCCGAAAGTGTTCCGCTGCTCATCGGGACCAACGCCACGGAGATTTCCGGGCTGATCCCGGGCATTTCGCTCGATCCCATCGACGCCGCTACGTTGCGCACGAACGTGAAGCAAAGCACGCACAGCGGCGACGAGCAGGCCGATAAATTAATCGCAGTTTATAAGAAGGCCCAGCCCAATCTCAACGATCTGGAAGTATGGCTCACCATCGCTTCCGATGCAGCCGTTCGCGCCGGCGTGCTTACGGAAGCGGAACGCAAAGCCGCGCTTGGCAAAGCGCCGGTCTACATGTATTACCTGACCTGGCGCACTCCCGTGAAGGGCGGGAAGTTCCGGTCGCCGCACGTGCTGGACGTTCCGTTTGTGTTCGATCACGTCGACATGGCGAAAGAAATGACGGGCGACGGGCAGGACCGGTACGCGCTGGCGCAAAACATGAGCGGCGCCTGGGCCGCGTTCGCGCGCAACGGCAATCCCAATCACAAAGGATTGCCGCATTGGCCCGCGTTCGATGCAAGCAAACGTGCCACCATGGAGTTTAATCGAGAATGCAGGGTAGTTGACGACCCGAATCGCGAGGAGCGCTTAGCGCTCAAACAAGCTGTTCAAGCGTAATTCAAGCATCAGGAGCAATTATGAACCCGAGCAAAATGGATCGCCGTGCATTTCTGAATCGTAGTGTTGCCGGAGCCGTGCTGGGTGGCGTTGCCGCCAAAACCTGGGGCGCACCCGCCTCCAGCGGTTCGTCCGGACCTATCGTAGAAACCACCACCGGTAAAATCCGCGGCACTATGGAGGACAAAGTCAGCGCCTTCCGTGGCGTGCCCTACGGCGCTTCCACTGCCGGTTCCGGCCGCTTTATGCCTCCGCAAAAACCGCAACCCTGGGCGGGCGTGAAAGAAACTATCGAGCTGGGACACCGGTCGCCGCAGGGCCCTTCCGGACTCATTCCCGAAGTAGCGGCTGTAGATGCCAACGAGCCCGCGGGTGAGGATTGCCTGGTGCTCAATGTCTGGACTCCCAGCGCGACCTCAGGACAGAAACGCCCGGTTATGGTTTGGCTGCATGGCGGCGGATTCACTTCCGGTTCGGGCGGGTTCAAGATTTATGACGGCGTGAATCTGGCGGGCAAACACGACGTTGTCGTGGTCACCGTCAATCACCGGCTCAACGCTTTCGGGTATTTATATCTGGCCGATCTGGGCGGCGCGAAGTACGCCAATTCCACGAATGTCGGCATGCTGGACATCGTTGCGGCGCTGCAGTGGGTGCACGATAACATTTCCAATTTCGGCGGCGACTCCGGCAATGTCACCATTTTCGGCCAATCCGGCGGAGGCGCGAAGGTGTCCACCCTACTTGCCATGCCCGCCGCGAAGGGCTTGTTTCATCGAGCGGTGATCGAGAGCGGCGCGTCCCTGCGCGGCATCCCTCGCGATGCGGCCAATAAATCCACCGAAGCATTTCTCGCCAAACTTGGTTTGAAGCCGGATCAGATCGACCAACTGCAGAGCCTGCCGGTGGATCGCTTGACTGCGGCTCTGGCGGGCGGAGGTCCAGCCGGCCCGTCGGGTCTGCGTTTTGGTGCGGTGGTGGACGGCAAAACCCTTCCGGCCAACCCCTTCGATCCAACCGCTCCCGAAATTTCGGCCAACGTTCCGCTGCTGGTGGGAACCACGCAGACCGAAGTTACGTTTTTCCCTGGCCAGGAATTGGATCCGATCGACGAAGCCACCGCGCGCCAGCGCATCCAGAGAACGTTGCGCGCGAGCGACGCCCATACGGACAAAATCATCGCCGCTTACAAACAGCTCGATCCCAACATCAGCAACATCGATCTTTACCTCGAATCGGCTTCCGATTCTTTTGCCTGGACCAACGCCATTACCGCCGCCGAACGGAAAGCTGCGTTAGGGAAAGCGCCCGCCTATATGTATTACTTCAAATGGCGCTCGCCAGTTCGCGATGGCAAGCTGAAGGCCATGCATTGCATGGAAATCCCATTCGTGTTCGACAATCCGGATGCGGGCAAGCCCATGACGGGATCGGGCGAGGATCGCTACGCGCTGGCGGCGAAGATCAGCGGCGCTTGGGTGGCTTTCGCCCGAACCGGCAATCCAAGCCAAAAGGGACTGGCGTGGCCGTCCTACGATGCAAACAAGCGAGCCACCATGATCCTGGACGACAAATGCGAAGTGGCGGACGATCCGCGCAAAGAAGTCCGAACCACGCTCGCTTCGTTGCGGGCCAGCTAGGTCAAGCCGAACTCTTTCGCGATCAGCTCGTACGATCGTTTGCGCTTCTCGTGCTCGTGCACGATGTTGATGATGAACAGTTCATCAGCCCCGTAATCCGCCACTACCTGTTCCAGCATCGGACGAACTTTCTCCGGCGTCCCGACGACGATCCGCCGTCCTACCGGCAGCGTCTCCGCCGCCACGCCCTCCCGCGCTAGAAACGCCTGCGCCTTTTCGACAGATGGGACGGGGATCAACTGCCCGCGATATAGCATCAGCATCAACATCCGCATGCTGGACGCCAGGCGCTGCGCCTCTTCATCGGTCTCGGCGCAAATGGTCCACACGGCCACGCCGGTGCGCGGAGCCAGCAATCGCGCCGATGGCTGGAAATGCTCGCGATAATATTCGGCGATGGCTTCGCCGTTTGGATTGATGAAATCGGCGAACACATACGGCAGCCCCAGTTCCGCCGCCCAAATTCCGCTCTGCGCCGACGATCCGAGCAGCCACGGCTCGGGACTGTCGAAGTGGATGGCCGCGGTCTGGCGGAATGGTCCGGTGGATGGTCCGCGATTGTCCAGGTAACTCAACAATTCCTGGAGCTGCTCGTGAAAATCGTCCGGCGCGGGCTGTCTGCGATCGCGCTGCAGGGCATAGGAGATGCCGGCGCTGGTTCCTGCCGCGCGCCCCAGGCCGAGATCGATGCGGCCAGGGAATAAAGCGCTCAACATGCTGAATGTTTCGGCCACTTTCAGCGGGCTGTAGTGCGGCAGCATCACGCCGCCCGTGCCGACATGCAAACGCGAAGTGGCCGCCGCTACCGGCCCAACCATCACTTCAGGGCTGGCGCACGCCAGCCCGGGCGTCCCATGATGTTCAGCCAGCCAATAGCGCCGATACCCGAGTTGTTCCGCCCAACGCGCCAGATCGATAGTGTTGCGCAATGCATCGCCGGCGGTGGATCCCTCGGCGATCGGCGATTGATCCAGTACGTTTAGCTGCACGGAGGTTTCACCTCGACCGACCGATCGAAAATCCCCACAAGAATTCGCATGACGAATATCACAATAGCTGAATCGCAATCGCGGACCTGCATGCTACAATTCAGGCGTTCATGCGTAAGATTTTGCTCCCGACCTCGTTGGTGGGTTCTTATCCCCAACCGGATTGGCTGATCGATCGCGCCCAGCTTTCGCATCGCTTGCCGCCGCGCGTCCGCGCCACTGACCTGTGGCGAGTGGCGCCCGAATTTCTGGAAGAGGCCCAGGACGATGCCACCATCCTGGCCATTCGCGCGCAGGAACGGGCTGGCCTGGATATTGTTAGTGACGGCGAGATTCGCCGCGAGAGTTACTCTAATCGTTTTGCCACGGCGCTGGAAGGGATCGACCTGGAAAATCCGGCGCAAGTGGTGGCGCGCTCGGGCAAACTGAATTACGTGCCGCGCGTAGTTTCGAAAATCCGGCGCAAGCACGCGGTGGAAGTTCGCGACATCCAGTTTTTGCGCGCCAATACGGATCGCCGCGTGAAAGTGACGGTGCCCGGCCCGTACACCATGTCGCAACAGGCGCACAACGATTTCTATCAGTCCGAAGAAGAGATGGCGCTGGATTATGCCGCCGCCGTCAATGAGGAAATCAAGGATCTGTTCGCCGCCGGCGCCGATATCGTGCAGATCGACGAGCCGTATATGCAGGCGGTTCCCGACAAAGCGCGCCAATTCGGCCTGAAGGCGCTGAATCGGGCTCTGGATGGTATTGGTGGCGAACACGGCGTCCGGGGCGAAACCGCCATTCATCTTTGCTTCGGCTACGCGGCCATGGTGGCGAATCGTCCTTCCGAATATCAGTTCCTTACCGAGCTGGCCGATGCGCCGGTGAACTGCATCTCCATTGAAACAGCGCAGTCCTCGCTCGATTGCTCGGTGCTCGCCAAACTGACCGGCAAGAACATCATCCTCGGCGTTCTGGATCTTTCCAGCAACGAAGTGGAGACGCCCGAAAAGGTGGCCGAGCGAATCCGCCGGGCCCTTCCCTATATCGATGTGGAGCGCCTCATCATTGCGCCGGACTGCGGCATGAAGTACCTTCCGCGCGATGTCGCGTTTGGCAAATTGAAAGCGATGGTGGCGGGCGCCGGCATCGTGCGCGCTGAAGTGGGAGACCGCCAGCTCGCCTCTCAAACCGCCTGATTCACGCGCCTCCCGATTCACCCCTTCTGTTCCGCCGCGGGCTCGATTTCGGGAACCCGCTCGATCCGAACATACATGGGGCCTACGCCGAGAGTTCCCACCAGAAACCAGGTGAATCGTCCGCCGCGATTCACGGTCTGAAACCGCGCATGCTCGCCGGGCGCGAGCGTGAAATCGACATTCTTCCAGTTCCAGGTGTTGTCCACCTGCAAACGATGCCGCCCCGGTTCCACCGTCCGCGATATTTCATCGCCGGACATCAACTCGCCCAGCCGCTTGCCATCCAGCTTCACGATGATCTGGCGCTGCTGGATATCGGCGGGCGAGGTGCGGCTGATAGTAACTCGGCTGACCGCAACGGAGGGCTCCACGCTTCGAGTATAATTCGGCGTAGAGGTTCTCATGAAGAAGTTCGCGCTTTCTTTACTCGCTTTCCTCGCTATCGCTGCCTTTCCCGCCCTGGCGCATCATGCTTTCTCGGCGGAATTCGATGTGAACAGACCGGTCACGGTAAAAGGTGTCGTCACGAAAATTGAGTGGATGAATCCGCACGCCTGGTTCTACGTTGAGGCGAAAACCGACGCCGGCGTCGAGCAATGGCAATTCGAAACCGGCGCGCCCATCGAACTGGCGCGGCGCGGGTGGAGGAAGAACGACCTCAAGGTGGGCGATGAAGTGACGGTGCAGGGCCTCCGCGCCAAGGACGGGACGAACACGGCCAGCGCGCGCATGGTCACCTTACCCTCCGGCAAGAAAGTATTCAGCGGCTCGGCCGGCGACGACGCTCCCGCGGCACAGCCCCCTTCCGCGACTCACGAATAGCGGGGCGCGGCTCATTTGCTCGTGTTTCCGGGCCGCGTGTTTCCGGATCGCGTGTTTCCGGATCGCGCGCCTCCGGGCCGGCCGTTTCCGGATACCTCACGCGATCCAGAAAAAGTCCCGAAGCGGGAGCAGTCCAGGCCGCAACATCCAGCTTCGGATTTGTTTTGCCTTCCAGCAGGCTTGAAAAATCGTTCGGCGTAATTTCTCCTAAGCCCAGCT
>Ga0181525_10003296_pt1 | contig 12855 bp, 14 predicted proteins | sample PEATcosm2014_Bin_48_FD_121100 | JGI IMG/M metagenome (GOLD analysis project Ga0181525, IMG submission 121100) | Peatland microbial communities from MTU Mesocosm Facility, Houghton, MI, USA - PEATcosm2014_Bin06_10_metaG | ecosystem: Environmental > Terrestrial > Soil > Wetlands > Peat | place... | reverse complement strand
GCCTACCTGAAGAGTGTGCACGCGCGCGTGATCGCCGTGCATCCAGGCGGCATCGAACTCGACCAGACAATCTTCTATCCGCAGGGCGGGGGCCAGTTGGGCGACAGCGGTGCGCTGCTGCGCGCCAACGGTGAGCGCATCGCCATCACCGATACCCGCAAGGGGCCGAGCGTCGACAGCGTGCTGCATATCGCCGCTGCCGGCGCCACCGCGCCGCAGGTCGGGGAGACGCTGACGCTCGAGATCGACTGGCACCGCCGCTACGCGCTGATGCGCCTGCATACCGCGCTGCACGTGATGTCGTGCGTGGTGGTCGCGCCGGTGACCGGCGGCAATATTTCACCGGACAAGGCGCGGCTGGACTTCGATATCGACATCAGCCGGCTCGATGCCGGCCGTATCGAGCGCGAAACCAATGCGCTGATCGCGCGCGGCGTGGCGACCGAATCCGTCTGGATCACTGACGCGGAGCTTGATGCCAGGCCGGAGCTGATCAAGACCATGAGCGTTCAGCCACCGCGCGGCGCCGGTCGGGTCCGGTTGCTGAGGATTCCCGACATTGACCTGCAGCCTTGCGGCGGCACCCACGTGCGCAACATCGGCGAGATCGGCGCCATCCGCGTGTTGCGGATCCGCAGCGAGGGCAAGCGCAACAAGCGGGTCGAGATCGAGCTCACGCCGTCAGCGCACTGAGCAGCAGTGTCGCGGCGACCATGATGGCCAGGAACACCTGGTAGGCAATGCCGACCACCGCAAGCTTGGCCAGCGTCAGCGCGCGGCTGTTGCCGTAGTAGCGGCGCATCGCCCGGTACACATACCAGACCGCGTAGCAGGCCGCGGCAAAGTCGCCGACCGATGCCACGACCCCCAGGTGCGGCAGCCGGTGTGCGCCGATGCCGAGCAGCATGTCGGCGATCAGCAGCAGGAACAGCGCGGCATGCGCGTGCAGGAAAAATACCAGGTGCTCGACGTAGTAGTGCCGCGGCGCAAGGTACAGCGGCATCATGACCAGGGCCATCAAAGGCAGGAACACGAACATCATCCTCGGCACATAGGAGCCGAATGCGTGCGCCGCCGATTTGCCGTTGTCGGCGACCTCACGCTGGCAGGCGGTGCGCAAGCGCGCCTGCAGCCATCGCCAGCCCAGATCGATCTTGTCGCAGTCGCGCGCGTCGATGCTGACGTCCACGGCGCTCTGGCTGGCGTCCTGCGGCGCTGGCAGCGTTGCGGCCACTGGCGCTGCCGCCGGCGCGGCGGCCGGCGCCGTCGAGTTGCTATTGGCTGCGGTCAGCGCGAAAAATGCGACGCTAAGCACGACATACAATTGCAGTGGCGAGACATGACGGGCGCGGCGGTCGGCGAAGTAGTCGAGCGTGAGCTGCCCCGGCGCCGCCAGCAGCATGCGGATCGTGGACCAGAAGCGGCTGTCGATGTGCGTCAACAGGTGCCAGCCGTCGTGCAACACCACCGTCAGCGAGCGCGCGCTCTCGTGCGCGTGCTGTCCGCACTGGGAACAGTAGGGGCCGGTCAGCGGCGCATCGCAATTGCCACACTTTACCGGGGTTACGTGCACAACCGCTCAGGCCAACCGCAGCGCGCGCAGCACGTTGGGTACCGCGCTCAGGCGCTGCAGTACGCGCCCGAGCTGCTCACTGTCGCGCACGGCGGTGCGCATCACGATGGTGGCGATGCGATCGCCCGGGTCGGTGTCGGAATTGACGCCGTCGATGCTCAGTCGCTCCAGTGCCATCACATCCGACACGTCGCGCAGCAGGCCGCGGCGGTCGAGCGCCTCGACCCGGATGCGCACCGGTAGCAGGCTGTCGGCGCCGAGGTTCCATTGCACCCGCAGCACGCGCCTGGCATTGGCCGCCTGCATGCGCAGCAGATTCGGGCAGCGCTTGCGGTGGATGGTGACGCCACGACCGAGTGTCACATAGGCGGCGATCGGCTCCGGCGGCACCGGCCCGCAGCAGCGTGCCATCGTGATCGGCAGATCTCCGACGCCTTCGATGTCGACCGGCGAGCGTGACGCCGGCGCGTGCTCGGCACGCTTGCGCGCGCTGGAAAGCGGCGCGGCGGCCGGCGCGCGCAGTCGCGACAGCGCCTGGCTCAGCGCTGTGGCGCTGATGTCGCCCTCGCCGATGCGGCGCTGCAGCTCGGCAGCGCTCTCGGCGTTCAGTTCGCGCACCAGCGTCGCGATCAGCTCGGGGCCGCCGCCGGCGCCAGCGCCAGCGCCAGCGCCGATGCGCGCCAGTTCGCGCTCCAGCGTTTCGCGCCCGAGTGCGCGGTGCTGCGACTCATCGACGCGCCGGAACCACGCCCGCACCTTGGCGCGGCTCTTGGGCGACGCCAGGAAGCCTAAGTCCGGCGACAGCCAGTCGCGGCTCGGGGCGGCCTGCTTGCCGGTGATGATCTCGACCACGCCGCCGTTGCTGAGCGGCTGGTTGAGCGGCACGATGCGGCCGTCGACCCGGGCGCCGCGGCAACGATGGCCCAGGCCGGTATGCACCTGGTAGGCGAAATCCAGTGCGGTGGCGCCGTGCGGCATGTCCACCACCTCGCCGCGTGGCGTCATCGCGTAGATGCGATCGGCGAACAGCTCGCCCTTGAGCCGTTCGATCAGGTCGCCTTCGAACTGCGCCGACTGCGCCGGATCGAGGACGCGCCGAACCCATTCGATCTTGCGTTCATAGCCGGGATCGCGTGCGCCGCCCTCCTTGTAGCGCCAGTGCGCCGCGACCCCGAGCTCCGCGTACTGATCCATCGCGCGCGAGCGGATCTGCACCTCCAGCGACTTGTCGTCCGGGCCGATGACCGCGGTGTGGATCGAGCGGTACTCGTTATCCTTCGGCGTCGCGATGTAGTCGTCGAATTCGTTGGGGATGTAGTGCCATAGCGCGTGCACCACGCCCAGGGCCGCGTAGCAGTCCTCGATCGATTCGACCACGATACGGACCGCGCGCACGTCGAACAGCTGCTCGAACGCCAGCTGCTTGCGCTGCATCTTGCGCCAGATGCTGTAGATGTGCTTTGGCCGGCCGTAGACCGCGGCCGCCGCGATGCCGGCGCTGCCCAGTTCACGCTGCAGCAGTGCGCATACCCGCTCGATGTAGCGCTCGCGATCCACGCGCCGCTCGGCCAGCACACGTGCGATGCGGTGGTAGTCCTCGGGCGCAAGGTAGCGAAATGACAGATCCTCCAGCTCCCACTTCAGGCTCCAGACGCCCAGACGATTGGCCAGCGGCGCCAGGATCTCGCGCGTCTCGAGCGCCAGCCGGCGCCGATCGTGCGCTGCCAGCGTGCGTGCGTCGCGCAGCCGCACCAGCTGCTCGGCAAGGTGCGCCACGACCAGCCGCGGATCCGCCGCCACCGCCAGCAGCATCTTGCGCAAAGTCTCCGCCTGCTGCGCGTTCAGGCGCTGCCCTGCCGACCAGTCCGCGGGCAGATGCAGCTCGCCAAGCCGCTCGAGCGCCTCGGCGACGCGGATGGCGCCAGCCCCAAGGCGTGTGTCCACCTGGGGGTTGTCGCGCGCCAGTCCGCCGACGCGGACCCGATGCAGCATGGTGCCAGCGGCCAGCTCCGCATCCAGCGTCAGGGCGGCCACCGAGCGGGACGCCTCGACCCCTGACTCGAGTGCGGCCGGATCGGCGCCAAGCTCGGCAAGCGTCGCGCGCGCACTGTCGAGTTGAGCGGCGATCTCGGGCGCTGCGGGGGTCGCGGTTTCCATGCTGTGTGGCCGGTGTCTTCCGGCTATCATTCAAGTAATGGGCGCCTACGGCAAGTGCACGACGGGAATGGATTGATGACGCGATACGCGAGCAAGTCGTGGCGCGCGTTCCGGTTGCAAACGCCCGGCACGCGGGCGCTGCCGGCGTCGATACGTCTGGTGGCGCACGACTGTCGCGTACTCGGCCTGGATCCGGGCTCGCAGCGCACCGGCTATGGGATCATCGATTGCCGCGGCGGCGCTGAGCGTCACGTTGCCAGCGGCTGCGTCGATGTGGTCGGGCACGAGATGGTCGAGCGCCTGCGGCGCATCTACGTCGCGGTCAGCGCGCTGGTGGACGAGCATCGGCCCGATATCGTCGCCATCGAGCGCGTGTTCGTGCATCGCAATCCCGACAGCGCGCTGAAGCTTGGCCAGGCGCGCGGCGTCGCCCTGTGCGCCGCGGCCTCGCTCGGCGCGCCGGTGCATGAATACGCCCCCAGGGCCATCAAGATGGCGGTGACCGGATACGGGGCGGCGGCCAAGCCGCAGGTGGCGCAGATGGTGCGCACGCTGCTGCTGCTGGAGATCAAGCTCGCCGCCGATGCGGCCGATGCGCTCGCGGTTGCCCTGTGCCACGCCCAGACCAGGCGGATCGGTGCGCTCGCTGCGACCGATGCGGTCGATGTGGCCTGAGCGCCCGGCTTTGCCGCCATGATCGGCACGCTCGCGGGAGTGCTGGCCTTCAAAGCGCCGCCGCATCTGCTGCTGGAAGTGGGCGGCGTCGGCTATGAGGTCGAGGCGCCGATGTCCACGTTCTACACGCTGCCGCCGGTCGGTGAGCGCACCCGCCTGCTGACCCACCTGGTGGTGCGCGAGGACGCGCACATCCTGTACGGCTTTGCCAGTGTCGAGGAGCGCACGCTGTTTCGCAACCTGCTGAAGGTATCGGGCGTCGGGCCGCGGATCGCGCTGGCAATCCTGTCAGGCGGCACCGCCGCCACCTTCGCGCACGCGGTGCGCGAACACGACGCGGCGGCGCTGACGCGCATACCTGGCGTCGGCCGCAAGATTGCCGAAAGACTGGTCGTGGAGATGCGCGATCGTATCGATGCGCCCGGCGCCGGGCCTGGCAGCAGCGCCGGGGGGGCCGGCGGCGTTGCCTCAGGGCCGGAAGCCGAGGCCTACGGCGCGCTGGTCTCACTCGGCTACAAGCCGGGCGAGGCGACGCGGCTGCTCAAGGGTATCGGCGTCGAGCTCGCCGGCCTGTCCACCGAGGAGCTGATCCGGCGAGCGCTGCAGGGCGCGGTGCGTGCATGAACGTGCAGCAGGACGGGCGGCTGGTGGCCGCGGCGGGCGGTGTTGCCGAGGAGAGCATTGATCAGGCGATCCGGCCGCGGGCGCTGACCGACTACATCGGGCAGGAGCAGGTCAAGTCGCAGCTGTCGATCTTCATCGATGCCGCGCGCATGCGCGCCGAGGCGCTCGACCACGTGTTGATCTTCGGACCGCCGGGCCTTGGCAAGACAACCCTGGCGCATATCATCGCCGCGGAACTTGGCGTCAATCTGCGCCAGACCGCCGGTCCGGTACTGGAACGGCCCGGCGACCTGGCGGCGATCCTCACCAACCTTGCGCCGCGCGATGTGCTGTTCGTCGATGAAATCCATCGCCTGAGCCCGGTGGTCGAGGAAGTGCTGTATCCGGCGATGGAGGACTACCAGCTCGACATCATGATCGGCGAGGGGCCGGCCGCGCGTTCGATCAAGCTCAACCTGCCGCCGTTCACGCTGGTCGGCGCCACCACCCGCGCCGGCCTGCTGACCTCGCCGCTGCGCGACCGCTTTGGCATCGTGCAGCGCCTGGAGTTCTACAGCGTTGCCGAGATCGAGCTGATCGTGCGACGCTCTGCCCGCATCCTCGATGTCGCGATAGACCCCGGCGGCGCACTGCGCATCGCGCAGCGTGCCCGCGGTACGCCGCGCATTGCCAATCGCCTGCTACGGCGGGTACGCGACTACGCGCAGGTCAAGGGAGCCGGGCATATCGACGAAGCTGCGGCGCTGGCGGCGCTCGACCTGCTGCAGGTCGACCCGCAGGGACTCGATGCGCTCGACCGCAAGCTGCTGCTGACGATCATGGAGAAATTCGACGGCGGACCGGTCGGTATCGAGAGCCTGTCGGCCGCCATCGGCGAGGAGCGCGGCACGCTCGAGGATGTGATCGAGCCATTCCTGATCCAGCAGGGTTTCATCGCCCGCACCGCGCGCGGCCGCGTCGCCACGCGCAGCAGCTGGCAGCACTTCGGCCTGAAGGTGCCAGAGCGCGCGGCCGCGAACCTGCCGCTGTTCGGCGAGGACGCTTGAAGCCGTTCGTCTGGCAGGCGCGCGTGTACTGGGAAGACACCGATGCCGGCGGCATTGTTTATTATGCGAATTACCTGCGATTCCTGGAGCGCTCGCGGACCGAGTGGCTGCGTGACCGCGGTGTATCGCAGCTGGCGCTGGCGCGCGATCCCGGGGTAGTGTTCTCGGTGGTCGCGATCGAGGCGCGCTACCGGCTGCCGGCGCGGCTCGACGACCTGCTATCGATCAGCTGCGAGCCGGCGGCGGATGGCGGCGCGAGCATCCTGTTCTCGCAGCGCATCTGGCGCGAGCCGCTGGCGGCCGAGCCGCTGCTTACCGCCTCGGTGCGCGTCGCCTGCCTGGACGCGGCGACCCTGAAACCCCGGCGCCTGCCGCAAGTCATAGCCAGAGAGTTGCCGGGATGAGCGCGATCGCACAGCCGGTGTGCAAGGAGTAGCTGATGCCCGGTGACATTTCGATTCTTCGGATGATCGTGCAGGCGAGCCTGGTGGTGCAGATTGTCATCGGCATCCTGCTCGCTGCCTCGCTGATGTCCTGGGCGATCATCTTCCGCAAGCGCATGGTGGTGCGACGCGCGCAGCGGGATGCGGATCGCTTCGAGAACAGCTTCTGGTCCGGTGGCGACCTGAGCTCGCTGTACCGGGCGATCGAGTCGCGCGGCAGCGCCACTGGAATGGAGAGCATATTTGAGTTCGGCTTTCGCGAGTTCGCGCGGCTGCGGGCCCAGGGCGGCGTCGCCGCGGATATGCTGCTGGAAGGCTCGCGGCGCGCGATGCGCGTAGCGCAGCTCAAGGAGGTCGAGCGGCTCGAGCAAAGCCTCGCAACCCTCGCCACAGTCGGCTCCACCAGTCCCTATGTGGGCCTGTTCGGCACCGTCTGGGGCATCATGAACGCATTCAGCTCGCTCGGGAACGTGCAGCAGGCGACGCTGGCGATGGTCGCGCCCGGCATCTCCGAGGCGCTGGTGACCACCGCGATCGGCCTGTTCGCCGCCATCCCGGCGGTCGTCGCCTACAACCGCTACGCCGACCAGGCGAGCCGTCTGGAGCTGCGCTACGACGCCTTCATGGAGGAGCTGTCGACCATCCTGCAGCGCTATGCCGGGCGCGCGCCCGCTGCCGCGGCGCCGGCAGCCGCCCCGACCGGGGCGAGGAGCTGACATGCCCGCAGTCACCAAGAGCAAGCGCCGGCTGATGGGCGATATCAACGTCGTGCCGTACATCGACGTGATGCTGGTGCTGCTGATTATTTTCATGATCACCGCACCGCTGCTGACCCAGGGCATCAAGGTCGACCTGCCGAAGGCAAGCGCCGAAGCGATTTCCTCGCAGGCGAATCAGCCGCCGCTGGTGCTGTCGATCGATGCCCAGGGACAGCTGTACCTGAATCTCGGCGCCAATCCGCGCCAGCCGATTGACGATCAGACCGCGCTGGTGCGCGCCACCGCGGCGCTGCGCCGGGCGCCGGAGCGCGCGGTGCTGGTCAATGGCGACAAGGCGGTCAGTTACGGGCGTGTGGTGCAGGCCATGGTCATCCTGCAGCAGGCCGGCGCCCGCAAGGTCGGCTTCCAGACCGATCCACTGCCGAAGGCACCGCTGCCGCCATGAGCGAACGCCGCAGCGATCGCGCCGTGTCGATCGCGCTGTCGATTCTGATCCACGCCGCGATCGTGGGCGCGTTGCTGTGGGGCTGGTGGCAATACCGCCAACCCGCGGTGACGCCGTCGAACCTGGCGATTGAAGCCACCGTGGTACGCGATGCGCCGCCGGTGGCCGCGGCGCCCGCGCCGAGCGCCCCGCCGCCACCCGACAACCCGCCGCCACCGCCAGCACCGGATGAACAGGCGCTGGAACAGGCGCGCGAGCAGGCGCGCGAGCAGGCGCAGGCAGCACAGGCGGCGCGCGACAGAGCCGCGCAGGAGCGTGCCGCCCAGGAGCACGCCGCCGAGGAGCGCGCGGCGCAGGAGGAACGTGACGCCGAGGCGCAGCGCGCGGCCACCGAAAAGGCCGAGGCTGAGCGGGCTGCGGCCGCCAAAGCCGAGGCTGAGCGCGCCGCCGCCGCCGCCAAAGCCGAGGCCGAGCGCAAGGCGCAGCAGCTTGCACAGCAACGCAAACTCGAGCAGGAGCGTGCGCAGCGCGAAGCGGATCTGCGCGCGCAGCTGGCGAGCGAAGAGCACCTGAACGCGGTGCAATCGAGCCCGGCGAAGGCGGAGTACCTGTCGCTGATTACCGCGCGCATCAACCGCGCCTGGATTCGCCCATCCAGTGCGCGGCCGGGCGTGAAGTGCAGCCTGCATATCACGCAGATCCCCGGCGGCGAGATCACGCACGTGGTGGTCGCAGGCTGCAACGGCGACGAGGCGGTAAGGCAGTCGGTGGAAACCGCCGCCTATCGCGCCTCGCCGCTGCCGGCCCCCTCGGATCCGGCATTGTTTGATCCAAACATCGATGTTACGTTCGCGCCCGATGAATAGACTGTTGAATATGAATATATTGATAAACGCCCGGATGGCGGCGCCGTTGCCTGCCCTCGCGCTGCGAGTGCGCGGCGGCGCGCTGCTGGCGCTGACGCTGCTCGGGCTTGCGGCGATGCCGGCGCGTGCCGACCTGCAGGTGCTGATCACCAAGGGCGTCACCGATCCGATACCTATCGCCATCGTGCCGTTCGCGCGCGCGGTCCCGGCCGACGGTGGCTTCGACGTTGCCGCGGTGGTCCAGCACGATCTGGAGAGCAGCGGGCGCTTTCGGGCGATGCAGCGCCGCGACATGCTGACCACGCCGAGCAGTGCCAATGATGTGCAGGCGGCCGACTGGAAAGCCGCGGGCAATGATTATGTGGCGGTGGGCCGCGTCACCGCGGTCGGGCAGAGCGAGCTGGACGTAGACTGCGATCTGATCAACATCCAGACCGGGACGCGCGTGGCCAGCCAGCGGTTCATCGCCAACGGCGCCAGCCTGCGCAACGCCGCCCATCTGGTCAGCGATTTCATCTACGGCCGGGTGCTGGGAGTGCGCGGCGCCTTTGCGACCCGGATCGCATACGTTGCGGTGCAGGGGAAGCCGCCGGCTCAGCGCTTCCAGCTCATCGTTGCCGATGCCGATGGCGAGAACCCCAAGGTGATCCTCGAGTCGTTGCAACCGATCATGTCGCCGGCGTGGTCCCCAGACGAGCAATGGCTGGCCTACGTCTCGTTTGAAAACCGCCTCTCGGGGGTGTACGTGCAAAAAGTACACACCGGCGAGCGGCAGCTGGTATCGGCCCGGGTCGGTGTCAATGGCGCCCCCGCGTATTCCCCCGATGGCACGCGCCTGGCGCTGACGCTGTCGGGCGTGGGCGGCAACCTGGATGTGTGGCTGCTGGACCTGGCGACCCAGGGGCTCACGCGGCTGACCGATGATCCGGCAGTCGATACCGAGCCGGCGTGGAGCCCGGACGGCAAGAGTATCTATTTCACCTCCGATCGGGCCGGCGGTCCGCAGGTCTACAAGCTCGATATTGCCCAGCCCAAGCGCATCGAACGCATCACCTTTGGCTCGGCCTATAACGCGCGGCCGCGCGTGTCGCCGGATGGCAAGAAGATCGCATTCGTCACGCGCGAGGGTGGCAACTACCGCATCGCCATCCAGGATCTGGCCTCCGGCACCGTCAGCGTGCTCTCGCACGGCGCGCTCGATGAGTCGCCGAGCTTCGCACCCAATGGCGCGGTGGTCATCTACGCCGGCCGCGACGGCGAGGTCGGTACGTTGCAAACCGTGTCGGTGGACGGGCTGGTCACGCAGCGGCTGAAGTCGGATCAGGGCGAGGTACGCGAGCCGGTGTGGGGACCGTTCCCGCACTAGCGCGGCGCTCGCCAAGCCTCGCGGGCGGTTAAGCGCCTGGTGTGGCTGATGGCGCGTTATGGTAATAAAGCGGCTGCCGCGACCGGCAGCGACAATTGGAGTAGCGATATGAAGACCCTTCTTATTTTGATCGCTGTGCTCGGCGTCTCGCTGGCCACCGGCTGCAGCAGCAAGAAGCCGCGCCCGCAGCCGACCAGCACCAACGCCGCGGTGCCGGCTGATCAATCCCAGACCGCCGGGGCAGATGCCTCGAGCGCCTACGGCGCCGGAGTCACCGGCGGCACGGGCGCCGGCGTGGCGGGGCCATCGGGTGCGCAGCTGCAGAATCGGACGGTGTTCTTCGAGTTCGACAGCAGCGAGATCAAGTCCGATTACAACGCGATGATCACTGCCCATGCGCGCTACCTGGTGTCGAATCCGACCGTGCGTGTGCGGCTCGAGGGCAACACCGACGAGCGTGGTTCGCGCGAATACAACATTGGCCTGGGCGAGCGCCGAGCGCAGTCGGTGCGGCGAGCGCTGACGCTGCAAGGAGTCCCCGACACCCAGATCACGACCGTCAGCTACGGCGAGGAGCGGCCCGCGGTCACCGGACACTCGGAAGAGGCCTGGGCGCGCAACCGCCGGGTCGACATCGTGTATCTGAACTGAGATGTCGAGCCCGTTGCCATTCCGATGGCTGCCGCCGGCGCTCGCGCTGCTGGCACTGGTCGGCTGCGAGTCGACCCCGGCGCAGCCCGATCCGACGGTGGTCAAGCTCAACGACGTCGACGAGCGGCTCGGACGCCTGGAACATGTCAACCAGGGCTTGCTGCAGCTGTCGCAGCGGCTGGATGCGATCGAGGCACAGATGCGCGAGCTGCGCGGCGAGCTGGAAGAGCAGCAAAACAGCAACGAGACCCTGCGCAAGCAGCAGCGTGACCTGTACGCGGACTTGGATCGCAGGCTGACCGCCCTGCAGTCGGGGCAGAAGGCCGCCGGGGCGCTCGGGCCCGGCGATAGCGGCGCTGCCGGGTCTTCCGGGTCTTCCGGGATTGACGCCGGCGGCGACCAGGCGGCCTATGCGCGCGCCTTCGAGGCGCTTAAAGCCACCGACTACCCGGCCGCCATCGGGCGCTTTCGCGAGATGCTGCGCACCTATCCGCAAAGCCCGCTGGCTGGCAATGCGCAGTACTGGCTCGGCGAGGCCTACTACGTGACCCACGACTATGACAACGCCGCCGCGTCCTTTCGCGCGGTTGGCGAGCAGTATCCACAGTCGCCCAAGGTGCCGGACGCGCTGCTGAAACTCGGTTTGACGCAGGTTGACCAGAAGAAGCCGGCCGACGCCCGCGCCACGCTCAGGCAGGTGGTGCAGCGTTTTCCAGGCACCGATGCGGCCAAGCTCGCCGCGGGCAGGTTGCAGACCATCGCGCCCGACGAGCATTAGGGTGGCAGCGTCAGGGGGCGTGCATTGAGCGAGCGGCTCAAGCTCACGGAAATCTTCCACTCGCTGCAGGGCGAAGCCGACAGCGTCGGCATACCGACCGTTTTCATCCGCCTCACCGGCTGTCCGCTGCGCTGCCAGTATTGCGATACCGCCTATGCGTTCTACGGCGGCGAGTGGTGGCAGCTCGATGTGATCCTCGAGCGGGTGCGCGCGCTTGGCGCCAGCCACGTGTGCGTCACCGGCGGTGAGCCACTGGCGCAGCCGCAGTGCCTGGCGCTGCTGCGTGCGCTGGCAGGGGAGGGCTACCGGGTATCGCTCGAGACCAGCGGTGCGATGCCGATCGAGGCGGTCGACGCGCGCGTGATCCGCGTGGTGGACGTCAAGACGCCCGGGTCGCGCGAGGAGCACCGCAATCGCTACGATCAGCTGGCGCTGCTGCGTCCGGAAGAGCAGGTCAAGTTCGTGCTATGCGACCGCGCCGACTACGAGTGGAGCCGCGACAAGCTCGCCGAGCTGCAGCTGGCGCAGCGCTGCCAGGTGCTGTTCTCGCCCAGTCACGAACAGCTGCCGGCGCGCCAGCTGGCCGACTGGATTCTCGCCGACCGCCTGCCGGTGCGCTTCCAGATCCAGCTGCACAAGTACCTGTGGGGCAATGAGCCTGGGCGCTGACCGCGGTGCAAATGGCACCACGGCTGCAGCGGTGGTGTTGCTGTCGGGCGGCCTTGACTCCAGCACCGCGCTCGCCTGGGCGCGCGCCCGGGGGTTTGAATGCTATGCGCTGACGGTCGCCTACGGACAGCGCCATCAATCCGAGCTCGGCGCGGCCGCGCGCGTCGCGCAAGCGCTGGCGGCACGCGAGCACCGCGTGATGCAGGTGGACCTGGCCGGCATCGGCGGCTCGGCGCTGACCGACTGGAGCATCGCGCTGCCCGAGCAGCCGATCCCGGGCATTCCGGCGAGCTACGTGCCGGCGCGCAATACGATGTTGCTGGCACTGGCGCTGGCCTGGGCCGAAGTGCTCGGGGCGCGCGACCTGGTGGTCGGGGTCAACGCCGTTGACTTCAGTGGCTATCCGGACTGCCGGCCGCAATTCATCCGCAGCTTCGAGACGCTGGCCGGGCTTGCGACCAAGGCCGGCATCGAGGGCGCGCGCTTCAACGTGCATGCACCGCTGATCGCGATGAGCAAGGCTGAGATTATTCACACCGGGGCGAAACTGGGTGTCGATTACGCGATGACGGTGTCGTGTTACCAGGCGGACGAGGACGGGCGCGCCTGCGGGCGCTGCGACTCCTGTCGCCTGCGACGCGACGGCTTCGCGGCGGCAGGCATCGCGGATCCGACCCGCTATTGGTGAGCTGGCGCTGGCGGCGTGCCGGGCCACAGGCTTTTCGGTATCATGCGCGCCCGCGCAAGGCTCCCGGGCGACGCGGTCAGCGGGTCGGTAGCTCAGTCGGTAGAGCAGCGCCCTTTTAAGGCGTTGGTCGTGGGTTCGAACCCCACCCGACCCAT
>Ga0181525_10003295_pt1 | contig 12859 bp, 8 predicted proteins | sample PEATcosm2014_Bin_48_FD_121100 | JGI IMG/M metagenome (GOLD analysis project Ga0181525, IMG submission 121100) | Peatland microbial communities from MTU Mesocosm Facility, Houghton, MI, USA - PEATcosm2014_Bin06_10_metaG | ecosystem: Environmental > Terrestrial > Soil > Wetlands > Peat | place... | reverse complement strand
CCGCCCCCCTAGGCTCGCGCCCAACAACAATCCGTGGGGTGCGTATATGCTTTCTCGTCGTGAGCTTCTGTCGTCGACGGCCGTTGCCGCCGCTGCGACCGTCCTTCCCTTGGCTGCGTTTGCCGAAGCCGCTCCGCCGCCACCCGATCCGAAGCTCGCTGCCCTGTTCGATGCGTTTTTCCAGGAGGGACTGCGCCGCAATCCGGAAGGTGCCACCCTTCTTGGCCTCGACACCGGCGCGAACGCCGACCTCAGAAGCAAGCTGCGCGACGAATCCGCGGCCGGCATCGCCGCGTCGAAGGCGCAGAACGCCGAGCAGCTGGCGAAACTCAGAACATTCGACGCGTCGAAACTCTCGCCCGCCGACAAGCTCAACTACGACACGGTTCTCTACACGCGGGAATCGAATGCGGCAGTTGCGGCGTTCGACTTCGGCGGCACGGGCTTCGGGCCGTCGCCTTACATCGTGAGCCAGCTCACGGGTTCCTATCAATCCGTGCCCGACTTCCTCGACACCAAGCACCGTATCGAGACCGCGGCCGACGCGGACGCTTACATGGCGCGGCTCACAGGCTTTGCCGAACAGCTCGACGCCAACACCGATCGCATGCGCCACGATGCGGGGCTCGGCATCGTGCCGCCGGATTACATCCTCGATCTGACGCTCACACAGCTGAACACGACGCTGAAGCCTGCGGATCAGTCGCTGCTCGTCACCTCCATCGCCAGGCGCGCGAAAGCCAAGAACCTTGGCGACAGCTACGAAGCGAATGCGACGCTCATCTACAACGAGCAGATCGCGCCCGCGCTCGCGCGCCAGATCGAGCAGGCGAAGAAGCTGCGCACCCATGCCGTGCACGATGCGGGGGTGTGGCAGTTCAAGCGCGGCGCGGACTATTATGCGGTCGCGCTCAGCGCCACGACGACGACGAACAAGAGCCCGGAAGAGGTCCACCAGTTCGGTCTCGACAAGGCGAAGGAAATCGGCGCGCGTATCGACGGGCTCCTGAAAGGGGAAGGGCTGACGCACGGTACCGTCGGCGAACGCATCGCGGCGCTCAGCAAGGAGCCGCGATATCTCTATCCCAACACCGATGCCGGCAAGCTGGACATGATTGCGTTCTGCAACGGGCGCCTGGATGCGATCCGCCCCAAGCTTCCAACCGTCTTCCGGCGTGTGCCGACTTACACCTTCGAAGTGCGCCGGGTGCCGGCGCAGACCGAGCCGGGTGCGGCGTCCGCGTTTTCACAGCAGCCTTCGCTCGATGGGTCGCGCCCGGGCATCGTCTATTTCAATCTTCGCGATGCGGCGGAGTGGCCGCGATTTTCGCTGCCGACGACCGTCTTCCACGAAGGCCTGCCGGGCCATCAGCTGGAAGGCAGCTTGGCCCTCGTGAACAAGAAGCTGCCGCTCATCCGCAAGACGATCGGCTTCTCCGGCTACGCGGAAGGCTGGGCGCTCTACGCCGAGCAGCTGGCCGACGAGATCGGGATGTATGACGACGATCCGGTGAGCCGCATCGGCTATCTGAAATTCCAGATGTTCCGCGCCGGCCGCTGCGTCGTCGACACGGGCCTGCACCATTTCAAATGGAGCCGCGAGAAGGCGATCCAGTACTTCGTCGACCTCGACGGCGATCCGGAAGGCTTCGCCACGCGCGAAGTGGAGCGCTACACCGTCAATCCGGGACAGGCCTGCAGCTACAAGCTCGGCCACAGCGTGTTCGTGGATGGACGCGAGCGCGCGAAGAACGCGCTGGGCGCGCGTTACAATCTCATGGATTTCCACGACGCGGTGTTGAACTGCGGACGCGTGCCGCTCGGCATCCTCGACAGCGTGATCGACACGTATATCGAAGAGGCGAAGGCGTGAGCATTGCTGGGACCGCCGGCATCCTGCCGGCATCGCCGGCCGGCGAGACGCCGGCGGCCCCAGCAAGACTCTACTTCGCCAAATGCTCCGCGAAGAAGTTCATCTGCCGTTCGGTTTCGCGGGCGCGCAAAAGATCGTCCGACAGCATGTGGGTTCCGGGCAGGAGCAGAAGTTCGTAAGGGCGTCCGGCTTTGAGGAGCGCGAGCGTCAGCTGCATCGTGTTCTGGAAATGCACATTGTCGTCGGTCACGCCGTGCACGAGAAGCAGCGGACGGCGCAGATCGGCCGCGTAAGTCAGCACGCTGCTCTTGGCGTATCCGTCCGCATTCTCCGACGGCAGGCCCATGTAACGTTCGGTGTAGAACGTGTCGTAATCCTGCCAGTCGACGACCGGCGCGCCGGCAACACCGGCCGCGAACACGTCGGGCCTTCTGATCGTTGCCATCGCCGAGAAATAGCCGCCGAACGACCAGCCGAAGACGCCGACGCGGCGCATGTCCATCTGCGGCACGCGCTTGCCGAGCGCCTGCAGCGCGTCGACCTGGTCCTGCAACGGAATGTCGATGGCATTGCCTTTGACGGCGCGAATCCATGCCGCGTCGCGGCCGGGCGTGCCGCGATTGTCGGAAACCGCAACGATGTAACCGCGATCGGCCATGCATTGCTGCTGGAAATATTGGCGCGGCGCTGCCCACACCATCTTCGCCGCGGGCCCGCTATAAACGGAGAGGATCACGGGATATTTGCGCGCCGCTTTGAAATCGCGCGGACGCAGAACAAGCGCGTCGAAGTCGCGTGCGCCGACTTTGAAATATTGCGGCGCCGGCATGAAGGGCGGCGTTTCTGCGACGGAAGGAAGGGTTGCGATCTTCTTTCCGTCGCGCGTCAGGAGGTCGACGCCATGCGATCCGTCGGCGAGATTGTAGGCATGGGAAAACATCGCATGCTGATCGCCGAAATTCCCGGCGTTGAAACCGCGCGCTGCGGCAACGGGCACGACCGGACCGCCGCCGAGCTTCACGGTGTAGATCTGCTGCGAAAGATGATCGGTCCCGCCCATCACGATGGCGGTGCCGTCGCCGAGGTCGACATCGAGGAGCGCATCGAAGCGGAAATCTTTCGGTGTCACGGCGTTCAGAAGCTTGCCGTTCGCGTCGTGGCGTTCGAGCTGTGCCTGGCCGCCGCGCTCCGTCATCCAGAGGAAGCCCGAGCCATCGGCGAGCCAGTAAGGGACTTCCTTCGGCTCCGGCTGCGGCAGCGACAGCCACGCGGCATCACGCTCGGTCCAGAGAAGACGGGTTGCGCCGCTCGCGGGATCCGCGGCGAGATATTTCTCCTCCGTCTGGTCACGGTTCTCGACGATCAGAGAGAGCGGGCCGCCCTTCTGCCACTCGACGCGCGCGAGGTACGGAAACGCCTTGTTGTCCCACGGCACCCAGACGGTCGCGCCGCCCGTTGCTGCAATCACGCCGAGACGCACGACCGCATTCGCCGTTCCCGCGCGCGGATAGCGGAATTCGACCGGCGCCTTCGACGGCTCTAGCGGATCGACGATGTAACTGGGCTCGACCGGGGAAAGATCGGCTTCCTCGTAGGCAATCGAACGCGAATCCGGCGACCACCAGAAGCCATCGCGGCGATCCATTTCTTCCTGGGCGACGAACTCCGCTTCGCCGTGCTGCAAGGTTTCGCCCGCGCCCTTCGTGAGCTGCGTGTCGGTGTTCGTCGCGATGTCGATGACATGGAGATCGTCATCGCGGAGTGCGGCCACTTTCGCGCCGTCGGGCGAGAGCTTCGGCGCAATCCAGCCTTCGCCGGGAAGCGCGGTGATCGCCCCGCTCGGCCGCCCGACCACATAGAGACGTCCGTTGAGCGGCAGAAGAATGCGACTGCCGTCGTGTGACAGCTCGAAATGCGTGAAGCCGTGCACGCTGACCCGCGCGCGCTCGCGACGCGCCTTCTCTTCTGCGCTCAGCTCTTCCGGCTTGCCGCCCAGAAGCGCATCCGGCGTGACGAGCTCGTGCTCCTTGCCCGTCGCGATGTCGTATTCGTAAAGTCTTTGCACCGTGTCGCGCGGACCGCTGCGCAGATAGAGGACGGATTTGCCGTCCGGAGTCGGCACTGCGCCGACCGGCGTGCCGAGGCTGTAGCTCCTGGTCGCCGCCACATCGTCGAAACACTTCGTGTCGGGAGCCGCGGCCTGTGCCGCGAAGCCGCTCAGAACCAGCACCGCGAACGCGGCAATACGCAAATTCGACATCGTTACCCCCATGGCGCCCAAGCAGTGCACGCCGAAGGGCGCGTCCGCGTCAAGCCGGGCGCTTCAGGGGCTCCAGGAATTCGAGCAGCGCGCGATTGACGCGCTCGGGCTCGTCGTGCTGGACCCAATGCGTGGCGCTTTCGACGAACAGGATCTTCGCATCGTCGCAAAGCTTCGCGGTTTCGTTCGCGAGCTCGGGGACGGCATAAGCGTCGTCGACGCCCCAGATGATCCGCACGGGCATGGCAAGGCGCTTCTCGTTCGCGAGCGGGAGATCTCTTTTGAGGAATGCACGATACCAGTTGAACATGGCGGTGAGCGCGCCGGGCTTTTTCCACGCCTGGCGATATTGTTCGATGTCGACCTTGCTGAAGGCATCCTTTCGCCGGGCGCCCTTCAACGCCTGAACGAGTCCGTTGAAATTGCGCGATCTTGCGAGCGCCTCCGGAAGCCAGGGCATGCCGATGGCGCCGACATAACGGCTCAGCTTTCTCTGTGCGGGATTGTGGCGGATGGCGTGTTTCCAGACGGCCGGATGCGGCGCATTCAGAGCGGCAAGACGCGCGACCCGCGCAGGGTAATTCCTAGCGGTCCACCAGCCGACGGAAGCGCCCCAATCGTGACCCACCACGGCGAAGCGGTCATGTCCCAGTGCCGTGGCGAGGGCGGCCACATCGGCCGCCAGCACGTCCAGATCGTAGGCGGCAATGCCCGCGGGCTTGTCGCTCTCGTCGTAGCCGCGCTGATCGGGCGCCACGACGCGGTATCCCGCCAGCGCCAGCGGTGCGAACTGGTGGCGCCAGCCATACCAGAACTCCGGACACCCATGGAGAAGAAGCACCAGCGGGCCGTTCGGCGGCCCCGTCTCCGCGCAATAGAGCGAGACGCCATTCACCTTGCGCCGGATGAACTCCAGATCCATGCGAACCGCCCCCAAAGCCCCGACACCCTAATTGTCCGGCGGCGCACGCACAATTGATTGCGGAAACGTGCGGTCACGATTTGTGATGGCGCGCATGACTGCTGCGACGGATTGGGCGTGGTCATCCAAATCGCCGGCCTGTAAGGGATCGTCTCCCGAAGTTCCGCCCGAGTTCGCAAGTCCGCCATGAGTCAGGCCCAGATCGCTTCCACCCGGCGCCCCGTCGAAGAGACGACCTTCGCGATCCTCTTTGCGGTCAGCTTCTGCCATCTCCTGAACGACATGATGCAGGCGCTCCTGCCCGCCATCTATCCCTCGCTCAAGGCGTCGTTCCACCTGAACTTCACGCAGATCGGGCTCGTCACGCTGATCTTCAACATGACCGCGTCGCTGCTGCAGCCGGCCGTCGGTTTCTACGCCGACAAGAGGCCGATGCCGTTTTCGCTGCCGGTCGGCATGGTGTTCACGTTCGCCGGCCTTCTCCTGCTCTCGGTCGCACGAAGCTATGGCGTGTTGCTCCTCGCCGCGGCCGTCGTCGGTCTTGGGTCTTCCGTCTTCCATCCGGAATCCTCGCGCGTGGCGCGCATGGCCTCGGGCGGCCGCCACGGCCTCGCACAATCGCTGTTTCAGGTGGGCGGCAATATCGGCTCGGCGCTCGGGCCGTTGACCGCGGCGGTCGTCGTCATGCGGTGGGGACAGAAGAGCATCGCCTGGTATTCGCTCCTCGCCGTCATCTGCATCTTCGTGCTGTGGAATGTCGGCGTCTGGTACAAGACCCACGGTCTCACGCGCATGAAGAAGGCCGCGCGTCATCTCGATGCCCACCCCGACCTGTCGCGGAGTCAGGTCGCCTTCGCGATCGCGACGCTCCTGGTGCTGATCTTCTCGAAATACATCTATCTGACCAGCATCACGAGCTATTACACGTTCTACCTGATCCACACATTCCACGTGTCGGTGGAGAGCGCACAGCTGCATCTGTTCGGATTTCTCGCGCCCGTCGCCATCGGCACGTTTCTGGGCGGCCCGTTGGGCGACCGCTTCGGCCGCAAATATGTGATCTGGTTTTCGATCCTGGGCGCGCTGCCCTTCACGCTCCTCCTGCCGCACGTCAATCTGTTCTGGACGGGCGTGTTGAGCGCGATCATCGGGCTCATCATCTCATCCGCGTTCTCGGCGATCGTCGTCTACGGACAGGAATTGCTGCCGGGCAAAGTCGGCATGGTGGCGGGACTGTTCTTCGGATTTTCGTTCGGAATGGCGGGCATCGGCGCGGGCGTTCTGGGAAAGATCGCCGATCTGACGAGCATCGAATTCGTCTATCTGATCTGCTCGTTCCTGCCGCTTCTGGGGCTCTTCGCGGCGTTCCTTCCGAACCTCGAGACCGAGCGGATGCGGCTACGCCGGGCCGGCTAAGGAAGCAGGGCCCTGAGCTGGATCGTGTCGACGGCGTACATCATCATGGCGATCGCAAAGAGCGAACCCAGGAACATGACCGGACCGGCGAGACGCTGGCTGACGCTATCGGACATGGCGCGTGTGCCCAATTGACGTTTCATGGCTCCATTTCCCAACGTAGGCGGAGTTTGCACATCCGCCGTTAATCCGCGGTTAGCCGCGGCCGAGCACAACGCTCGTGTCAAAAGAACGCTCGTGGCGCACCAAAGTTGCGTGTGGCGTTTTTGCGCGGGCAGCCCACGGGGGGCGGAAATCAGGTGCCGCAGAACGTCTGGTGCACGACCTCGTCGGGTCGGGGCGGCGCCTTGAAGCGGTCGGTGTCCGGCTGATCCTCGTAGGGCTTGGCAAGGATCGATAAAAATCTCTCGAAGGGCGCAAAATCCCCGCCCCTCACGGCCGCCTGGATCATCTCCTCGACAAGGTGATTGCGGGGGATGTAGGCGGGGTTGCTCGCGCGCATGAGCGACAGGCGCGCGTCCGTGCTGCCCCTGTCCGCCGCAAGCCGCGATCGCCAGCGCACCAGCCACGCATCGATGTCCGCGGGCTCGGCAAAAAGCGCGCGCAGGCCCGGATCCCCGGACGCGTCGACAGCAGCGGCGCAGAGGCCGTGAAATGTCAGCGTGAAATCGGCGCCGTTTTTGGCCATGCGCTCGAGAAGATCCTGCCCGAGGGCGAGATCGTCCGCATGCGGCTCCATCAGACCCAGCTTCCGCCGAAGGCCCGCCGTGTAGGCTTCGTTGAACAGCGGCGCGAACCGCGCAAGCGCGCCATTCGCTTCGGCGATGGCATTGGTTTCGTCGTCCGCCAGGAGCGGCAGGAGCGTTTCCGCAAGCCGCGCAAGATTCCACTGGGCGATGGCGGGCTGGTTGCCATAGGCGTAGCGGCCGTTCTGATCGATCGAACTGAAGACGGTCGCCGGATCATAGGCATCCATGAACGCGCAGGGACCGTAGTCGATGGTCTCGCCCGTGACCGACATGTTGTCCGTATTCATCACGCCGTGAATGAAGCCGATACTGAGCCACTGTGCGACGAGGCGCGCCTGAGCGGCGATGACGCCTTCGAGCAGCGCGCGATAGGGATTTGGCGATGTCCGAGCTTCCGGATAGTGGCGCGCGATGACGTGATCGGCCAATTGCCGCAAGCCTTCGGCATCGCCGCGCGCCGCGAAGAACTGGAACGTTCCCACGCGAATATGGCTCGAGGCCACGCGTGCAAGCACGGCGCCGGGGATGGGCGCATCGCGCCAGACCATCTCGCCTGTCGCGACGGCGGCAAGCGCGCGGGTCGTCGGCACACCCAAAGCGGCCATCGCTTCGCTGACGAGATATTCCCGCAGCACCGGACCCAGCGCCGCCCGTCCATCGCCGCGCCGGGAAAAAGGCGTTGGGCCTGAACCTTTCAGTTGAATGTCGCGGCGCCGTCCGTTGCGGTCGACCACTTCGCCCAGAAGGATCGCGCGTCCGTCGCCCAATTGCGGCACGAAGTGACCGAATTGATGACCCGCATAGGCCATCGCGATCGGCTCCATCCCTTGCGCCACGCGATTGCCGGCAAGAATGGCGACACCCTCCGGCGTCGACAGAAATTCGGGATCGAGTCCGAGCTCGAAGGCGAGCGCGACGTTGAGGCGGATGAGAGAGGGATCCGAAACCGGCGTCGGCGGAAGCCGCGCGAAGAAATGCTCGGGCAGGCGCGCGTAACTGTTATCGAACGGTCCGAAACCGTTTCCTCCATCCGTCGTTCCGATACCCGACACCGTTAAACTTGTCTCCACCATGTTCAGACCAAGCGCCTTAGTTGCCCGGAAACCCGGAATTGCGTCCCGGCCGTGCCCGGTCCAATTCCCGGGGAATCCGGCCTTTGAGCCTGGCTTATATGAGGTGCCGGGCGCAAAAAATCGACCTTCCGTAAAATTCGACCTAATTGCTTCAACGCGTTTTATGCGCGCTGCGAGAGTATGGCGGGGTCGATACAAGGGAAAGGCGCAATCAGGGCCGCCTTCCCGCATCAGGGGCATGTCATGAAGGGACTGGTTTCGGTCGCGCTCGCCGCGTCCTTGAGCTGTGTGGGCGCTTTCGCGCAATCCGCGGGCAGCGCGCCGCAAACAACGATCGGCAAGATCGCCGGCAAAAAGTTCGTTTCCGCGGATGGTGCGTCTTTGACGATCGTCGCCTTCAAAGGCGGCCTCGCCCGCGAGATCCATGAACCCGACGGCGCCGTGGTGATCGAGACCTTCGCGCTTGCAAACGGGCGGACGGGCACCGTGTCCGATGCCGAAGACAGCAGCCGAACGGCGGGACGCTTCCAGCTTACCCCGGCTGGACTGACGACGATTTATAGCGACGGCCGTTCCGAGACCATGATTGCGAATGCCATGGGTGGCGTGTCGATGGAACTTCGCGGATCGGCCGGCGAGCGCACCTGCACGGCGTGGTATCCCGAAGGTCACCGCTTCAGCGATGCCGAACGCCAGGTCGCGCTGCTTGATATCGCCGATCGCCTCGACCTCGATGCTCCGCAGTCATCCGCGAAGCAGAGCTGCGATCCGGACTCCGGCACCACTCACGAAGCACAGACGCACGCGCGACGTCACGTTGCACAAACCGCTCCGTCTTCGCATCGCGGCGAATCAGTTGTCGCCCGATTGCCGGAATAGCCGGACTTTTGTTCTCTCTGTAAGAAAGTTGACCCTCAAAGTCGGATGGCAAAGCGAATCGCGTCGCATGACATTCAATTGATGCGATTGCAGCGGACGGTCACGATACAACGCTGACTCCGATTTTACTCCGCGCGCCAACCGCAAATTGCACGACGAACGTCGTCGCACGAAAAACTTTCGACATCGCTAGAAGCCGAAGGAAATTGTTTAGGCGGACTTCAAGTTCGCCGGTACAATGATTGCGCAGTGCTTCGAATTCATTTCGCGGCACGGTGTGAATGAGAGGGGGGGCGCCATGAAGGTGCTGCTGTCCGTCACGCTTGCGGGATCATTGTTGGGGGGCACCGGCGCAATAGCGCAAACGCTTCCCTCGTCCGGTGCGGCCCCGTCCGCCCATGCTTTTTCCGTTCAAATGGCCGACAGCACTGTCGCGAATACAGGCGCGACGACCGCCGCCGCAAAACCCGATGCGCCGCAGAGCACAGCCGCCGCGAACCTGCTGAGGGATCGGAAAACCGGATGCGGGGTGCACCCCATCGCTGGTGTTGCCGCCGATGTGGTTTCGTGGTCGGGCAGTTGCATTCAGGAGCAAGCCCAAGGCCAGGGAACTCTCTCGATCTGGAGTCAGGGCAAGCCCATCGAGTCGCTCACGGGGGATTTCGACAAGGGCGCGCTGCGCGATGGCCAGGTTCAGATCAAATGGCCTGACGGCTCGAATTATGCCGGCAATGCCGTCCAGTCGCGCATGGACGGCAAGGGCGTGCTCACGACCGCGGCGGGCGACCGCTTCGAGGGTCATTGGACAGCCGGTCATCTGAGCGGCCAGGGCCAGGCGCTCTGGGCGAACGGGGATCGTTACGACGGAACCTGGCAGGACGGAAAAGCAAGCGGTCACGGGATTCAGATCTGGTCGGACGGCCGCAAATATGACGGGGAATGGCGAAACGATTTGCCGAACGGACACGGCGTCGTCACACGCAAAGACGGCAGCCGCTTCGAGACGGATTTCGTCGACGGACGTCCCGGAAATCCGACAGCGTTGCAGGCAGTGGCGCTCTCCGATGCGCCAGCCGCAACCGCCACGCCGCTTACGACAGAGAGTCCCGCTCAGCCGGCCGTTGCAAGTGAGAACAAAAACCCGGACGCGCCGGTCGGCGACAATGCGGTCCGCGCGCAACCCGCGGCAATCGCCGGCCTTGCGGGCAAGAAGCTTCTCGCCATCGACGGGTCATCGCTCACGCTGACGACCAATGACGACGGCATCGCGCGGGAGATCGTCGCGCCCAACGGCGCTTCGAAGAAGAATGTGTTCTCGTTCCTGAGCGAACGCGTGGGTTCGGTTTCCGACGGCGACGACAGCGGCAAGGTGGTGGGCGTCTTCCGGCTGACGGCCAAAGGCATCGTCACCGACTACAGCGACGGCCGCTCGGAAGTGCTGTATCCCAATGATCAGGGCGGCGTGTCGATCGTGCTCAACGCGCCGACCGGCGAAGATTATTGCGTCGCCTGGTATCCGGAAGGCCATCTTTTCAGCCTCGAGGATCGCAAGGCCGCGCTGGCCCAATATGCGAGCCATCTCGGTCTCGATGATCCGCACCACAAAGGCGCCAAAGCGCCGGCGAAGCATTCCTGCGGAGCGCCTGCCGCGAGCAACGGATCGATCGCCGCGCAACGCGGCGTCGCCGTGCCCAAGCTCACGCCCATTCCACGGCCCGACAGGCGGGCGGACATGATGCGCCCGGTTCCCGCGGCGGCAACACCTGCGAGCTTCATCGCGCCGTCATCGCCGCGCGATCCCAGCGGACCGGTCGAAGTGCGCACCGCGACGATCCACACCATCGACGCCGACGCACAGGCTGTCGGACCCAACACGGATGTGGCTTCCAACGAAACCCGCAGCGTTGCAGGCGCCAGCGCGTCGTCCTGCCTGAGCGTCGAAAGCGACGGCCAGCATTGGGGCTTCCGCAACCATTGCGGCTACGACGTGCAATTCTCCTATTGCCTGATGAATGCGACGGACCCGCTCGCATCCTGCAGCAAAGGCGCGATTTCGGGCAGCGTCGCGCCGAACGGCTCGAGTGCGCTGATCGCCGACAAGAGCCTGTCCGAAACAAATGCCGATCATGACTTCCGTTGGGTTGCCTGCGGCGGCGGCGCGGGTGAGGTCGTGGTTCATCTGGACCACAACGATCCGCCGGCAGGACGCTGCGTGCGCCCTGGTGCGTCTTAAGCGTCTTAAGCGTGAACAAGTCTGAGGAGGATGAATCATGAAAAAGGGATTGAAATCCGGCCTTGCGTCGAAGACGGGTGCTGTCGCGCTCGCGCTGACCTTCGTTGCGGGCAATGCCGGCGCTGCGTTTGCGTCCTGTGCCGCTCCGCACGAAATGACCGCGCTCAGAGTGGCCGCGTTGCGCCAGCATCTGATGGTCGCCGCCCTCGCCTGCCACGAAGCCCCATACTTCAACCAGTTCGTGACGACCTATCGGGCCGCGTTTCAGGACTCCGATCATGTGCTGCTGCATTTCTTCGAGCGCGAAGGATCTGGCGAAAGCGGATACAACGCCTACAAGACGCGCGAAGCGAACGACTCTTCGCTGAGGAGCCTCAGCGATCCGCAGTTCTGCGGCGCGGCCGACGCGGCGTTCTATGTCGCGCTCCACAACAACCTGACGCTCGAAGCACTGGCGACGGAGGAAGCAGGAATGCTTCGCGTCGGCTACACGAGCTGCACGCGAAGCGCGGACGCCGACACCTCCTTCGCGTCACCGGCGTTGCCGGCGCGGCATGCGGATCTGATGGAAAACGCGGCTGCAGCACCGGCCGTTGCTCCGGCCGTTCTCGCGGCACCCGCAGCGACGCCTCCGGCTGCGGAACGCATGGCCGCGATTCCGCAGGCGCCAACCGCCGAGCCCGCTCCGCCGCCGCCGGACGACAATGCGGTCGCAAGCGATCCGCCCGCGGACCAGAATGCGGACAACGCCACTTCAAGCCCGCCCGCATACGGATATCGCGCAGCCTACAACGCACCCTCCTACTATGGCGCGGATTATCGCCGCTGGTATCCCTATGCTCAGCCGCAAATGCGCCAGGTCATGGGTCCCGATGGGCGCTGGTATCTGGTGCCGGCCTACTAGAGCGGTTCGCAAGCGTTTGAGGGGCGAGTTGCGCGGGGCTTCGTAAGAGAGGCCTCGCGCGTCCCGTACGCGACCGATTTTGCGCCTCCGGCAATTCAAGGCAGGATGGCGCGGCGAACCTCTCCGCCGAATCGGCCGTGATCGAATTCATCGACGTCTCGAAGACCTATGCGACCACGTCGGTGCCGACGATCCTTGATCTGTCGCTCACCGTGGCGGACAAGGAATTCTTCGTCCTGATTGGGCCGTCGGGCTGCGGCAAGACGACGACCCTCAACATGCTGAACCGTCTGGTCGAGCCGAGCAGCGGCACGATCCGCATCCGCGGGCAGGACATCACGGCTGAAGATCCGGCCTTGCTGCGTCGTCATATCGGCTATGTCTTCCAGGAGGCGGGCCTCTTCCCGCACATGACGGTCGCCGAGAATATCGGTGTGACGCCGCGTCTCCTGGGCTGGAGCGCGGCCGAGATCGCCGCCCGCGTGGAAGACTTGCTGGCGCTCGTTCGCCTGGACTCCGATAGCTTCCACAATCGGCTGCCGCGCGCGCT
>Ga0181525_10003294_pt1 | contig 12860 bp, 10 predicted proteins | sample PEATcosm2014_Bin_48_FD_121100 | JGI IMG/M metagenome (GOLD analysis project Ga0181525, IMG submission 121100) | Peatland microbial communities from MTU Mesocosm Facility, Houghton, MI, USA - PEATcosm2014_Bin06_10_metaG | ecosystem: Environmental > Terrestrial > Soil > Wetlands > Peat | place... | reverse complement strand
TTCGGCGCGCTCGATGCCATCGTCCGTCGCGAATTGCAAGACGAACTGTCGCACATCGTCAAAAGCGTCGGGACCACAACGCTGTTCGTCACGCACGACGTCGACGAAAGCCTACGTCTCGCCGATCGCATCGTCGTGCTCAATCGCGGCGCTATCGAGCAGGCAGCTCCGCCGCTCGAGATTCTCGCGCATCCGCGAACGCCGTTCGTCAAGGCGCTCTTTGCCGGCGATCCGGAGATCGCCCGGCTGCGCGATGAGGCGCGAACGCGCTCGTGAGATATCTCGCATTGCATCCGGGGACCGTAGCGGCACTCGGCGCGGCACACCTCGCAATCGTGGTGGCGGCGCTCGCCGTCGCGCTCGCGATCGCGTTGCCGCTCGGTGTCGTCGCCGCGCGAGGTGGCCGAGGCGCGGGCTTTCTCCTCGGAACGCTGGGTGCGATCTACACGATCCCAAGCCTCGCGCTGCTCGCGCTGCTCGTGCAGGCATTCGGTCTTGGCGTTGCGCCGTTGTTCGTCGCGCTGATCGCCTACGCGCAGTTCATGCTGGTCCGCAATATCGTCGCCGGGCTGCGCGGCGTCGCACCGGCCGTACTCGACGCCGGACGCGGTATGGGGATGACGCCGCGCGAACTGCTGGTACGCGTCGAATTTCCCCTCGCATTGCCGGCGATCGTGGGCGGAATCCGCATCGCCGCGGTTGCCATGGTCGCGCTCGCAACGCTCGGAGGCTACGTCGGCGCGGGCGGCCTCGGAAAACTCATCTTCGACGGGCTTGCGCTGCAACACGATGACGAAATCGTAGCCGGAAGCCTTGCCGTCTGCGTCCTCGCGATCGCGATCGAGGTCGCCCTGCGCTCGCTCGAGCGTCGACTACGTGCGAACGAGTAAGTAGACGTCGAATCGCTCCTGCCGGTCGTGCCACGACTTTCGGACGGCAAAGCCGGTGGCGGCCGCAAGTTCGTTTAAGTCGCGCTCGTCGAACTTGTACGAAGACTCCGTGTGAATGCATTCGCCGGCACCCAGCGTGACGTCGAGATCGGGCGACGCGATGCGCGCCGTCTGCGCGACGCGAGATCGCAGAAACGAGTCGACGCATCCACGCCGTTCGTCGTAGCGCGCGACGTGCTCGAAGTTGGAAAGATCGAAGGTGCCGCCGAGCTCGCGATTGACGCGACCAAGAAGATTCAAATTGAACGCCGCCGTCACGCCGGTTGGGTCGTCGTAGGCTAACTCGAGCGTTTCCCGGTCCTTCTTGCGGTCGACCCCAATCAGCAGTCCGTCGCTCGGGCGCAAGGCCGCTCCGATCAAAGTGACCAACGCCCGCGCGTCCGCCGGCGCGTAGTTACCGATATTCGATCCCATCAGCATCGCGAGCGCACGACGCTCGAAACGCAGCGCATCCGAGGCGAGCACCTCAAAGTAGTCGCCGGCGTACGCGCGGATCGATAGGCCCGGATAGGCGTCGACGAGTTTAGTCGACGAATCGCGCAGCGCGTCGGTGGAAATGTCGATCGGACAATAGCGCAGCGAACCTTGTACGCGTAGCGCCTCCTCGATGAGGATACGCGTCTTCGTCGCGCTGCCGCTGCCGAGCTCCAGAAACTCGACCGGCTCGTCGAGCACGCGGACGATTTCCCAACCGCATTCGCGTAGAATTTCCGTTTCCGCGCGCGTCAGATAATACTCGGGAAGCAGCGTGATCGCATCGAACAGCGCCGAACCGAGCCCGTCGTAGAAGTACTTCGAGGAAAGAGCTTTGGGCTCGGCCGTCAGCCCGGCTCGTACGTCGTCCGCAAAGCTCTGCGTAGCGGCTGCCCGCGGAAGCTCCACGATCTCGAGTCGATCGGATACGGTCGTGAGGGGCTCGTGCATAGTGCCTCCGGTGGTCACCGTTATACCACCGCAACGCCCAAAATCAACCTTTGGATGCGGTCACTTGGGGCAAATAGCGTGGATCGCGGCGTCGGCCACCGGGTCGACCGGTGCGCTAAGGGGGCGGACGTACACGGCCATGTAGGTCTTCCCGCCGACGTTCGTTGCCAGGAACTCGATGTGCCCCTTTTCCGCGGGAGCGTCCTCGCCACCGCGGTGCATGGTGCCGACGATGTCGGCGTAGATCGCCTCTTGGCCGCCGCAGATCGTAATATTCTTCTTCGCTTTCACTTCGGCATCGTGGATATCGGATTGGCTCAGCGCCTTATCCAAATCGATCTTCGCCGGCAAGGCCAACAACGTAAGGATGTTCGCATTGTCGGTGGTCTTCCAGACTTGAACGAACGGACCGACCGAGGCAGTCTGCGTGTATCCCGGCGGCGCGTGGAAGGTTACGGCATCGCTTGCCGTTCCGCACGCGGCGAGCGACGCGAGCATCGCGAGTTCGGCCGTACGGCGCAACATCATCATCGCTGCGATTTCCACCGCAGCGGCGGGAATTCCGCTGGGTGCCGCTCGTACCGGTCGATGCGTGCCCAGCGCTCGTAAATGACGCTGATATAATCGCGCGTTTCGGCGTAAGGCGGAACGCCGCGGTAGTAGGCGACCGCCCCGGGCCCCGCGTTATACGCGGCGAGCGCGACGGCGTACGGGTCCGAATAATTGCCGGTGTAATCGCGAACGTACGCACCCAATAGACGCGACGCCCCGGCGAGCGCATCGATTGGGTCGAAAGGGTCGACGCCGGCATCGTCCGCGGTTCCGAGCATGAACTGGGCGATGCCGACCGCCCCAGCCGCCGAGATCGCCCGCGGATTGTAGGCTGACTCTTGCAAGATCGTCGCCGCAACGAACTCCGGATTTAGGTGCTCCTCTCGAGCGTCGCGCACGGTGACCGTCGCGAGCTCGAGCGCGCCAACCGCGGTGATCCGTGGATTCGTGCGTAAGATCGCTCGGGTAATCGCGATTTCCGGCGCGTCCACCCGCGGTCCGTCCATGAATATGCGAGCGCCGATCAGCGCGTCGACGCCACTCGGTGCGGGCCAGCTTAAGGCGGTGTTAACGGCTCGATCGACGTTCGCAATTGCCACACCCTGTTTGGCCGATGTATGTTCAGAGGTAGATAGGTTGCAGCCGCACAAGAAGGCTGCAATAGCAAGCACGCCACATAGAGGGCGAAGGAAACGAATCGATGGCTCTCGTTCTCGCAACAATCATCGTCCTGTTGGTAGGAGACTTTGCCTCAACGTTCTTCTATCACGTACCGCAGCATCTTTGGTTCACGTTGCATCTCCGAACGCACCACGATCGCAGACGCTCTTATTGGGATCACGCCGTACTTTCGGTCAATCCCGAAGTCTTACTCGACGGCATTCTTGGGGCCGTTCCGTACGTTATCGTCGCCGCACTCGTTTTGCCGATTTCGTGGGAAGGGGCGATCTTGGGGCTCGTTCTCGGCCAGCTCCACGTTTGGTGGCGCCATACGGTCGAGCTCGGCTGGGTGACCCCGGGATGGGTCCGGGCCATCGCCCGCCCCTTACAAATCGTGCTTCCCGAGGACCACAACGGCCATCACCAGAACCCCGACATTGAGTTTGGCGATATTTTCCGCTTTTACGACGCTCCGGCCAGGGCCCTGATAGCCAAGCTTGCCCCGACCAGCCGCCGCGTCCGTAACGCCGCCGTCAGGAGGTCCAAACGGGCTCCGGCGCGCGCATAGCCTAACGGAGACGTAATGACCAAACGGGCCCTCTTTTTGATCTCGGATACCGGCGGCGGCCATCGTAGCGCATCAAATGCGATCACGGCCGCCCTGGACGAGATCCAGGAGCCCGTTTCGTTCGAACACCGGATCGAAGACGTAGCCGCCCACTGCGCCTTCCCGCTCACCCAACTGGGCCTGGGCTACAGCATGGCCCTACGCTACGCGCCGCCGGTCTACGGCGCCCTCTACTACGCCACCAACGGACGACGCCGCTATCGCGCGCTCGTCCGTTTTTGCGAGCCGCTCTATCGCGAGCGCCTTCGCGACCTCTTCTTGAGCTACCAGCCGGACGTCATCGTTTCGGTCCATCCGCTGCTCAACCACGCCGCCCTGCGAGCCCGCGCCGACGCCGGGATGCAGCACGTGCCGATCGTCACCGTCATTACCGATCTCGGCAAAGTGCACGAGTCATGGCTTATGCCGGATGCCGATGCCGTCGTCGTTCCGGCGCGCGAAGTCTACGATCGTGCGCTCTCGCGCGGCATCTCGCCCTCGCGCTTACGTTTGCTCGGCCAACCGATTCATCCGAAGTTCGACGACGTTCGCGGAACCAAGGACGAACTTCGCGCGGCGCTCGGACTGCCGGCCGACAAACTGATCGTAATGCTGATGGCAGGCGGCGAAGGGGGCGGCAAGCTTCTCCCGACGACACTGGCACTTGCAAAAGCGCGGCTGCCGATTCACTTGCTCGTGGTGTGCGGCCGCAACGAACCGTTGCGCGAGAAACTCGAAGAGTTGTCGGCTTCGCTGCCGACGCCGATGACGGTACTCGGTTTCACCAACAAGATTCCCGAATATTTCCACGCCGTGGACTTGCTCGTTACAAAAGCGGGCCCGGGCTCGCTCGCGGAAGCTAATGCCGCGCAGCTCCCCGTGGTCGTCTACGACTACGTTCCGGGGCAAGAGCGCGGGAACGTCGATTTCGTTCGCAATCATGGCCTCGGCGCCGTTGCGCTCCACGGGGCGGCCGAAGTCGTGCAAGCCACGCGGACCCTCATACGCACGCCGCATCGCCTCGATGAAATCCGCCGCAATCAAGAGATCGTCGCGCCGGAGCGCAGCTCGCGCCGGATCGCCGCGCTCATCGCGCAAATCGCCAACACCGGCACGATTCCGGCGCAAGACGGCCGCATGCCGACCGGCCTCCGCGCGGTCGCCTCATTGTAGACAGTTGAGGCCGGCGATTTGCATCGCCGGCCTCGTCTATATGGCGCGAGCGCTCGTCACAGCGCGTTTGCCAGGGCCCAGCCTTTCGGCGTTCCGATGCCCGCGGCTTGGTTGTACTCGGTCGCATTGCACGTGTAGGCAATGTTGTTACCCGAGGTACATGGCGTGTAGTAGTCGCTGTAGCCGGTCGATGAGAACAGGCTGTACAGCGTGGGATTGAGCCAGCCGAGCTTGGATCCGTGGAGTTCGTCGGCTTCGATGAACAACGCCACCGATGCGGGTGAAGACCACGAGGTGCCGAGGTATTCGGCCCACGCGCCGCCCGTATAGACGGCGACGTAGTCGAATGGCAGTGAGATATCGGGCTGATTGCGACCGGTCGTAATCATGCCCGCGATGCCGCTCTGCCAGCTCGGCTCCGCGACGATCGTCGAAACGCCGCCGCCACCGTAGCACTTGTCGTCGACACCGCCATTGCACGACGCATCACCGGCGGTAACCGTTTCCAGCGCACCGGTGCTGCTGTTCTGCGTGAAGTTGATGCCGCCGATCGACGTGAAGTACGGATCGCCTGCCGGTGCGCTAACACCCTTGGCGTTGTCGTCCGAACCGCACTCGTCAGAGCCCGTGTCGCCCGCCGATGCCGAAAACTCTACGCCCTCGGATGCGCCCTGCTCGGCGATCGAGTTCGTTGCGTCTTCGAACGTCGGATCGCTGGATTCGCATCCACCGAACGACGAGTTCACGGCGCTTGCTTTTCCATCGGTGAGAACCTGGTTGTACGCATCCTCGATGTTTTGATCGGAGAGCGATCCCTCATCGTAGACGATGATGTTGGCGCCCGGCGCCAAGCCCGAGATCGTTTGAACGTCGAGGTCGGTTTCCGGATCGTCGCCGCTGCCGCCGCCGTCGACGGCTTCATTGGTGATCGTTCCGGTTTGCGTAACGCCTGCAGTCGAGAGATAGGTCGCGACGTAGGACGTGTTGACGGGATCGTCGATGACGATCGCCGCCGTGTAGCCCGCTCCGTTGCATCCGTGCTGCACCGGGAAGTCGAACGCTTTTGCAACGCCGGTTGCGAGCGTTCCGTTCGAGTCCGACAACGGGCCGCTGTCGGCAGCCGCACCGTTACAGCCGCTCGCGGGCGAGCTAGTCGGCGAAGCGGTCGGCGTCGCCGTCGGCGCTGACGTTGGCGTCGCCGTCGGAGTTGGCGACGGCGTCGGTGAGTGCGTCGGCGAACCGGTTGGCGTCGCCGTCGGAGTCGGTGTTGGAGACGGCGTCGGCGAGTGCGTCGGCGTGCTCGTCGGGGTCGGCGTGGGAGACGGCGTCGGCGTGCTGCTGCCGCCGCTCAGCGTAAGTGCGGTCGAGTCGACGAAGAAATTCGTCGCGCGGCTACCCGTCTGTTTCGAGGTCCAGAGAATCGTTGCGTTGCCGCCGGCAAACGACGATAGGTTGACCGTCTTTTCAACGTAGCCGCCCGTCGTGTTGAGATTCGAAAACGATTGCTCGGTCGTGCCGTTCACGGTGAGGTTCAGCGTGTCTTTAGCTCCGCCGCTGCTGCGTTCGTTCGTCGTGATGTCGAGATAGTACGTCAGCGTCGCGGTGCACCCGGCCGGTATCGAAACCGTCTGCTGCAACGTATCGGTCTCCGGCGAATTGTAGCCGTCGAGCCATGCAAGCCAGCTGCCCTGATAGGCGATAGCCGAGTCGTCGGTGATGACGTCGGCGGTGGTGCTCCAATCGACGTTTCCGGACTCAAAGCCCGGATTGAGCAAGAGTTGCCCCGTACAGCCCGATGCGAATCGGCGCAAGGAGGCGGCTGCCTGACGGCCGGCGACGCCGCCCGAAGGCTTGACGTCCGGAATATCGGTAGGCACGCGATTGACCGCGCCGCCGCTTTGGACGCGCGGCTTTGCGATAACGACGTTGCTGAGCGATGCATCGCGAACGTATTGCGCGATCGAAGCCGGCACGGTCGCGGGCGTCAGATTTGCAAAACGTTGCCCGTACTTGCCCTGCGACAGCGTGTGCATCTCGGTCGAGAAGAAACGCTCGACGGTGGCGCTCGGCGCCGTCGCGTCGACGATCGTCCGATTCGCATAGCGATGCGTGACGGTGAAGCCCGCGCTCTGCAGGGCGGTAACGACGGCCTGCTCTTGTTGAACCGTCGGCGAGAACTCGGAATCGAACTCGGAAGGCGTGATAAACGCATGCGAGCCACCGGCTCCGCTCGCGCTCGCGACGAGTTGATCGAGTTGCGCTTGATTGTTGTAACGCAAGAGAATCGCGACGCTTACGGGCGACGTTGCCGAACGGCGTCCGAGGTCCGAATAAGCGAGCGTACCCGAGGTTTTTGGAATCGAAATCATCGGCGCAGTTATTGCCGACGAGCTTGCTCCGCCCGCCGAACCGGCGGAACCGAGCAACCCGGAATCACCAGGGCTCGGAAGTGAGGAATGCCCGCCGCAAGCGGTGAGCGACATTGCCACGATCAGCGATGCCGCGAGAACCCTATACGAAAAGTGCATAAGACTCCTAGCAGTGACAGCAAGATGGCGTCCAATCTTCACAATATACGGTAAAGAATTGTTAACGGAAACTGGGATTTTGAGTACCAGGCGTCGACTATTGCTCCACCAGCTTGCCTGAAAGCCACACGAGCAAGCGTCGCGGCGTAAGCCTTACCGACAGCGCAATCGCTTTGTTGGACAATCCTGGGACGACCAAGTCCCTGCCTGCTTGCATGCCGCGATATCCGGCGCGCGCAACCGCATCGGCCTTCGCCGTTCCAATGCGAAAAAGCCGCGTGCCTTCCACGCCGGCGCGCGATGCAAAACCCGTCGCCGTGGCGCCGGGACAAAAGGTCGTTGCCGTGACGCCCGTTCCGCGCAGCTCTTGAGCGAGCGCTTGGGTGAACGACAACACGAACGCCTTCGCCGCGTAATACACCGCCATAAATGGCCCCGGCAAAAATGCGGCGGTCGATGCGACGTTCATGATGCGACCGGCGCCGCGCGCTCGCATGCCGGGAAGATACGCACGCGTGAGCTCGGTCAGCGTCAGCACGTCGAGCATGATCTCTTCGCGAATGCGCGTCTCGGGAATCTCGTCGAAGCGGCCGTTGGTTGCAAAGCCCGCGTTGTTAATCAGAACGTCGCATTCGGGCACGCGCGCGAACACCGTCTTCGCCGCGTCGGGCAACGAAAGGTCGAGTGCGATGGTCTCGACGCGAACGCCGTGCTCGTCATGCAACTGCGTCGCGATGGCCTCGAGTTTGTCGGCCGAGCGCGCAACTAAAACGAGGTCGTATTTATCGGCCGCAAGCAACTTGGCGAATTCGAGGCCCAGTCCGCCGGAGGCTCCGGTAACGATCGCGCGACTCACCGCAGCACTCGCTTATCCGCCAAGCGTCGTCAGGCCGCCGCGAAACGCCATGCACGCAGCCCCTACCTGGCCCGCATCGTTGCCGAGTTGCGCGACCACGATGCGCGTGGTGCCCCGCGGGACCATCGTCGTGAGCTCGTCGACCCGCCCTCGCACCGCATCGAGCATAAAGTCGGCCGCACTAGAAACGCCGCCGCCGAGCGCGATAACCTCGGGATTGACGAACGCGATGACGTTCGCCAGCCCGATCGCGAGGTCGGCAGTGTAGTTGCGCCACGCGGCCAAGCCGTGTCCGTCGCCTGCTTGAGCGGCCTTGCGAATTTTCTTGGAACCAAGCTTGTCGCGATCGACGTCCAGCAAGGTGCTGCGCGGAAATGACGGTGCCACCGCAAAGGCATGGCGGATCAACCCCGTGCCCGAGGCTTGAGCTTCGAAGCATCCCGTCTTGCCGCACCCGCAAATAAAGCCGTCGGTCGGGCGTATCTGGTGATGCCCGATCTCGCCCGCGCCGAAGCGATTGCCCAAAACCAAGTCGCCGTCCGAGACGATCCCGCCGCCAATGCCGGTTCCGAGCGTCAAGAGGACAAAATTCTTCGTGCCCCGCCCCATGCCGTACGTGTACTCACCGAGGGTCGCGCACCGCGCATCGTTGGCGACAAAAACGGGCATATCGAAATGCGCGCGCATCGTCTCCCCGAGCGGTACGTTCGCCCACTTGAAGTTTGGGCTGTAGAGCACGGCGCCCGAACGTGGCTCGATGTTGCCGGGCGAGCCGATCCCAATGCCGACGACCTCTTTGGCGTCGGGGTCCTTGAGCGCGGTTCCGATGGTGTCGAACAAGACGGCACTCACGGCTTTGAACGAGAGGTCTTCCAGGTCGACCTCGTGCTGGCGGTGGATCGTTCCGTCTTCGCTAATTACTGCTGCGGTCACGTGCGAACCGCCGAGATCGACGCCGATAGCCGTACGCAAGGTATTTCCCCCTCGTCACAACGCGATGTGGTAGCAGCAGGGTGGATGTTATCCGCGCTGCCAGGCCACACCCGCAACGTAGGGCGAACCACCCGGCATGGAGACCATTGACCTCATCGGACTGCGCGATTTTTCTCGCCGCACCGGCCAGCCCACCCACCCCGAACTCCTGGACGCGCGCCCGATGGAGCACGTCAGCGAGATCGAGATTACCGAAGAGCACATCACGATCTCGTACAACGAGAAAACGACGCGCTTCTACAATGCAAACGAGATCGTCAAACGAGAATGGGTGTACAAATATAACGACGACCCAGAGTTCGTTCGCGCGATCGGGAAAGTGATCGACCTCGCGCGTCAACATCTGACGGATCTTCCGGAGAACGTCTCTTGCCCGCCCGGCTGCGCCGAATGCTGCAGCGGTTACGAGCCGTTCGTCAGCCGCGACGACGTGAAGCGCATCGCCGAACATCTCGGCATGACGTACACCGACGTCATGAACGAATACATTGAAAAACGTCCGTCCGCCGATGGTTTTCACGTCGGCTGGGTCAAGAAAGTCAGCGACGATATCGCCGACAACTGCGTCTTTCTCATGGGCGGTAAGAGCGGTCAGTACTACTGCGGCATCTATAAAGCGCGCCCCCACGATTGCGCGGATTTCACGCCGATCGGTTGCGACGACGTCGACGAAAATCTCTCGCACAAGGGCGCCTATAAAGTCGGCCCCCCCTTCCAACCCAAACGCCGGCGCCGCCGCTAGCCAACGCAGGAGGACTCATGAATCGCACTCTCGCTCTTGCGGCACTGGCCGCCATGCTTTCGCTCGCCGTTCCAGGCGCGGCGTCCGGGGCCGCCCCGGTGCCGTCGCAGTACGCCGGGATGCAGTGGCGCTATATTGGTCCGATGCGGGGCGGCCGCACCAAGGCCATCGCCGGCGTGCCCGATAAACCGAATCGCTTCTACATCGCCTCCGTCAACGGCGGCATCTGGCGCACCGACGACGCCGGCCGCACGTGGACGCCCATCTTCGATAGCCAATCCAGCGGGTCGATCGGATCTCTCGCCATCGCGCCCAGCGACTCCAACACGATCTACGCCGGAAGCGGCGAGGGCATGCAACGCCCCGATCTTGCGATCGGAAACGGTATGTATAAATCGACGGACGCGGGCGCCACGTGGACGCATCTTGGATTGCGCGACGGCGAGCAGATTCCCGAAATCTCCGTCGACCCGAAGGATCCCAATCGTCTTTTCGTAGCGGTGCTCGGGCATCCGTACGGGCCGAATGCGGAACGCGGCGTCTATCGCTCGCTTGACGGCGGAGCGACCTTCAAACAAGTGCTTTTCAAGAACGAGAACACGGGCGCGAACTTCGTGCGCATCGATCCGAACGACCCGCAAACGGTGTACGCGACGTTGTGGGCGGCGCGCTCGGCGCCGTGGGAAGCCGGTCCCTTTGAAATGGGATGGGGCGGCGTCGAGAAGGCAGCCCTGGAAACCTCGGGGAGCGGCGTCTTTAAGTCGACCGATGGGGGCGATACGTGGACGAAACTCACGAACGGCCTTCCGCCGCGAATCGGCCGCTCGGAGATGGCGATCGCACCTTCGGACTCGAAGGTCGTGTACGCAGCCGTCGACGCACCGACCGGGTGCGCGATCTATCGCAGCGACGACGCGGGCGCACATTTTTCGCTCACGAGTAGCGACGATCGCGTCTGCGCGCGAAGCGGCGACCTGCTACAACTCGCGGTCGATCCGGTTGACGCGCAAACGGTATACGCAACGTCCACGTCGGCCTATCGTTCGACCGACGGCGGTAAAACGTTCGTTGCGTTCAAGGGCGCTCCGGGCGGCGATGACTACGCCAACGTGTGGATCAATCCGACGAATCCCGATATCATCTTGCTCGGGAGCGATCAGGGCGCGCAGATTTCGGTCGACCACGGCAAGACGTGGAGTTCGTGGTATAACCAACCGACCGCGCAGCTCTATCACGTCAACGCCGACGATCGTTTTCCGTATTGGGTCTGCGGGGGACAGCAAGACTCGGGCTCTGCCTGCGTCGAGAGCCGCGGCGATTGGGGCCAAATCAACGAACGCGACTGGCACCCGGTGGGAGCCGAGGAATATGGGTATGTCGTGCCCGATCCGCTGCATCCCGGCGTAACCTTCGGTGGAAAAGTCGAGCGTCACGACGAGCGCACCGATCAATCGCAAGAGATGTCGCCAAACCCGCTGCGCTCGAAAGGCTACCGCGTGGTGCGAACCGAGCCGATCGCATTCGATCACTTCGACCAGCACGTGATGTATTTCGGGGCGAACCAAGTCTACGCGACGAGCGACGGCGGCATGCACTGGAAGACGATCAGTCCCGACCTCAGCCGCGCGCATTGGGCCATGCCCTCGGTCATCGCACCGTTCGAATCGGGCGATCCCGAGAAGGGCGGACACCGCGGCGTCGTGTACGCGCTCGCACCATCGTACCGGCATGCGGGCACGATCTGGGCCGGAACGGACGACGGCCTCGTATGGATCACGCGCGACGGTGGATCGCATTGGAGCAACGTCACGCCGCCGCAGCTCACGCCGTGGAGTAAGATCGCACAAATCGACGCGGGACGCACCGACGATACTACCGCTTACATCGCCGTCAACCGGTTTCGTCTCGACGATTTGCACCCGTCGGTGTATCGCACGCACGATGGCGGCGCGCACTGGACGCTGATTACGAACGGCCTACCAACCGACGAACCGGTGAACGCCGTTCGCGTCGATCCCAAGGAACCGGGATTGCTCTTTTCTGCGGCGGAGGGCAACGTCTACGTGTCGTTCGACGACGGCGCACACTGGCAGTCCCTTCAGCTCAACCTTCCGCACACGTCGATGCGCGATATCATCGTACACGGCGACGATCTCGTCGTCGCGACGCACGGCCGCGGCTTCTGGATCCTCGACAACATCGAGCCGCTGCGCGAACTGGCGCGTACGCCGCAGTGGAGCGGCGCGCATCTGTTCTCGCCGTCGCTCGCCTATCGCGTACGGCGCAACACGAACTCCGACACGCCGCTTCCGCCCGAGGAGCCGCACGGCACGAACCCGCCCGACGGGGCGATGATCGACTACGTTCTCGCCGGCCCTGCCGCGCGCGTGACGATCTCGATTCTCGACGCGCGAGGGACGCTCGTACGACGCTACTCGAGCGACGAGAGTGCTCCGGCGCCGGTGGTCTTCGCCGTGCCGGCCTACTGGGAAAAGCCGTTCGTGAAGCCCTCGGTCGACGCGGGAATGCATCGCTTCGTCTGGGATCTCCACGAAAGCCCGCCGGCCTCGGACGCCGTCGACCTCCCGATCTCGGCCAACTACGAAAATACCCCGCGCGTTCCGCAAGGCGCGCTCGTGGTTCCCGGTCGCTACACGGTCCGTCTCGACGTCGACGGGCATACCTCGAGCGCCCCCCTGGAGATCGCAATGGATCCACGGGTCACGATCTCGCGTTATGCGCTAGAGGAACAGTACGACATGGCACACCAGACGGCGGTTCTTATAGACCGGACGCACGCCGCCGCGGCGCAGGCGCACGCAAAGGAGAACGCAGCCGCTACCCGTGACTTCGAGCGTTTCAACGGACGCCTAAG
>Ga0181525_10003292_pt1 | contig 12861 bp, 10 predicted proteins | sample PEATcosm2014_Bin_48_FD_121100 | JGI IMG/M metagenome (GOLD analysis project Ga0181525, IMG submission 121100) | Peatland microbial communities from MTU Mesocosm Facility, Houghton, MI, USA - PEATcosm2014_Bin06_10_metaG | ecosystem: Environmental > Terrestrial > Soil > Wetlands > Peat | place... | reverse complement strand
GCCCACCTGTAGCGCCGGGAACAGCATGCCGAAACTGCAGAAATTGCAGTTGGTGTTTTGCATCACGCTGACGTAGCCGCCCGCCTTGGCCTTCAGCACCATGTCTTCGATGTTCTGCCGCGCCGTTTCCGCCTGCACCTTGGCTTTATTGCGGGAAGCCTCCTGAATGGCTACGGCCGCGGCCGAAGTGGCTTGCCGGTTGGCGGCGTCGTGCTCCAACTGCCGTAAGTGGTCCTTGGCGGCTTCGAGCGCCAGCGTGTTCTCGCGCGCCACGATATCGGCCACGATGGGATTGCGGCGCGCTTCCAGTTCGGCGGTGCGCACATCCGTTTTGGCCTGCAGCAGCGCGTAGCGGGTCTCCTCCTCCTTGGCCTGATTGTCGGCCTGCGTCTGGATGACGTGCTGTTCGGCCTCCGCCAGATCGGCTTCGGCTTCCTTCAACTTGAACTCCTGTTCGGTGGTGTCGAACTTCACCACCACATCGCCCGCGGCGATTTGTTCGCCGGGCTCGCGGAGATAGGTGATGGCCATGTCACCGCCGCCGGTCATCGGCGCCGACAGCATTTCGGTGTGGCCGCCCGACAATTCGCCCTTGGCGCTGACCGTGATGGTCACATCGCCGCGCTTCACGCGCGTGACCGGCAAGCTCGAGGCCGAGGCCGGCGACACGGCTTTCATCAGCCGGGATCCGCCCCACGCCAGCAGCGCCATCACCAGCACCGCCGCGCAGACGCCGATGACTATCTTTCGCGTCATTTCTTTTGGTCCTGAGCTCCTTCGGGCTTCACTTCCACCAGCGTGACCAGGGTGCCGGCCTTGATCCCTTTCACCGCCACCTCGTCCGGATTGCGCGCCAGCAGTTCAACCTCTACGGCGCGATATCCGCCCTTTTCGGCGACATAAACGATAGGCTTGCCATGGCTCGTAAACACGGCTTTGGCGGGGATGCTGATGGCATTGGGGATACGGTTCACGATCACGTCCATGTTCCCGTTCATGGACGGCCGCAAGCGGGGATCGGGCTGCCGGATGTGGCCGTAGGCGCGGAAGCTGCTGGTGCGGGGCCACTCGAAGCCTTGCTCGGTCAAGGGCGAGATAGCGATCAGATCGGCGGGCATGGTCAACTCCGGAAGCGAATCGATATGCACCCGTGTTTCCATGCCTGTGTCGATGCGGCCGCGATCGATCTCCTCCACCTTGCCCTCCATCTCCAGCGTGGAGAGGTCCGGAATCTCGGCTACGATGCCGCCGGGCCAGACCTGGTCGCCCACCTGGAACGGCTTCGCGTTCATCCATCCCTGGGAGTTGTTCTGCATGTACATGACGACACCGCTGAGCGGCGTTTTCAGCTCCATTTGCGACAAGCGATGGTTGGTAAGGTCCACTTCGGCCTGTGCCTGGTCGCGCTGGCGCGTGAGCGAAGCGATCTTGGCTTTGTCCGACGTGTCGTGCAGGTTGACGGTGGCTTCCTGTACGCGCAGTTTCTGCTGGGACAAGCCCAGATCGATGCGGCTCTCTTCCCCTTCTAGGGCGCTGACGATTTCGGCTTTGGAAGCCTCCAGCCGGGCCTTCTCGACGTCGTATTTGGCGCTGCTGAGGTCGCGCTGATCCTGTTCGGCGGTGATGCGCGCGTCGGCGACGGACTGGTCGAGGGTAGCCTGCGCCTGCTTCAGCGCGGCTTCCTTTTCGTGCAATTGCTGTTGGGTGCTGCTGGGATCGAAGCGCACCACCGGGTCGCCTTCCTTGACCGCGCCGCCGGGAGGCGCCTGCCAGACGATGCGCAGCGAGGGCACGTTGACGGGTGCGCTGATCTGCACCGAACGCCGGGCCTTCAACTCGCCGCGGCAGCGCACGATGACGGAGAAATCGCCCTGGCGCGCCGGGGTGGTGGGCAGGGTGCCCGCAGCTTGCACCTGGCGCAAGCGGTAGACGCCCGCGGCGGCTCCCGCCAAGGCCAGCAGTGTGACCATCAGACCGATCCAGAAGCGGGCGGTGCGAGGGCTTTTCATGGCTCGAGCACCACGGCCGCAGAGAGATCCGGCAGCAGGTGCGGATCGCTCTTGTCGAGGCGAAAGCGCGCCGAAAAGGTCTTGATGGGGCTGCCCAGCGCGGACGAAGCCACCGGGCTGGCGGACACCATGTGCGCCTCAAAGGAGAGATCCGGATAGGCGTCCAGGTGCACAGTCGCCCGGCAGCCCGGAACCAGCGCCAGGTCGTCCGGCTCGCCGACCAGGGCGCGCACCTCCATTTGCGTGGGATCGAACAGCCGGATCAGCGGCTGGCCGGGCCAAAGCTGGTCGCCCTCCTGCGCCTTGCCCATGCTGTTATTGCGCCACACGTTTTCGAGCGCCACCATGCCGTCGAGCGGGGCATGGATCTGGAGCTTATCCGCGTTGCTGAGCGCGCGATCCAGGCTCACCTTCTGGCGGTCGCGCTGCAGCTCGAGAATGCGCACGGCGGCCGCATCGGACTGGTCGTGAAAGCCGCTGGATTTCTTCAGGCTGGCCACGTGCTCCCGCGCGGCTTCCGCCTTCACTTCGTTCTTCAGGCGGTCGATCTCGCTCAGCAGCGGCCCCTTGCGCAGCTCCAGCTCAGCTTTGGCCAGATCGGCTTCGGCGGACTGCAGATCGGAGGCGCGCTTGGCGGCGTCCGCCCGGTTCTGCGCCTCGCGTTGATCCACCTGGTGCGACAGGTCGTCGAACTTGGCCTTGGCGTCGCGCGCGTTGTCCTGTTCCTTGGTACGGTCGAACTCGGCGAGCAGATCGCCCGTCTTGACGCGCGTTCCGCTGGCAATGATCCGGGTCAGCGTGACCCGGCCGTCCTGTCCCCCGATTTGCGGCGACGTCACGGTAAAGAAATGGACCGCCTGGACCGTTCCCGTCAAGTGCACTTCATGGCGCGCCGCGGGCTGGCTGGCGATCTTGGCGGCGGGCTGGGGGCCGTCGCCCGCCGCATGCACCACGGGCGCGGGGCTGCGCCCGCAGGACGCCGAAAAGGCGAACAGCGCACACCACAGCACCGTCTTAGCGGACAATTGCATAGCGCGGCCTTTCGTCAACTGGTTAGACGGCGCAACCGGGCAAAATGTTTATAACCGGTTCATCCCTTCCGTCAACTCTATATATGTTCCCCAAGGATCGGTCAGGAAGGCGATGGACAGTCCCAGCGCCGGGATCTTCCGGTAGGGCATGTCGAACTTCACTCCGGCCGCCTCCAGCTTCTGGCAGAAACCTTCCAGATCCTTGATTTCAAAGCCGATGTGATCGAGCGCGCGCCCCTTGGTGGGGGCCACCGGCCCGGTCGCCAGCGAAAAGGTGAGGTTCACGCCCGGCACGTCGGCGGCTTCAAAGGGTCCCCGCTTGCCCGGCTTCGCGCCAAATATCTTCACGTACCAGGCCTTGGTGTCGTCTACCGAGCTGGTATAGAAGTGGATGTGGTGGTTCGCAATCGGGACCTCCATGGAAGGGTCCTCGGTGATCTCGACGCGGACTTCATCGGGCGCGATCACGAACGCCTGATGGGGGCTGGCACCGGGGAGAATCTTGAGCCCGGCAGCGCGCCACTTGTCCAGCGAGGCGTGCAGATCCTTGACGCGAAATCCGACATGCCCGACCACGCTGCCTTCCGTCCCGCCGGTTGGCTCACCTTTGCGGTAGAGCACCAACACGTCCGGGAACTTGATCACCTCCATCTCGCCGAGCTTGACCAGCGTGCCGCCCAGGGTGGTCCAGAAGGCGCGGTGGGCGTCGGGATCGCGCACATTCAGGTGCAAGTGGCCCATGGATACGCCCGCGGCGTTGGGGGCGGGCAACTGACCCCAGGCGGAGACGAGGCTGAAGAGGAAGATGGCGGTGGCGAGGGTTGGGATTTCCATTGATTCTCTAGTGTGTCATCTTTTTGGGGGGCCGGGTGGTGGTATGGGCGATGCCTGCAGGCTCCGCCCCTAGCTGCCATCCGCCACAATGCGCTTGCCGCAGATTCCGCAGAACCCCGGGAGTATAATCGAGCTTACACTCTCGTTCGATCCAAATGAGCACGGCACCCCTGATAGACATCATTTATTCTGCGACCCAGGTTTCCTGGGCTAAACAGAACGAGGCAGCATTCAGTGCATTGTTCGGGAGTCCGGACGGCAGATATCCGAAACCCGGGGTGAGAGTGGCGACACTTCGCGCGCCCGAGATGAATTCCGACTCCGGTGTGCCATTTGCGGCATACATCCATCCCTCGAATCCGACCTCTGGCCCTTACAGTGGCCTCTCATTTGTTATTTTCCCGGTTGCGAACCAACCTTGTCTCATCGGATTGGTGGTCGGAACCCAAGGGCTCTCGCCGGATGAAACCATTCTCGGCCGGCCTGGGCACGCCCGGAAAGCTCAGGCCATATGCGCATGGCTGAATCGACAACATGGCAGTGGGCGCCTCGTGGCTTGGGCGAAGCAAGATCCGACCCGAATGGACATCTATGTACCGGACAGTGTGAGGAAGGCGTGGCCCGGATACGAGAGCACTTTCGACCGGTATGGCAAAGAGATTTATGCCGTCTATTGCCCGACAATGGATCGCACAGCAACCGAAAGCGCGCTGACTGCATTTCTGGATCTGTTTTTTGAAGAGCGCGGCATTCTGCCGATCGCCAGTTGCAGGGATGACTCTGAAGCGATCCGAGCGGCTTGGTTTGAGCACCTTATGCCGAGCGTTGAACGCACCCAGGTTAGGGACCTGCTCGCCACCAGGCGATATGTCATCATCCAGGGGCCGCCGGGTACCGGTAAGACTCGGATGGCCACCGAAATTCTTCGAGAGGACTATGGTGGGCGAGGTCACGGCATTCAGTTTCATCCGAACACCACCTACGAAAGCTTCATTGGAGGCCTAGCACCAGCGCCCGCTGCCGGTGAATTGGGCTTCCGATTCACACCCGTTCCCGGTTTGCTCATGGAGGCTGCCAAGCAGGCGTCCCGAGATCGATCGCGCAACTACCTTTTGCACATTGATGAGATTAATCGTGCAGACCTCGGCAAGATTCTCGGAGAGGCGATCTTTCTCTTGGAGCCAAGAGCCGATCACGAGAGGAAGATCCGCCTGCCCTTTGACTTCGGGGATCCGTTCCACGACGAGCTATTTCTGCCAGAGAACCTGCACATCTTGGGCACAATGAACAGCGCCGACCGAAGCATTGCGATTGTCGACATCGCGGTGCGACGGCGTTTTGCGTTTGTCTCTTTATGGCCAAGAATGAGTGTCGTCGAGCGTTACGGATGCGAGACAATGCAGAAGGCCTTTAAGGACCTCGTCGCTCTCTTTATAGAGCACGCGACGGATGATGCTTTATCGCTAGTTCCGGGGCACTCGTATTTCTTGGAATCGGATGAGAGGCGGGCCAAGGACAGCCTCCAGGTGAACCTCGCCCCCGTGCTGGAGGAGTATCTCGCTCAAGGTTTCGTTGGCGGATTCGCCGAGCCAATCAGGAGCTATCTCCAGTGGCTGCGCATCCCGTGAGCCGACGCCCGGACCGTCGGCGCCGCGGGATGGCGTCGCCACTCGGTGCGCCCACGCGCCTTAATGAAGTCTGCCTGGAGTTGGAGGACCACTCTGTTGTGCGGCGATCGGCCGTCGATTTCTTCCAGTTGCGAGGGATGCGGGATCCTGACGCGCAAGCTGGGCGGTTGGCGGAACAGTTCGTCAAGCAGAACCGCTCGTTGGCGTCACATTTGGACGTCCACCTGGACCGGGATTATGACGGCAGGGATGTCGGACTTGTGATTCAAGCAGGGAGCGCAGTAGGTGCAGTTCCACTCTTCTCTCCGACCTCAGCGCGCCTGGACTATGGCTTAGTTGTCCAACCGAGGTTCCCGTGGGCCGGTATCGGGCCCATGCTTGCCGAAATGGGGTGGCGCGTGAGCCCAGCGCCGCTGCGGTTACCCCTCCTCCATCGATCGGAGCGGCGCGTTCCCGTGTGGGTGCTGTCGCTTATGATCCTAGTGCGATTGAAGGCCCTGCTCGATTCCTTGGATCGACGTTTTGAGACGGTTCACGAAACTCGTCGCGCCCCACGGGGGACAGTTCGCTGGACTGAGTACGCTTCGAGGAGCTTACCTAACGCTAAGTGGTTGTCGGTACCGTGCTCGTTTCCGGATCTCCGGGACGACCGGTTTGTCAAAGGCGCGATCCGGCACAGTGCTGAACGTCAAATACGTGCGCTCGAGACCCAGAAGGAGCATGGCGCCTTCGTTCATCGCCTTATCGAACTCGGCCAGCAATTGCTGCGGAGGGTTCAAATGGTTCCAGCATACGTGCCCTCACCCGTTACGCTCAGAGGTTGGCTGCAGCGGCCGATGCGAACCGAACAATTTGTCGATGGGCTGAGAGCAATCGAATGGACGGTAGAGGAGCGGGGTTTGGCCGGGCTCAGCGATCTCGAGGGTATACCATGGGCGATGCCAATGGAGCAATTCTTTGAAGCGTGGGCCGAGGTGATATTTCGTGTAGTCGCACGGCGGACCGGCGCACAGGTTAGAGTAGGGCGGAAATTAGAAACAAAGCACCCTATTAGCTGGGAGCCTCCATACATCGGCTCCCAAAAGTCACTGGTTCCTGATATCTGGCTGGAGTGGGATTCTGTCACACTCATCGTCGATGCGAAGTATAAGCGGCATTGGGAGGAGTTGCAGCGGCATTCGTGGTCAAATGTGGAAGCCGAACTGCGGGAAGAGCATCGCAAGGACTTGCTGCAGGTGCTGGCGTATGCGAACCTGGCGCGTACGCAAAGGGTAATTGCGTGTCTAGCCTATCCATGCTCGCCCCAGAGCTGGGATTCTCTGCAGGAACGCAAGCGTCTCATCCACAAGGCAGAGATTACAGTTGGTCAGCGGTCACTGCAATTGTGGCTGACCGCTGTGCCCATGACCGCGGCTGTGGAACGCATCGCAACGCCGATCGCCGAAATGCTGCGCCCAGTCCTTCAGTAGAGTCGGGGACTCTAGGCCAGAAACACAACGATAGCCGGCGTCCCGACGGGCGTGTATTGCCCTGTAAACGCCAGCGACCCGGTCTTCCGATTGACCCTAAAGCAGGCGATCGCGTCGCTTCTCTGATTGCAGGTGTACAGAAACCCACCGGTGGGATCGATCGTGAAGCTGCGTGGATAGTCGCCGCGTGTCCATTCTTCTCCGGCGAAGGTCAGGGTTCCCGTGGCGCCGATGGAAAACCACGCGATCGTATCGTGCAGCCGGTTGGCCGCGTAGACGAATCGCGCGTCCGGGGAGACGCGCACCTCGGAAGTAAAGTTCGTGCCCGCGAAGCCTTTGGGCAGGCTGGAGACGGTTTGCTTGGGGGTCAGCCTTCCGTGCGCGGCGTCGTAGTCGAAAGTTACCAGCGTGGAAGCCTCTTCCTGCAGCGCATACAGCCAGCGTCGGTTCGGATGGAAAGTGAAGTGGCGCGGGCCGTCGCCGGGCGGCAGCGCCACCCATGGCGGATCGTTGGGCGCGAGCGTGCCGCGCGCCGCATCGAACCTCCAGATCAGGATGCGATCGAGGGCCAGGTCGGCCGCCAGTACGAATCGGCCCGCGGGATCGGCCTGGATCATATGCGCATGCACGCGGTCGTGGCCGCTGATGGCGAAGCTTCCGGGCGGGGCGCTGGCCGCATGGACCGGGCCTACGGGGCCATCGTCGTGTTTGACGTCTGTGGCCGGACCCAGTTCACCGCGCGCAAGAATCGGCAGCACTGCTACCGTGCCTCCGGCGTAGTTGGCGACCAACACATATTTGCCCGAAGGGTGGACGCTGAGATGGGCCGGACCCGCGCCTTCGGAGCTGACGGTGTTGAGTGGCGTAAGTTGCCCGGTCGCGCGATCCACGGAGTAGGCGCTGACCGAGCCATCGGCCGTCTCGTTGGCGGCGTAGAGATGCGTTCCGGAGGGGTCGAGCGCCAGCCACGAAGGGTTCGCACCATTGGGAAAAACGGCGCGCTGCGAGAGCGCTCCCGTTTCCGGGTTCATCTGAAACAGGTAGATTCCCTGCCCGTTTCCGTGGCTGCCTTCCGGGCCTTGCGGGTTGCTGTAGCTGCCTACGTAGGCCAGAATTGAGCGGCGAGGAGAGAGCGCCAACGCCGCGGCGCCGGAGAGCGCGCCCACGATCAAGTTGCGTCGCGAGATCATGCTCGTCAAAGCACCCGGTAGGCGTCGCTTCGATGGCGCACGCGCGTAATGAGAACGAGATGCTGTTCAGGGAAGAGGCGGAAAACGGCGCGGTATTGGTTGCCAAAGAATCGAATGCTGTAGTAGTCGTTGCCGGCAAGCTTTTTAACTCCACGCCGTAAGGGATCAAGGTGGAGAAGCTGAATCTTTTCCAATGCTTTTATTTTCACCTTAACTGGCAGGCGGCCGAGTTCGCGTTCCGAGGATTCCGCAAAATCAACCGTCCAGTCCATATCCGTGCTTCCGGAGAACTTCCGCTAACGAAATCCGTCTTTCCTTTTCGCGTCTCATGCTGATGAGAATGTCGGCCTCGTCTTCGGTAATGTGGACTGGCTTTGGCAAACCAAGCGCTCCGCGAATACCGGGCCGCTTTGCACCACGTTCCAGTTCCTGCACAGTAGTTCGCTTGCGGGTGCTAGCCATTTGCCTTTATTATACCTTGCGTACGGGCCTCACACGTACTAGATTGATGACCATGGAGAACCATGACGACCTTTTCTGAACGAACGGGACCTGCCGGTCCGGAGCGTCCTTCAAGAGGACTCAATGGACGACGCGCTGAGGAGTAGGCTGTGGAACGTAATGATCGAAGCGGTCTGGAACCGGTTTGACAGTCGGTATTGGTCCGGGTCTGCGGGCGATAAGTTCTTCCAGCGCCTTTGGCATTTTCATTACGGCGAACCGATGGACCAAAGGCCGCACAATTGTAGTGGCGCAATTGCCGAGGTTCGGAATCGGTACTTCAGCTCCTGGAAATGGAAAGAGGTCTATGACTTCATCGAGTTTGTCGCGCGACACCATCGGAGAGGGATCAAGAGGGCTTTATGAGGAGTTGCAATCGCGTTTTGGAATAGGAACTCTCCGCATACCGATTTGTCGACGGGGTCCTGGTTCCGATCACCAGCGCGCAGGAATTGGAGGCGATCGAAAATGCCCTTGAACTGAAGGACGCCATCAAGCCTGTCAGGGTTCATGTCGGCGCCGCCGTCATGTTGTTCGCCGACCGCAAAGCGCCGGACTACCGGAACCGAATCAAGGAGTCCCTAAGCGCTGTTGAAGCGATTTGCAGCATCATCGTAGGGGCATCGGCAACTCTTGGGCAGGCCTTGAAAAGGCTGGAGGAAAAGGGCGTTCCTCTGCACGCCGCTTTGAAGAGCGCGTTTAGCAGTCTTTACGGATATACTTGCGATGCGGACGGGATCCGTCCTGCCCTACTGGACGAATCGACGCTCGACTTTGACGATGCCAAATTCATGTTGGTTTCGTGCTCTGGGTTCGTAAACTACCTTGCTGCCAAGGCAAGCAAAGCGGGTGTCATCTCATCCGGCAAATGAAGGGGCCAGAGCTGCCTCATTTGCCCTGTATCGGCATCCCATCGCGCAACTCATCGGTGCCGCGGCGAACCACCTTGTCGCCCGCCGCGAGCGCGCCGCTGACCTCGATCAGATCGCCGTCGGCGGCGCCCTTCTTCACGTCCACCCACTCGGCGCGGCCGTTGCGCTCGCGGATGACGAAGGTGCGCTCGGTGGTGGTGACCACGCTGGTCTTGGGCACGAATAGCGCGGGATGCTCGCGGCGCACCGGCCATTTGACGCTCGGATACATGCCGGGCGCCAGCGTGCCGTCGATATTGGTCACGTCGAGTTCCACCGGCATGGTGCGCGTCTTCGGATCGAGCGCGTGCGCGATGCGCGCCACCGTGCCGGTGTAAGCGCGGTCCGGATACGCCGGAACATGAAACGAGACGCTCGCGCCGCGCGCCATTCCGGCCACATCCTCTTCGGGTACGGGGACCACCAGCCGCAGGCGCGAGACCTGTTGCACGACCAGCAGGACGGCGTCCGAGCCCGGTCCGGCGAGTGCGCCCGGATGCACGAAGCGGTCCGTGACCACGCCGTCGAATGGCGCGGTGATCTTCAGATAGGCCGCCATATCCTTCAGGGCGCGCACGGCTGCGGCAGCCGCCTGGCTAGCCTGCGCGCGCGCGCGCACCAGGGCTTGGGCGGCTTCCACCTGCCGCTGCAATTGGACGACTTCGTTGCCCGCCACCGCGCCCGGCGTTTCGGCGGCCTTGCGCAGGTCGGCAGCGGTGCTCTGAGCCGCGCCAAGTTGGGCTTCGGCCTGCAGCTTTTCGGATTCGGCCGACTGCACCTTGGACTCGGCTTCCGCGATTTGGGCTGCCAGTTCCGGCGCGCTGAGTTCGGCGAGCAGATCGCCTTGCTTGACCATGCTGCCGCGATCCACGAAGACGCGCTCGACGTAGCCCGGGACGCGGGCGTGCAGCGAAACGCTGAGGTACGGCAGGATTTCGGCGGGCAGATCGACGGTGCGGGACACTGGCTTCGACACGACGCCGACCAGGGCGGTTTGCGCGCAGAGGGACGCGGCGAGTAAGAACAAGAGGAGAAGTGGGGCAGGACTCCAGTCCTGCGCAGGTCCTCCAGGACCCGCCCTTCGGTTTTGCGGACAGGCCGGCGGGGACGCCGGCCGCAGGACTGGAGTCCTGCCCCACACTGCAGCGAAACAATTAGGTCGCGTCATAATATCGGCTCGTAGGATCCATCGGGTTGAGCGATGGCGACGTCACCGACGCCTTGTTCTGCAGGATCGCGTAGATCGAAGGCAGAATAGTAAGCGTCGCAAATGTAGAAACCAGCAGGCCGCCAATCACCGCGCGACCCAACGGCGCGGCTTGCGCGCCGCTCTCGCCGAAGCCGATGGCCATCGGCAGCATGCCGAAAATCATCGCCGCGGCGGTCATCAATATCGCGCGCAGACGGCTGCCGGCGCCCTCGCGCGTGGCATCCAGGACCGGCCGCCCGGCATGCCGCGCATGCTCGGCGAAAGTGACCAGCAGGATCGAGTTGGCTACCGCAATTCCGATGGCCATGATCGCGCCCATGAACGACTGGACGTTGAGCGTGGTGCCGGTGGCCAGCAGCATCAGCAGCACACCGCACAGCACCGCCGGCACCGTCATCACGATGGCCAGCGCCAGGCGCACGGACTCGAAGCTCGCGGAAAGCAGCAGAAAAATCACCAGGACGGCCAGCAGCAAGCCGATGCGCAGCCCGGAGATGGTCTGCTCGAGCGCCGGAATTTCTCCGCGCAAGCGCACGGAGACGCCTCGCGGCGGCGCGCCCGCCGCGGCCAGCGCCCGATTCAGTTGGCCGGCCGCCTGGCCCAGCGTGACGCCGTGAATATTCGCCGTGAGGCTGACCACGCGCTGGCCGTTGTAGCGGTCGATCTCGCCCGGCATCGTGCCGGGCTTCAGGGTGGCAATATCGTCCAGCAGGGGCTTCGGACTGCCCGCCGACATTACCGGAATAGCTCCCACCTGGGCCACGCTCTGCATCTGGTTTTGGGGAAGCTCCACCTGGATCTGGAAGGCGTTGCCGGTGTTCGGATCGCGCCAGTAGTTGGGATCGGTAAAACGGGAAGAAGAGGTCGCCGGCACTACCGAGCGGGCCACGTCCGCCATGGTCAGGCCGAACTGGCCGGCGCGTTCGCGATCGATGTCGATGTCCAGCGTCGGATAGTTATTTTCCTGCGCGAATTGCAGATCGCGCAGGAAGCTGAGCTTTGCCAACTGTGCTTTTGCTTTTTGCGCGAAGGCGTAGTCGTTTGGCAGGCTGACTCCCTGCACCGCGATTTCGATGGGTGTGGGCGAGCCGAAGCTCATCACCTGCGTGACGATGTCGGCCGCCTCGAACGAGACTTGCGTGCCCGGCAGCTCGCGGCCGAGCGCCGCCCGCAGCCGTTCGCGGAGCGCTTCGTCGCGCACTGCGCCGGGCTTCAGCGCCACCTGGATAATGGCCTCCTGCGGTCCGCTGGTGAATAAGTGGATCAAATCCACCGGGTAGCTGGAAGGGATCAAGCCGACGAAGTCGCTGGTGATCCGGATATTATCCGGACCAGCTTCGTGTTGGATTACGTCGAGGGCGTGCAGCACGATCCGTTCGGTCTCCTCCACGCGGGTGCCTGCGGGAGCGCGCAGCCGGATACGCAGCAGCGGCGCGTTGGCGTCCGGAAACAGTTCGGATCCTATGCGCGGCAGGACCAGATACACGAGCCCCATCGCCGAGACGAGATAGACAATCGCCAGCGGCCAGCGGAACCGCAGGACTCCGCGCAGATAGCCATCATAGAAAGAGCGGAGGCGTCCGAAGAGCCCTTCGCGTTCCTCGCCGCGATGCGCCTCCCGCATCAGCCAGGTTGAAAATACCGGCACCAGGCTGCTGGACAACAGGTATGACGCGATCATCGAAAAGGCCACGGCCAGCGACAGCGGCACGAAAAGCTGCCGCCCTACGCCGATCATGAAGAACGATGGCACGAAGACCGCCAGAATGCAGAACATGGAGAGCAGGCGGGCCATGGCCGTGCGGCTGCACGCTTCCACCACCGCGCGCGCCCGCGAAACGCCGGGCAGCAGTTGGCTGTGAATGTTCTCGATTTCGACGGTGGCTTCATCCACCAGCACGCCCACTGCCAGCGCCAGGCCCCCCAGCGTCATGATGTTGATGGTCTGGCCCGCTGCCCACAACAGAATGACGGCGCTGAGCAAGGCGAACGGTATATTAAGGATGACGATCACCGCGCTGCGCCAGTCGCGCAGGAAGATCAGCACCATCAGGCCGGTGAGCGCCGCGCCTAACGAT
>Ga0181525_10003290_pt1 | contig 12864 bp, 9 predicted proteins | sample PEATcosm2014_Bin_48_FD_121100 | JGI IMG/M metagenome (GOLD analysis project Ga0181525, IMG submission 121100) | Peatland microbial communities from MTU Mesocosm Facility, Houghton, MI, USA - PEATcosm2014_Bin06_10_metaG | ecosystem: Environmental > Terrestrial > Soil > Wetlands > Peat | place... | reverse complement strand
TTCAGGTTGTTCAGATACAGCGGCTCGGCGTCGACCAGGCCGTCCGCGGTATCGAAGCCGATCTTGCCAAACTGTGTGGAATTGACATTGGTCAGTGTGAGGATTGTCTCCTGTGCATTGAGCCCGTCCCGCGCAACGTCGTCGTGATAGGTGGTGATATCCGGCGCATTGGTCTTGGCGGCAGCCTGCACGGTCAGGGCCAGTGGCGCAGTGTGCAACAGGTTGCCCGAGGTCCCGGTGAAGGTGATCGTCGCGCTGCCGGGAGCGGCAGTTGAAGCGGCGGTAAGTGTCACATTCTGTGCGATGCCTGCGGTCAACAAGAGCGCTGTCGGGTTTGCGGTCACTCCAGTGGGAAGGCCACCGATTATGATCGGGACGAATCCCGCAAAGCAATTTACCGGGGCGGCATTCACACTTACAGTTTGTCCCGACCCGCCAACGATGATCGTCATGCTCGCAGGTGTCGCCGTCAGCGAAAAATCCGGCTGAGGTGGTGGTGGAACGGAATGGGATAATCCTCCGCAAGAGATTGGAACGAGACACAAAGGCAGGCAAACCGCAAACGCAATTCTGCGCAGCTCACGCAGATGGGGCCGTAAGAAAAATGCGTGCGCGGCCTTAAGAGCGCGCAAACGAAGAAGATGACGCGAAGTTAATTCCCAGATCTGCAATCGGCGACCTCGTGGAGTCGAATGTCTCAATCGGAGAATCAATGCGACAAGCCGCGTGCAGGGAAGGGGCTCATCGCAGGGGGAATCCTCCGAGATAAAAAGGAGCACCCTACCCCGGAGGCCCACGGTCTACTCAGATTTAACCACTTGCATCGGAGGGACGCAACTTAACCCGCCGCGAGAGTTCCATCGACGGGAATCGCAACTCCGTTGATGAACGAGGCGGAGGCGTCTGCGCTTTCGAGCCTGCGAATCCTGAGAGATGGTATAACCCTTGTGTGCCCAAACAGCAAGTCCAGGATACGGTGATCGAACGGCGCGGTTTGCAGCGGCGCTGGATCCTTCTGATGCCAGCGGTCTTCGTCACCTATAGCCTTGCCTATCTCGGCCGCTCCAACTTCGGCTTTGGCGCGGCGGCCGGGCTCGCAGCGGCACTCAGGATTACCGAGTCGCGAGCGGCATTTATAGGGTCGGTCTTCTTCCTCGGCTATTTCCTCTTTCAGGTTCCGGCCGCCTCCTACGCGACCCGCAAGAGCGCAACCAGGCTTGTCTTCTTTGCGCTGATCAGTTGGGGCGTCCTGTCGGCGCTCACGGGCGTGATCCGGGAGTTCTGGCTGTTGGTGCTCGACCGGATGCTGCTGGGGGTAGCGGAGAGCCTGATCTTTCCGGCAATGCTGGTCCTGCTTACGAACTGGTTTACGCGAGCGGAGCGTTCGCGGGCCAATGCGATTCTTATCCTCGGCAATCCTGTGACGGTTACCTGGATGGCTGCCGTTACCGGGTATCTGATCAAGGCCGCCGGCTGGCAGATGACCTTTATCCTCGAGGGTATCCCGTCTGTACTTTGGGCCTTTGTCTGGGTGCTGGTGGCCCGCGACCGGCCGCGCGACGCATCATGGCTCAGCAAGGAAAGCAGCGAGCAGCTTGCGAAGACGCTGGAGCTTGAGCAAGCTGTGCTTCCGAAACCCGGTAGTCTCTCTTCCGCGATTCGCGTTCCCGGAGTGATTCTCTTGTGCGTCCAGTATTTCTTCTGGAGTTTCGGCGTCTACGGGCTCGTGCTGTGGATGCCCGCGATGCTCAGCTCAGGATCGACTCGCGGAATCGAGACAGTGGGCCTGCTGAGCGCCGCGCCATTCCTGCTGGGAGTGACCCTGATGTTATTGGTCGCGTACTTTTCCGACCGCGCGCTCAATCGCAAAATCTTCGTGTGGCCATTTCTTTTGGTCTCCGGAGCTGCTCTGTTTTGCTCTTATGCGACCGCCGGAAGTCACTTCTGGCTCGCGTATGCGGCCCTGATCGTTGCCGGCGGCACGATGTATGCGCCGTACGGTCCCTTCTTCGCCATCGTGCCGGAGTTGCTGCCTAAGAATGTGGCGGGCGAAGTGATGGCCCTTGTCAACAGCTGTGGGGCCCTGGGAGGATTTGCCGGCACATGGCTGGTGGGCCTTCTGCAGGCGCTGACCGGCAACTCGCGAGCAGGATATCTGGTGATGTCCGTTTCGCTGATGCTGGCAGGTGTAATCATCCTGGGGCTCAAAGAAGCGAAGCCTGCAAGCAACTCATGAGAGAGATCGGGACTCGTCTCAGAGGGCCCAACACCTAGAGTGATTTCTTAGCTACTCAGTTGTGTATCTGATTTCCAATGTTCGAATCCGATAACAAGAGTAGAAGAGAACTGCGGCGATCAGAACGAGCAGTCCCAGAGTCGCTGCCCACGCCGAGACCGGTTCCGTCTCAACCGTAAGGAGCGCGAGGATGCCCTGCGCGGAGACGCTGACCGGCATCAGGTGGCGCAGATACGAGGCAACGCTGAGTTTTTGCAGCAGCGAAGGCAGGACGGGATTGATCGCCTCCCAACCAAGCAGCATCATTGCTGCCGGGGTGGGATTTCTGAAGATCATGCTCAAAAGAAGAAAGATCGCTCCATATCCCAGACATGCGAGAACGATGATGGCAAGATACGCCTCCAACTGGCCAAGTCCGGGGCCATTGAAGACGTAGTCTCTTCCGGCCGCGCCGAAACCGGCATACATCAGCGCGAAGTCGGCAATGGTTGCGCTGCCGAACAGGAGCACGGCGCTCAGCGATCCCGCCACAAACTTGCACAGCAACAGCAGTTCGCGCCTCACCGGAGACAGGAGATAGAAGTGCAAACTGCGTTCGATCATTTCGCCGCGGATCAGGCGCGAGAAGATGCCCAGGCAGCCAAAGAAAACTCCTAGCCGGATGTAGTAAAGCTGGATCACGCTGGCCAGAACGTTGGTGTCGTCGCTCAGCCACGATGGGTGGTGATATTCGAAGACGAAATGGAAGAAGATGATGAATGTGGGAATGAAGGCAAGGAAATAAACCCAGCCCGCCTTCCATGAGAAGAGATTCCTTCTCACTTCGATTCGGACCAGGCGCCGCGCCTGAATCCACCACAGGCCCCAGGGTTGTTGCGCCAGATTCTTCAAGAATGTATTCACCGCATCCATCATCATGAGGCGCCTCCACCCGAGCCGATCAGGTATTGATAGATGGCGCTGGCGTCATCGTCGGCCGGAGCCACGGATTCAATCTTGACCAACCCCTCCGCCGCGATTCCATTCAGCATGGAATAGAACTGATCGATGTCGCCCGTACGCAGGAAGACGCCTTGCCCATCGGCATGAAGCCTGGCCTCGACGCAATGATTGACCGAGAACATCCGCGCTGCCAGCACCTCGGGCCGATCGCAGCGAATGAGAACCTGCATCGGCTTTTCCCGCACCTCTTGCCTGACTTGGCGGATGCTTCCCTCCGCGACCAGATAGCCGCCGGTGATGAGGATAACGCGATCGGAGATGCGGTCGACCTCGTCGAGAATGTGGCTGGAGATCAACAGATGCATTCCCTGCCGTCCAAGCTCCTGAAAGAGCGCAATCGATTCGGCGCGGGCCATGGGGTCGAGGCCGTTGAGCGGCTCATCGAGCACCAGAACTCTGGGATGATGCGCAATGGCCTGGGCAAGCCTGACCTTCTGCCTCATGCCTTTGCTGTAGCCGGCGATCTTCCTCCCCGCCGCATTGCCAAGCTCCACGCGGTCGAGAGCCTCCGCAGTCATTTGAAAGGCTTGAGCCTCGTTCATTCCGTGGAGCATCAGGCTGTCGAAGATGAAATCCCATCCGTTGATTCCGCGCGGGAAGGAATCGAATTGTGCGCAATATCCGAGGATGCGAAAGAGGTCGGGCGAATTGACGGGTGCGTGTCCCAACACCGAGATGCGGCCATTCGACGGCTGCACAAGACCCGTCATGAGATTCATGAGCGTGGTCTTGCCCGATCCGTTGGGGCCGACAAGCGTCGTGATTCCCGGAGGAATGGTCAGCGAGATTCGGTTGACGCCGAGAACCTCGCCGTAGAACTTGGAGACATCTTCAAAGATGATCTGGTCGTTCATCCGCGGACCACCTCGCGAGCGCGGATGCGCGCATTGAGCATGGCCACGCAGATCAGGCAGGCCACAACGAGCATGGCTGCAATTGCCTCCGTCGGCAACCAATGATCTCCTCTGAAGGTTTCCGGCGCGTCCAGCAATCGGTGCCAGAGGGATGTCATCATGAATGGAAGGTTGAGCAGAAAGCCCCACTTCGTGCGCAGCACTCCAGTGACGATGCCGCCCACGCCTGCGGGCACAAATGTCGCCGCGAAGATCGCGCCTGTGGCCATGACCCTCCACTTGACCCACGAAGAGATGGCGAGGCCGAGGATCGAGAGGAGCGCGATCCAAATCAACTCACCCGCAAGAAGGCCGACGGCAATGTGAAGATTTGCAGTGAACCACGGCAGGGGAGAAGAGTAGCTCTGATACGCGAAAAGAAGAAGGCACGGAACCCAGGTTACAAACGAGAGCGACGTGAAGATGGCGATGAACTTGCCCAGCACATATCCAAAGCGCGAGATGGGATGACTAAGCAGGATGGGCAGCGCGTTGTCGGCAAGATCGAAGCTGATCAATCGCGGAGCGACCCAGGAGGCCAGAGGCAGCACAAACCAGGATTGAACCTCGAGTAGGGTAAGAAAGAACTTGGCATCGATGGTTAGGCCCTGCGGGCCTCGGAATCCCATCAAAGCTCTTGCAATGGGGTTATTCGCGAGATAGATCCCGATCAGAAAAACGATGGGAGGCAACAGGCAAAGCGTGAAGAGCCCAATCGTTATCTTCGACGACCAGACCTCCGCGAAGCCATATCGTGCGAGCACAAGAACGCGCGTCCACACCGGAGTCACCTTGCCGTCGTAAGCGCGATAGATGTGCTTATAGACTGACATGAGCACCACCTCGTACCAATTCGTTGTCCATCGCCCTGAGGAAGATGTCTTCGAGCGAGTCGCGCCGCCGGTTCATGCGCCGGATCTGGACACCTTGTTCGGATGCAATGACGTAAAGATCCCGCACTTCGACGTGGTCTGGGATCACGAGTTTGATGCGCCCGCCGGGGAAACACGCGCACTCGCAGCCGAGTCCCTGGACGCTCACCGTGAATCTCTCGGTGGCGCCGACGGTCTCGAGCTCCATGAAGCTGCGGTTGGAGCGGCGCTCCTCTTCGATATTGCAGAGAGCGGCGATGCGGCCGTCTTTGAGGATCAGCACCTCATCGCAGGTTTCGTCGATGTCGCGCAGCAAGTGAGAGGAGATCAGGAGCCTCACGCTACCCTGCTTGCGAATTTCCTTAATCAACTGAATCATGCGCTGGCGGGCCATCGGGTCGAGGCCGTTGGTGGGCTCGTCGAGGATGAGCAGTTTAGGCCCCTGTGCGAGCGCCTGAGCCAGCTTGATGAGCTGCTTCATTCCAAGCGAATAAGTATTGACTTTGCGGTAACGCACCTCGCCCAGCCCGACGTAGAAGAGCGCCTCGTGTGCGCGCTCAAGAGCTTCACCGGCAGGCAAACCAGCGAGTTCAGCCATGTAGCGGACAAACCGCACGCCACTCATGTTTCCGATGAAGGAGTCGTTCTCGGGCATGTAGCCGATGCCGCCGCGAACCTGCGCTCGGTCTCGCTGGCTGTCCAACCCAAAGACACTGGCTGTTCCTTTAGAGGGCGCATGAAAACCGAGCAACGTGTTGATCAGCGTGGATTTTCCAGCGCCGTTCGGGCCAAGCAATCCGATTGCCTGGCCCTTCAACGATCCGGTGAGTCCATCAAGTACGATGCGATTCCCGAGCCGCACTTCCAAGCCATTGAGATCGATGACACCCATGTCATTGTTTTACGCTAGTGTTGCCATGTTTGTTCCCGGAATTCATCAAAGTTCCGAGAGTTAGCAAGTCAAATCCAAAGAGGCGGCTGTCACTTGCCACTTCGATGCGGCTGTCCTTGCCCCAGGCACAGATCGCCGTCGGCTTGGCATCGGCGGCTAACTGATTGAGCGCCTGCGCCGTCTCGCCGCTGAAGTTGGAAAGCAGCGGAGACAGCACCGGGCTCAGGTTTTGGTAAGCGACGGCCGAGTAGTTGTCGTTGTCGTCCTTTGGCAGCAGCGCCTTGAAGGCTGCGGACTGGGCGAGAGAATCACCGCTCGCATAGGTCTCTAAAGCCTGCATGAGAAGCGCGCGGCTGGGCGCCACGATCATGTAGCCATTGGAGAAGGTGTACTGCGCCACTGTGGCGCCGGAGGTAAGATCGTTGACTGAATAGAAGAGTTGGCCGCCGGCTTCACTCGACTGGATCGCAATCTGATGCGATCCCTTGCCTTGGGTCAGATTGCGAATCGATGCCGTCAACGTCTCCAGGGTTTGCTCCAGTTTCGCCGAATCGTGAACCTCAATCACAGCCTTCCATGACGGAGTGGGCAGGACCGGTCCATCGAGCGACAACAGGAACTCGCCGCCCAGGTTTGCGGCCAGGTCGTCTCGGAAGTTGACGTTGAGCTTCGTCTCAACTTCGCTCAATCTCTCTTCCTGCGCGCCGTTGCCGGGCTCGGTCATGCTCAGGATGTCGTCGGCAATATCCTTCGGTTCTTTTGAAAGCACCGCGACCACAACTGCCGCATTTGGAGTGACGAAATTGAGCGAAGCCATTGAGGCAGGAGCAGCAAGCCATGAGGCGACACGCTGGCGCGTCCCCGCGAATTGCAGGTTCAGGTGGTTCTCGGGCTGGCCATTCAACTCGCGATGCTCCGCGATCAAATAGCTGAGGTCCTCCATCCCGCTGTTTGCGAGGAGTTTTGCGCCCTGGCCATTGGCACTTTGCGAGCCGGTTCCTCTCGCCATCATCTGATGCAGATCTGCAGCCAGAATGATTCCCGCTCCGCGGCCATAAGCTGCCGTGATCTGCTGGCCGAAGTCTCCGGCCGCAAAGCCGCTCGCGCCTGCATTCAGTTGCGCTTCCACCTGCTTGAGCAATGCGATGCTGTTTGAAAAGACCGCCTCGTTCTGCCGGATGAGCGCATAGCCCGCACCCTTTACCGGAGTTGAGACGGGAGCGGCATTCAGCGAACTCTCGTCGAAGACGGTCAGTCCCTGAGTCGAACTCGAGGACGGAAACTGATTGTTGAGGAAGTTATCAAGACCACTCTGCTTCACATCGGCGATAACAGCGAAGCCGGGATTGCCGGGCTGGTTGACGCCAACAATCACAATCTCCTCGCCGAGATACTGGCTCATCTGATGGATCTTCCCGACCAGCGCATCGAGCTCCGCGGTATTGTCGTGTCCGCGTGTCCACCACTGCTGCATTGCAGGACTCTTGCTCAACTGGTCGTGGAAGATGCTGTTTGCCTCGTTCAGAAACTCACCGAGGTTGGGGATGCTGATATAGAGCAAGGTGCCGGCGGGAACACGCGCCAGCAAGTCGCTGGAATAGCGAGGCTCGGGAAACGGAATCTGCGCAATGCGGTGTTGAAGAACGGCAAACTCAGCGATCAAGGGAAGATACTTTGCACGGTCGTGGCTCCAGGAGATCTGCTGATCCACCGGCGCTGGAGCAAGGTTATCGCTTGTCGACAACTGATCACCCGCCTGCATGAGCGTGTCGATACCCGCATGTGCGACGTGAACCGAGCCCTGTAAAACCGCAACCCGCGAGCCCTTGATTCCGGAGCTGACCGAGAAGACAGTCCCCGTGACAGCGACGCGGCAATCGGGCGTATTCACATATAGATGGCCGAACTCGCGCTTGGCGGCTTGCACAATCACGGCTCCGTTGTCGAGCGTGACGGTCATACTGCGGCCTCTTGCGCCAACGCCGAGAACGCTTCTTTCATTCATTTCGACGGTCGATCCATCGCTGAGCCGAAGAACGGCATGAGCTCCGCCGCTGGTGCGCAGGAGCTCGCCCTCGGTCAGTTGGTCTCCGGGAGAGAGCTGGCGATCGCCGGCTTTGGAGACGCGCCAGGCGGAACCGTCGATCGATTGCACCTCAGCGCGAACTCCCTGCGGAACCTGCCAGTAGGCCTTGTAGAGGAAAAAGGTGCAAGCGATCAGCACGAAACTCGCGGCCATCGCCCAGCCGAATTGCTGAGGCCGCCAAACAGGCGCGGGCTCGACGGCCGGCGCAGACCAGTTCACGATCACGGGGCGCGATGCGTTGCGGAAGCGGTTGCGGCAAGCGCTGCACTCGCGCAGATGAGCCTCAATCAACAACGTCCGCGCAGCGGGGAGAGTTCCGGCACGGTAAGAAGGCAGCAACTCGGCGATGTCACCGCAGCCCTCAATGGCTCGAACATCGAATTCGATGTCGAGGCGGCTGGCCACTCGCCTGGCGGACTCATCAACTTGAGCGGCATCGGGCTCGCCGGCCTTGACCGCATCCACTGCAGTATTCAAACGGACTTCGTCATCTCGTCTCATTGTCTTCCCCGCTCCAATTCTCTGAGTCGCTTCTTCAGCTTCGATCGCGCATGATGAAGGGTCACGGCAACAACAGCTTGCGACGTGCCCATCAGGACAGCGATCTCCCGATTTCCCAGCTCTTCCAGGTAGCGCAAAGTGAACATCTCAGCCGCCCGCGGAGCCAATTCGCCGATCGCGAGTCTGAGCCATTCGCCGAGTTCCCGGTTTGAGGCGCTTGTCTCTGGAGAGCTGTCACGTCCGGCAAAGACCTCGCCCGCAGTCTCTTCCAGCGGCTCCGTCGCGGCGGATTTTCGCCGTCGCAGCAGATCGAGCGCTCCGTTGACCGCAGCCCGGTAGAGGTAGCTGCCCGCATTTGCGATGGGCGGAACCTTGCCGCAGGCCAGGCGCAGAAAGACCGCCTGGGCAACATCCTCTGCATCGGCCATGCTGCCGGTGATGCGGCGGGCCGCGAGCAGAACGCGCCGATGATGCTCGGCAAACAACTGCGAGAGGATCTCGAGGCCTTCTGTTGACGGCACGGCTTGACTCGCAGCGGCCATTGGTTCACCTTCTTGCCTGTTCATAGAGATGACGTCCCGACTGGTTAATTATTAATCCAGATCACAAGGTGTACGGCGAGAAAGCCATTGACGTTCCGCGAAAGAGGATTGGAGCTGCTCGAAAAAAGCCCAACATTAGTGGTGAAGTTGCCAGAACGCTCTGGCAATGCGAACTCTTGCTAGAATTGCAAATGACTATGCTGCGTGGATACTCAATTCTGAATGGCGAGCCCCGCGAGGGAGCTGGAGTTACCTTCGAGGGTTTCGATCCTGCTGCCGGAACTCGCCTTGATCCCGTCTTCCATTCCGCTTCTACCGAGGATGTCGGCCTCGCGGCCGATCTGGCCGGGGACGCCTTCGCGATCTATGGCAGGTTTTCCGGCAAAGAGAAGGGCCGCTTTCTTCGCCACATCGCAATGGGAATCGAAGGCATAGCGGTTGAACTGGTGGAGCGGGCGTATCGCGAGACCGCACTGCCGGAGAAACGACTTCAGGGAGAGCTGGCGCGAACCGCAAACCAGCTCCGTCTCTTCGCGCAACTGGTCGAGGAGGGATCGTGGGCCAACGCTCGCATCGATCCGGCACAGCCCGAGCGCACGCCATTGCCGCGAGCAGATCTCCGCTCCGTGCTGCGTCCGCTGGGCCCGGTTGCGGTCTTCGGAGCAAGCAATTTTCCTCTGGCCTTCTCCGTCGCTGGGGGAGATACCGCCTCCGCGCTTGCCGCAGGCAATCCAGTGATTGTCAAAGCTCATTCGGCGCATCCGGGCACGAGCGAATTTGTAGGACAGGTGATCAGCCGCAGCGTTAGAGAGTGCGGCCTGCCAGCAGGTGTCTTCGCGCTGCTTTTCGGTGCAGGTGCGCAGATTGGCTCGGCACTGGTCAAGCATCCCAAGGTGAAGGCGGTCGGCTTCACCGGTTCCCGGTCTGCCGGTCAGGCTCTGATGCAGATGGCGGCAGCGCGGCCAGAGCCGATCCCCTGCTTCACCGAGATGAGCAGCACCAATCCGCTCTTTGTGCTTCCAGAAGCTTTACGCATGCGCGGCGAGCAGATCGCGGAAGGCCTCTTCGGTTCATTCACATTGGGCGTCGGACAGTTTTGCACCAAGCCGGGATTGGTTTTTCTTCCCGCAGGTGATGAAGCAGACAAACTGGTGGCCAGCCTCAAGGATCGCACGAAGAGTGCGACGGCCTCCGCGATGCTGACGGAAGGAATATGCCGGAGCTATAAGACCGGAGTGACTCAGCGGCAAGGGCACGGCTCAGTCGAATTGCTAGCGCAGAACGGCTCAGAGGACGGTGCCGGACATGTCTTCCCGGCGCTCTTTCAGGTGAGCGGGAGCGATCTTCTTCGCGACAGCGAGTTGGCAAAGGAGATCTTCGGGCCCAGCACGCTGGTCGTTCGCTACGAGGATCGGAAGGAACTGATCGCGCTGGCGCACGCGCTGGAGGGGCAGCTCACCGCGACATTGCATGGAAGCGACACCGATATTGCGGCCTTTGCCGATCTCATCGAGGTTCTGGAAACCAGGGCAGGGAGGCTCATCGTGAACGGCTATCCCACTGGCGTTGAGGTATGTCATGCCATGGTGCACGGAGGGCCGTATCCTGCCACCAGCGACAGCCGCTTCACCTCCGTCGGTACCCAGGCGATTCTTCGCTTTGTTCGTCCCGTGTGTTACCAGGATTTTCCGCAGGCCGCATTGCCCGACGAATTGAAGGACGAGAATCCGCTGGGCATTTGGCGGCTGGTCAATGGCGCATTGACGCGGGACCCGCTTGCGAGTCCAGAAAGCTAAGAGCTCAGTCTCTATACTTGAGATCGAAAGGAATTCATCATTCCTGCCATTTCACTCACATCGGTATTGGAGACTGCGGACCTGAGCCCCCTCAGCGTCGCCACGCACGCGCCCGGTCCGACAGGTCACCTGCCACTCACTGCGGAGATGCTGCTCACTCAGCCCTCGGGAAATCTCTTCGGGCTAAGTCAGAACGCCGGCATGGGCTGGAATCCGGATCGCCTGCTTGACCCCGAGTTTCTCATTCTGAGCACGCACGGCGGCCTGCGCGCCGACAACGGTGAGCCCATTGCTCTCGGCTTCCATACCGGACACTGGGAGGTCGGCCTGCTGGTGGCTGAGGCGGCGCGCGAGTTGAAGGCGCTCGATGCCATCCCTTTTGCCGGGGCCTGCACCGATCCCTGCGATGGCCGCACACAGGGCACAACCGGCATGATGGACTCGCTTCCTTTCCGTAACGATGCCGCGATTGTGCTTCGCAGGCTCATGAGGTCGCTGCCCACCGGCAAGGGAGTGATCGGCATTGCGACTTGCGACAAGGGGCTGCCGGCAATGATGATGGCGCTGGCGTCTGCGGGAAAGCAACCTGCCGTGCTGGTACCCGGCGGTGTCACATTGCTGCCCGAGTCAGGCGAGGACGCGGCAAAGGTGCAAACGATCGGCGCGCGTTTCGCACAGAATCAGATTACCCTGGAATACGCCGCCGAGGTGGGCTGCCGAACCTGTGCTTCACCCGGCGGCGGATGCCAGTTTTTGGGCACCGCCGCAACATCGCAGGTCGTCGCGGAGGCACTCGGACTTGCCCTGCCCCATACGGCGCTCGCGCCTTCTGGTCAGCCGATCTGGCTCGACGCTGCCCGGCGATCGGGCCGCGCAATCATGCGTTTGCACCAATTGGGAATCGGGGCCGAAGACGTAATCACGCAGGCAGCGATCCGCAATGCGATGGTGCTTCATGCTGCCTTTGGCGGCTCCACGAATCTCTTGCTGCACATTCCCGCCATCGCTCATGCCGCCAAGCTGCAGCGGCCTACGGCTGGCGACTGGGCCGAGGTCAACGCCCAAGTGCCGCGCCTGGTCGATGCACTTCCAAACGGACCACGCAACTTCGCCACGGTGCAGGTCTTCCTGGCCGGGGGCGTGCCGGAGGTGATGCTGCATTTGCAAGCGGCGGGGCTTCTCGACACGAGCACGAAAACAGTCTCAGGAGAAACGCTTGGCGCATCCCTCGATTGGTGGCGAGAAAGTCTCCGGCGTCGTGAATTGCGCCGCTTTCTGCGGGATAGGGACGGCATAGATCCGGACGATGTGATCATGTCTCCCGATCGCGCGCGATCACGAGGGCTAACATCGACCGTTTGCTTTCCAGTGGGCAACCTTGCGCCGGATGGCTCGGTCATCAAGTGTACTGCGATCGATCCTTCGCTTGTCGATGAGAACAATGTCTATCGACACCTCGGCCCAGCCAAAGTATTCGTGACGGAAGAGTCGGCCATCAAGGCTATCAAGAGCGGTGATGTCGCGCATGGCGATGTGGTTGTGCTCATCTGCGGCGGGCCCGCGGGCGCCGGCATGCAAGAGATCTATCAGATTACCTCGGCGCTCAAGCAACTGCCCCACTGCAAGCATGTCGCGGTTCTGACCGATGCGCGTTTCAGCGGAGTCTCCACCGGAGCTTGCATTGGCCATATCTCTCCTGAGGCTCTTGAGGGCGGACCGATCAGCAAGGTTCAGGAAGGCGACCAGATCGAAATCATCATCGACCGCGGATCGCTGACCGGATCGGTTCATCTCGTGGGAGACGAAAATGGGAGCTTCGGCGCGCAAGAAGGCTCGCTCCGCCTTGCACAGCGACAGCCACGCGCCGACCTCGATCCTCATCCCCAACTGCCCGACGACACTCGTCTCTGGGCCGCGCTGGTCAATGCCAGCGGAGGCATTTGGGGAGGCTGCGTCTATGACGTTGACAAGATTATTGCGCGACTGAAGGAGCAATCGTGAAACTCTATCGCACTAACTTAGGCAGCTTTGTAGAACAAGATGG
>Ga0181525_10003286_pt1 | contig 12872 bp, 11 predicted proteins | sample PEATcosm2014_Bin_48_FD_121100 | JGI IMG/M metagenome (GOLD analysis project Ga0181525, IMG submission 121100) | Peatland microbial communities from MTU Mesocosm Facility, Houghton, MI, USA - PEATcosm2014_Bin06_10_metaG | ecosystem: Environmental > Terrestrial > Soil > Wetlands > Peat | place... | reverse complement strand
CCGCGGAGGCATCGCCGGCGCCGACGGCCTGTTCTGAGTAAAGTGTGAGGTCACAGGTGTTCTCCACGGGCCTGATGAATTCGATGGTTAACAATTGGTGATCGCCCGCCACAACCGTGTGCCAGTCGCGGATCTGGTCGCCTTCGAGGCGTGTGAGCGCCTGCGCGGCCGGCAGCGTGAGTGTGAGTTGCGCGGCGTTGCCCTGGACGACGTCGTAATGAAACCGGCTGGTGTATTTGATGACGGTCGAGGTGATTTGCACCCCAATGCTGGAATCCACGGTCAACAGCGCGTTGCGCGCGACTTCAGCGATTTTGCCCTGCCAGCGCAAAGCAACGGTCCGGTCCGCACCCAAAAAACCGGTCACGCGGGAAATGCCATTGGTCCGGACGGCGTCCACCAGCGTACCGGCGAGCAATTGCACTTCCGTGTTCGTGCCGCCGGCCTGGGCGGTCACGGAGGCAATGGTCGCCGCCGGTCCCTCAAAGAAAATCTGGTTCCACGGCTCGTCGCGCTGGATTTTAACGACCACATCGATTTTAAATTTGAAATGTCCCCGGCGCGACGCGACCAGCAGATAAGAGTTGCCGTCGCGAACGATTTTCAACGCATCCGGCAATTGGGCCGGCAGTACCGCCACGTCGCCTTCAAGTAACGGAGCCGAGCTTTCACCTGTGGTTTCGGCGTCAATGCCCACCGTGAACTGTGCCTCGTCATCGGCCAGCCGGCCGTCGTAGCGGATTTCGCGGAAAATAAAACCGCCGGACGGCTGGGTTTTCCTGGAGCCAACCAACTTGCCCGCCGAGCCGGCCTGGGGAATGAACTGGGCAAATGTGGTGGAAGTCAGCAGACAAACCAGAAGGGTGAGGATTAATTTTTTCATGGCGATCTCCTTGGTTGCAGTTGAAAACCGGTGGATGAGCTTCGCTTCATAAAGATGCGCCCAGCATCAGCCAAGCCATGCGGCAATCCCGTTGAAAATCCACACTTCGCCCTCGAACCACCGCTGGCAGGTTCGCGAATTCCGCGTGAAACACACGCGGGTTGCGGGATTTTCGCGTACTCAAACGATCGGTTCATGCTGAGTCAGACGGAACCTCGCGTAAAATGCTCCCGTGGAAATCCTGTTCAAACGGGCGGGTTTGAAATAGAGTCAAAGCCGCATGGATTCGGAAGCGGCACTGCTGGCGCGTTGCCGTCGCGGCGAAGCGGACGCGTGGGACGAATTGTTTGATCTCCATTACGCGGCGGCAGGGCGTTTCATTTTCCAGCTTGGACCCGATTTTACCCGTGAAGACGCCGAGGAAATCTGTCAGGAAGTCTTTCTGTCCGTCATTAAAAGCCTTGGTTCCTTCCATGGCGAAAGCCGGTTCCAGACCTGGCTCTTCCGCATCGCTGCCAATCAGGCGCGCGATTACCGCGAGAAGCGAAACGCCGCCAAACGCGGCGGCGGCCAGACAACCGTCTCGCTGCAGGCCGAGGATCCCGAAACCGGCCTCGCGCTGGATCCACCAGCCGATGCGCCCGGACCGGCCGAATGGGCGATGAACGCAGAACAGATGGCCGGTGTCCGCGCCGCCCTCGACCACGTTGGTGAACCGTGCCGCGAAATCATCGAGCTGCGGTACTTCGGCGATTTGAGTTATGAAGAGTTAAGCACCACATTGAAATTGAATCCGAAGACCGTCAGTTCGCGCCTGAGCAAGTGTCTGGACCGGCTGGAGGAGATCGCGCGCGTCATTTTTGCTCGGGAAAACCCGGGGGTTTTCCCGTCCAACTAAAAGAACGCATGGAACCGGAACGCAAAATTGAAAAACTGCTGCGGGCTTACGCACGGAAACGCCGGGCCGCCGCCGACGATCCGCTCAAGCTGCATCCCGCGATGCGGAGGCAGTTGCAGGATGAGGTGTCGCGCCACGCGCTGAAACCGGAAGCGGAAGAGGCGTCGCTTTCGCTCTGGCAATTATTCCGCCAGCAGTGGGCCTTTTTGCTGGGATTCGCGCTCATGGCGTTTCTCGGGGCAATGCTTCTGTTACCGGCGCTGGGCAGCGCGAAACACAAGGCGCAAAGCACCAGCACCATGAACAATCTCAAGCAAATCGGTGTGGCCGCGCAAATGGCCGCCGAAAACAACAACGGCCGGTTGCCGGAATCACTCGACGATTTGTCCAGCGCCCTGGGAACAAAATCCGTGCTCACCGATTCGGTGAGTGGAAAACCATTAGTCTATATCGGTGGCGGAAAGGACTTGAAGACCCTGTCTGGAAACGCGGTACTGGCGTATTCACCGTCCGACAAAAACGGTCGTGCGGTACTTTTTGCGGACGGACGGGTTGAGCTCGTGGCTAATGGGAGTTTCACTACGCTGACGAACCAGGAATCTCCCGAACTGGCCCTGACGGAGAATGTCACCCGCGAGGAACCCGCCAAAACAGCCATTAATGAACCAACTGTCGCGGCCGCGCCTTTGTCGGGGGGCACGATTTCGCAAACATTTGCCCAGACTGCTGCTGCTACCGAATCGCAAAATCTGTACAAGAACATGTCTGCCTCCGCCCAAGCCGCGCCCGTATTGCAATCATTCCAGGTATTGCAAAACGGGGACGCCGTGTCCGTCGTGGACCGGGATGGCTCGGTTTACCAAGGCTCTGTGCAGGCAGCGGCCGAGGCGGAACGCAAGGAGCCGGCGCCAAATTTGCCTCCGGGTGGAACGCCCGTGCCACCGCAAGGTGAGACAACCGCGGGTCAATTGATCGCGACCAAACAATTGGCGGCCCAAAATTATCTCTTCCGGGTAGTGGGGATGAACCAGACGTTAAAACGGAATGTGGTGTTCACTGGCAGCATGGAAACGATCCAAGGTGCGAGTTCCAACATGCAATCAACCCTTCGCGGTTTCGGTGGCGGCGGCGGTGGTGCTGTTCGGACTGTGCAAGATAACCAGCAAGCTGCCACCAACCAACAACAGTGGCAGTTGTCAAACTCGCGTATCGTGGGAACAGCGGTGATTGACCGCACCAACCAAATCGAGATCAACGCCGTACCGGTGGCACCGTAACAAGTCGGTGAAGTGCTCGTCGTGCTTTATGGTCAAACAGCCAGGCGCGAAACAACGCAAAAAGGCCAGTCCCACTGTTAGCTAACACACCATTAATGTAGACCTCGACGTCTTCGTCATGATGGAGCCATGCTTCAAGATTATTGTAGTCTTTTGCTGGCAGATTCACTTCCCGCCGCAGCCAGATGTCATCGGTTTGCCAAGTGGTGCCGACAATCGCACCTGGGGCACCCGCCGTGCCAAATCCAGTTTCACCATGCGCCCAAGTTGAATCGTCAAAACCCACACTGCGCCATCTCAACCACATTACAATTATGACACCACCTCCAAATGAGGAGGCTTTTCAGACAAACAAATCCTGGTAGAATGAAAAACGCCGACCTTTTTTGAAACGAAGGTCGGCGCCAGTTTAATTTTATTTAAAAAAACTTAGTTTTTACGCCGGCGGAGCAATGCAAACGCTGCCAGCCCACCCAAGGAGCACAGGGTCACAGGGGCCGGTTCAGGAACCATCGTCAGCTGTAAGTCGCTAATATCCAGCGTATCTGAATAGGGAGTAGGGCCGCCCCCGTCCAATTGAAAAGTAATCTGTATCGTGCCTCCATTAGGTTGGAAACCTGAGTTTGATTGGAAAATAGAGGCATTGCCCAAATTCAGGCTATATAGTGTATAGGTAGGGTTTAAAGCCAGGTCATTACCATAGCCAACACCCGGGTAAGTACTCAATTGACCTTGATAAGATCCGTATTCAGCCGTCCACGATTGGAGAAAAAGTGCGAGACTCCCCGCATTAGCCTGAGCATAGAAAGAAAGCGTATAATCGCTCAAGCTGCTGAGCGTGTTTCCACTAAGCGGCGGACTATACGCACTCGCCCAGACGACGCTCGCACCTGAATAACCATCAGAGCCACTGGCCGCATTAAGCACTAACTGCACTGCCCCGTTGCCGCCCACGCCTGCGCCCGAAACCACACCGTAAGAAAAGGAAGTGGTATCCCCGAATGTGTCGTCATTGTTTATAAGAGAACTACCGTCGGGAAACGGCGACGACGTATTAAAATTTTCGTTGAATATGGTGACCTGCGCCTGTGATGTAAATACGGCACTGCCCAATAACATTGCCGCTAACAAAACGTTTTTAGTGGTTTTATTTTTCATGGTAATACTTATAGATTTCTTATCCACACGGGATTTCAAACATCTTAACTTAAAGATTTGATTACGACTAGCTATCCGAAAGTATTGCTTTCATAGCAACCATTGACGGGTGCGTCTTGACCCAATCCTTAACGAAATGACTGCAAGTGTTTGGAGCTTTATATGGCAAAGGGTAGGATTACGGGCAGATTGTAAAAACCTACTCCGTTACCCCGCTCGGCAAAGCCGCCGCCGTTCGGTACAGCCCCGCCGAAGTTGTTGCCGTGGAAAAGACGATTGTGAGCGGTGCACCGGACATTGACCGGATTTCCACGAGCCACGTTGAAAAGCAGAATCACACACTGCGGATACATCGCCGCCGCCTTACCCGCCTTACGAACGCTTTCAGCAAAAAGATTGAAAATTTTGAAGCTGCGGTCGCGTTGAATTTCGCTTATTACAATTTCGTTAAGACTCACGGTGCCTTGAAAATGAGTCCCGCAATGGCGGCTGGAATTGAAAAGAGCCATTGGACGGTTGCCGAACTGGTTGAACGCTGTGGCGAATAAACAAGACTATTTGGCGCGCCTTAAAGTGGCGATTGAGCATTTGCACAACTGCGGTGCGAACTGGTGCGAATCCGTGCCGGTGCATGAGGTGTTTCGCGGCCAGACCGTCTGGAAGGGAGAAGTCGAAGTGTTTGGCCTGTACGGTCATAACAAGGCGATGATTTGCTACGGCTGGTCGCATCCTGAAGGCCCGGACGACAAGGGAGAGCGGTTTGTGACCGTCTTGCAAATGCCGCCTGTTAATTCGCCCGAAACAGCGGTCAGGGCTTCGATTGTGGCGGACAGTAAAAAGAAGGTAAAATGACACCAACCGATGTCATGATTATCGCTTTTTTGACGGGCATTTTGCTTTGGGCGGCTTACATGAAAACACGGAAATGAATTTCAATTTAAGACACTACCGAAAAGCGTCCGTTTCATTTATGGCGGCGGCCGGTGACAGCCGCATATTTACAAGAAAATCAGATAATGAGCGGTGCTCGCAACAGAATGCCGCTCCTTGTTATGCAATCATTTGCAGTTCACCTTTTAAAGACCACGCGTGGCTGGGGAATAAGCGCATGGTGAATGGGTTCGACCCATTGATCCTTCGAGATGTCGTACACAATAAAATCAGCGTCAAATTGCCAGTAAGCCCAACTCCATCCGAAATGCTCGGCTGTCCGGGCCACACACGCGGTATAGCGTGCCCGCGATGCCATGTCGCCTTTATCGTAAGCGCCGAATTCGCCCAGTAAAACCGGGCGGTCATGTTGTTTGGCCCAATTCTGAACTTCCTGAAAATCTGATTCAATTTTGTCGCGTTCTTCCGCTGTGCCCTTCCATGTCACACCCACTTTGTATTGTGGCTTGACCCAGGGAGCACCCTGATGCGTAAAGCTCATCGGCGTATAATAATGCACCGTGACAATGATATGTCGATCTGTATCAGGAAGCTTTAGTTCGTCCAAATGGCTGCCTATCGAATTCCAGAATGCCGGGCCAATGATGACGGCCCGGGTTGGATTGCTTTGGCGGATGACAGCCAATGCCTCTGCAAGATACTGATTCCAAACGTCTGGTGTCATTTCACCATTGGGTTCGTTCAGGATTTCGAACACGACGCTGGAGGGCGCATTTTGAAAGCGGGGCGCCACTTGCCGCCAGAATGCAATAAACCGGTCTTTGTTGCCTTCCGCGTCCTTTGCCGTCGCTTCGAACTCATGTAAATCAATGATCACATTGAGATGAGCTGCCGAGGCATTCGTGACAATCCAATTCATGGTATTCCACCATGAATCACTTAACCGGTAGTCCGGCCCAGAGCCCATGTGGCTGAATGGGAAGAGATTAACGCGTATGGTATCAAACCCGCCCGCCCGGATAACTCCGAAATATTCTTTTTCAAAACGCGCCTGATCGAAGGATTGCCAAATTGGATCGTACCCAAGCACGTTTATGCCACGGCCCAATACTCGACATTGAGCAAAAACGTCTTCGCTTCCAGTGGCTGCCGGGTTGGCCGCAAAGCCGAGGGAGGCCGACAAAAACAGAGGGAGCAAACAAGGTATTAAGATTTGTGGCAGACAAGTTTGTTTCAGTAATAATATTTTCATGAGACGATAAAAATGGCAATTGGGGTGCTCCTGGCGAGGTCCACCAAATTATTTTGAGGAAATTCTATTATACATCGAGTGACTGTCACGGGGTAAAATGGCGGATGCGCAGCTACGTCCAAAGTATAGCTCTGTTGGCGCGAGACGCTTGTTCAATCCAGATGAAGTATGCCACGACGCAACGCAGTGGTGGCGGCTTGAGTGCGATCGCTGGCCTTTAGTTTGGTGAGGATGTGGCCAACGTGAAGTTTGACAGTGACTTCGGCGATTTGGAGGACGCTGCCAATTTCTTTGTTGCTTTTACCGGCCGCAATAAGTTTGAGGACATCGAGCTCCCGCAATGTGAGTTCGGTATGGGTTATGCGTTCGGCGAGACGTGCGCCGATGGCCGGTGAAATGCAGCGCTCGCCGGCATGAACGGCGCGGATGGTGTGAATCAACTCCTCCCGAGCGGCCGTTTTGAGCAGATAAGTGCGCGCGCCAGCTTGGAGTGACTGATAGATGTCTTCTTCGCCGTCGTGTGTAGAAAGCATGATGATGGCAGCTTCAGGGAATTCCCTGCAAATAGTGCTCGTGGCTTCCACGCCGGTCATGTCGGGCAGCTTCAAATCCATCAGCACAATATCAGGGTGGTGGCGCCGGAAATTGGCAATGGCTTGCTGGCCGTTGGAAGCCTCGACTTCCACGATGATGTCGGGTTCGATATTGATCGAGCCGACGAGACCCATGCGGACGACATAATGATCATCCACAACCATGATACGAATCTTTTTATTCATCGGTTAAAATTTCAAATTTGAGCCAATTCACCTTTTGCGGGCGCCTTCAAATTGTCGGGGTTGGGTCATGAATGATTCGCCATCGTGTTCCAAGTCGCATTGGTGATGGTCACGAGTATTTCCGTACCGTTGCCGGGACTGGTGCTGATGGAAAAACGCGCCCCAACCTTTTCGGCCCGTTCTCGCATGTCGAGCAAACCAAAATGGCCGCCACTCGCGGACCCGGCAGTTGAAATGTCAAAGCCCACTCCGTCATCACGAATCCTGAGTTGGACCTGTTGCATGTCATAGTTCAGACCGACAACAATTTTTTTGGCGCAGGAATGTTTAAAGGCGTTGACCAGCGCTTCTTGAGCGATGCGAAGAAGGTTGTGCTCGGTGAGCGCGGGGAGTTTTTCGGGTGTTCCGGAAGATTGGACGGCAATCTGGGTGCCGGTGTTGGTAGAAAGTGGCGCAGCCATTTCCTCAAGGGCGGTGGCCAGGTTGCTGTTTTCCAGCAGATGAGAGCGTAAATCCCATACGGATCGGCGGGCTTCGGAAAGGCTATGGCGCGCCATGTTGCGGGCAAGTTCGAGTTGCTGAAACGCGAATGGCGGCGATTGGCGGAATTGCGCCTCGACGGCGCCCAACTGAATGTTGATGGCGGCGAGTTCCTGTTCGAGTGTGTCGTGGAATTCCCGCGCGAGGCGGTCACGCTCTTCCAGTACGCCCTCACGCCGGATCTTTTGCTGAATGATCTGGGTTTGCCGGCGGACGCGACGATCAAGCGTCGCCACCCAGGCCAAACCGGCAAGCAGGACAAGACTCATGAAGCAGAGCATCCAAATCAGGCGGGACAAGGTCCACCACGACGGTTGGCGGATTACGCTTATATCGGCATAGGATCGCAAAAGAATCTGAACGGACTCGGGTGGTGAGGGAGGAATCCTGGTCGCTGATGGTTCCTGTGATTGAGCGACGCCTGGAACCCATTTTCCCGACGATTTGGCGGCGAACACTCCGGTCAGCGCCACCTGGCTGCCAAGTTTAAGAGATTTGAAACGCTCGTCAGCTTGAGTATTTTCCAAAGTCGCCGTAAAAACAGAATCCGACGACCTTAAAACCAAAGTTTGTCGTCCCCCGCTTTCAACCAAATTCATCAGGCCGGCCTTTAAATGGACGAGCAAGCCATCGTAGTCTTCGGGGGAATTTAGCAAGGTTTCCAAGTCAGTAGGAATTGGCAAAGGCAGTTCGCCATGACCCAGGAATTGAACGGTGGCATCCTCCAATGTAGGAACATATTGCCCGATTGCAGAGTAACCTGAAACCATTACACGGTCGCCGGGAACGAGTTTTGCGGGTTGAGCCAACTGCACATAAAGTCCGTATCCTTGGTTCTGAATAAAAAGTGTGCCGTCGGGCTTTTGCAATGTCACCACTCCGCTGACTTGCACAAGGTTTCCGTAATAGCCAACGGAATTGAACTGGGCCAAACTGGCGATGGATGCCTCTTTTGGTTGACTAGGGGGCGGCTTTTCGACGGCAATGTCTGCCAAGCCCGAAGCGGCCAGCCAAGGAACGCGCAATTGGCGTTTCATGTTGTATCTGGAATAGCACACGCCACGCAGACGAATGGTGGCGTTTATTAACTTCGTGGCGTCAGATTCATTAAGATTTTCGACGTATGTCACGATCCGCTGCCCATTGATGGCGAGGTTTAGATAGCGTCTTCCGTCAAGAATAGTGACTGAACGGACGATACCGCTTACTTCCATCCACTGACTATCCTCCAAACCGGTAAACAATTGGTCCACAGAAACGCGGTGGGGAACAGGTAATTTCGCCTCTCCTAAAACCCGAATGGCTGACGCTTTAACGATCGGAGCAAAATCTCCTTTGTCGCTGACGCCTTCGACTTCAATTTCCTGACCCGCAGCGATATTTGCGCGTGTATTTGGCGCGACGAGGACAAATATTCCTGCGGTGGAATCCTGAAAAAATAAATTAAACAGCGGCGCATCATAGTAGGTCGCGACGCCAACCAGATGGACGGTAAGATGTTTTTCAGCCGTCCCCGGTTCCAATTCACGAACCTGTTGGGCGTTTGTCAGGCAGGTAAGAGTATTTTTCGGTTGGGCTGTAAGAGGCTCCACAGGAAATAAAGCCGAAAATAACAACAAAATGCAAAAAGCCCGCCAGCTGTCGGCTCTTGGCGGCCAGTGAAATGGTTTGAGAGAAATTTTGGGCATTTTCAAGGTTTACGGTTTCACTCAAATCCAATTTGGGATGAAAGCGCACATCTCGCCATACATTATTCGCATTTTAATAAATTCCAAGGCTGTGTAAAAGCTATACTAAAGTTGTGCTTAAAGCCAAAACCAATGCCTCCGTGACTGAGGAACGGAACCTGTGCATATTTATACCGTATAAACCCAGTACAATTTAAACGCATGCACCTATGAAATCCATAAAACAATTGTTAGCCATGGTCAGCATTGTAGGAGTCGCATCCGCCGTGTCGGCCCAAACGACCAATATTATCCTTCAAACCGACTTTGACAATGATGCTGGTGAAGGGAATTTTAACAATTCCTACGGTTATAGTGTTGCCGGCTCGTCCGCCGGCTCGTCGCTCGCGGGTAATTCGGAAAGCATCACGGCGGGTGCCGGCGTGGGCGGCACTTACGCCAATTCAAGTTCACCAAATTATACGCTGCTGCCGACCGACCCGAATTGGACGAACGCGTCTGTCAGTTACGTCTATGCCGTGTTGGGAAACGGCACACAATTCGGTGGCCCGATCACAGCCATTACGCCGACGTCAGTTCTGGGCTCGTTTATCTTGAGCGCTGATCTTCAGGTTTCAGGGTTGTTGCCGCAACTGACTAATGCCGACGTGTTCATTACCAAGGTTCAATTTATTGACAGTAGCAACAATGTCCTTTTTGATTTTGGCGGGGATGCCGGCTTTGTTGGCTCAAACTATGTTCACATTGCCGTGCCTCTGTCTTCGTTGAGTTACGGAGGCGGCTACCCGTACAACCCCCCTGATGCAACCCATCCTATTACTGATTTTACCAATGCCGCCGTAGTTGGCTCAATCGCTGCTTTTACCATCGAATTCGCGGTGGAGGGTCTCCCCGTCGGCGTTATCGGTGGCACCGGCACGAATCTGATTTCGCCGCCCTTCGGTTTCACCGACACCGGGGTGCTGAACGTTGATAATATTGAATTGATCCAGACTGGGAATACCGTTCCCACGCCAACGCAGGAGAAACTCATTTGGCAGGCCAACTTCGACACTACATTCCCCAATGACGGCGGCTTCGGCTTCAATTATCGCGATGGCACTGACAATGCCACAGGAATTCTGTCCACGAATGTGGGGGGTGGAGTTGGTGGCAGCAACTCGCTCGAATATACGGTGGACCTTTCCTCCTGGAGCGGCAGTCCGCCCACCTCGTATTCAGGCTTTGGAGTGGGCGCGACGGAAAATCCGCTTCCTTATACGCTATCCGATAGCAACCAAGCGTCATATAGGGTTTATTTGTCCGCTAAAGTGGGAGGAGTAAGCGCTGGCGTTACAAATGTACCTGGTGTGATGGATCTTTTGTTTAGGGTTCCGCCCGGGACCCTTACCCCGTCAAATTCAGCGGAGGCTGTGGTATTTGATCTTAATCCGACAATGAACTTTACGACCAATTGGCAGTCATACGTTTTTAACAATATGCCGATTGGGGTAAACAACGGTGGTTCACAGGCCTTGTTTAACCAGTATGTTTCGCAGGTCAACCAACTGTCGGTGCAGGTTGTGCCCCAAGGCAGTCCCAACATTGCGACGCTCTTTGGTTACGACGCCGATAACACCGTTGATATTGATAACATCAAGGTGGTACAGCTTGTTACGGGCTTGCCGCCCGTATCTGTCACCCATACGGCTGGCCAGATTAATGTCTATTGGACGGATCCGACCACCGGAGGCACTGCTCAACTACAAAGCTCAACCAACGTCGCTGGTCCTTACCTCAACGTGCCAGGAGAGGGCTCGGGCGCGAATTCTCCCTACACCGTTCCGGCTGGGGCGGCACACCAATTCTTCAGAACCATCTGGGTTCCCTAGATAAAGAAGATGAAGGGAACCGGTTTTGTGACAAGAGCGGCCTGCGGCTGTGGGGCAATGTTATTCTTATCGTGTGTTTTAAAAATGCACGCGCAAAACATTTTGCAGAATTCAGGCTTTGAGGAGGGAAGTTTTACAAACTGGACGACCTTTGGTCCCAACAATTATATCCAAGCCGGCAGTCCTGCCTTTAGCGGGAACAATTATTACAAAGTTTACGGCCAGTTCAACACCACAACTAATTTCACGGGCATTTATCAGGAGAACCCCTCGGCTCCGGGGGACATCTACTCGGCTGACGGCTGGGCTTATTCAGCTTCCAGTGATAACGGTGGCATCCACGGGAGTGATGCGGTCTGTCTTGAAGTGACCTTCCAAGACGCATCATATAATGCCCTGGCTGACTACCGGTCGGCTGTTGTGACCGGGAACAACATAGCCGGTTTTGGCGGGTTGAACACGTGGTTCGATTTGCAGATAACCAACCAATGCTCCTATACGAACGCCTCGGCATTGATTCTCCAGCCAGGAACCGTGACCAACACAGTGTCCAATCTGGCGGCTCCTCCGGGGACCGCCTACGTGCGGTATCAGGTTGTTTTGGCCCAAGGGCCGGACAACGCCAATGGTTCGATGTACTTCGACGATATGACGCTGAACCAAACCGGCCACGCCCCTCCTCCCGGCACCCAATGGAACATCGTGTGGAGCGACGAGTTCAATGGCACTTCCATCAATAGCAATAATTGGACGTTCGATACTGGCAACAACTCCGGCTGGGGCAACCAGGAACGGGAGTATTATACCAACAGCACAAACAACGCCTACGTTGACGGCAATGGCTTTCTGCACATCGTGGCATTGCAGCAATCCATGGGTGGATTCAACTTCACTTCCGCCCGGATGAAAAGCGAAGGGTTTTACAGCACGCCAACTTATGGACGATTTCAATGGCGTGTCGCCTTGCCTGCCGGATTCGGCATGTGGCCGGCCCTTTGGATGATGGGAGCCAATGAACCCACAGTCGGCTGGCCAGCCTGTGGAGAAATGGATGTCATGGAAAATAATGGGGATAATACAGCTTTCGTACAAGGAAGCCTCCACTACGGAACAACCAAAGCAAATGCAACCAACGAGACGGCCATTTACGATCTTCCCAGTGGAGAATCGACAACCAATTTCCACATTTACGAGTTGGATTGGTCCCCCACTTCAATTCAGTGGCTGGTGGACGGTAATATTTATGAAACCCAGAACAATCAGGCGGTTTTGCCTTTCAACCAGCCATTCTTCTTCATTATGAATCTGGCTGTTGGGGGCGACTACACTGGGACGACCAACGATAGCGCCGTCGAAGCATCCAACACTTTTCCGAAGGAGATGGTGGTGGATTATGTGCGCGTTTACGAGCCAACAGCGCCTCTACAGATTTCCGCGACTCAATCCAATGGCGAGGTCGTTTTGAGCTGGCCGACGAATATCGTCTGTCATCTGCAAACGCAAACCAATTCTTTCACAAGCGGAAATTGGTTTGATCTGAGCGGCACAACAAGTCCCTTTGTTGTGGCGCCAAGCCAAACTGGTGTCTTTTACCGATTGGAATCACCGTAACAGTATATCATGAGAAAAAACCTT
>Ga0181525_10003285_pt1 | contig 12875 bp, 11 predicted proteins | sample PEATcosm2014_Bin_48_FD_121100 | JGI IMG/M metagenome (GOLD analysis project Ga0181525, IMG submission 121100) | Peatland microbial communities from MTU Mesocosm Facility, Houghton, MI, USA - PEATcosm2014_Bin06_10_metaG | ecosystem: Environmental > Terrestrial > Soil > Wetlands > Peat | place... | reverse complement strand
ATTTCCAACTCGCGCAAGAATTCCTCTTCAGTACTCATCATTATCCACCCGGGGATTCCGGCGAAGCTGAACGCCTGTTCCGAAAGGAAGCCGAACAGCATTCCGGGATGATCCCGAACACCATCGGAGCGTAGCGACGCTGGCACCTCGATTGTGCAAGAAGTGTTCGGCTTCGTCAAGGAAAACTATCCGGAGCGCAGAGGAGGAAGGATGCCGCTAGCGGGGAAAGGGGTGCGGGGAAAGGCGGCAGGCCTTGCCCCGCCACAGCACACAGAAAGCCGGAGCGCGAATAGCGCTCCGAAAGAGGTCCTTCTGGCAGATTAGCCGGGGCCGACGTGATTGTCACTACCCACTGTCTGGCAGGAACTACCGTCGTAACGACCCAGGAAGAACCTGCTTGTAACGAAAGGTCTCCCCATCACCTTCTTCTGTCCAATAGAAGGCCGAAATATCCCGATCTTTTGGCCCGCGAGACGCGAACTGCTTCAGTTCCGTTCTTATAAGCCCCGCGTCCGCAAAGCTAGCAGCGTTTTCGAATGCTGCTTGCGCGTCGATGCGCATTTTGACGGCGGAATGATAGAGTGTCGCAAGGGCAACGATGCTATCTCGAAAATCTTGCGATGCGCCTTCGATGACGAGGGCGACCAATCCTTGGTTTATCAAAGATGGAGATTGACGACGGACGGCTAGAACCGCCATATCGGCGGCGTACCCAAGAAAGCCATTACGAGCCTGCTTACTCAGGCTCGTAATGAGCACACGCCGAGTACGCTCGTCGGCTGACTCAAAGGCCATGACAACAGAGGTCATTGCCTCTTCGAGAGCGGTTGAGTAGGTGCGTTGCGGAGGATTCCGGAAGAACGCCTTTAGCTCCTCTGTCGTTCGCAGAGGGGCTTTTTTCGTGACGGCATCCGCGACAAGGGTGTTCAGGCTTTCGATCGCGTCAGTCATCTTACTTCCATCGGCAGGCGGCGCGCAAAGGTGCAGCCCCCCAACTGTTGGGACTATCCGCTCGGTTTCCCGCGATTCTTGCGCATCGAGTCGCCGCGCATCTCGATTCTATGCGCGTTGTGGACCAGGCGGTCGAGTATGCCATCAGCGAGCGTCGGATCGCCGACCTGCTCGTGCCAACGCGAGACCGGCAGTTGCGAAGTCAGGATAGTGGAGCGCACCTGGTAGCGGTCCTCGCAGATCTCCCAGAAGTCGCGGCGCTCGGGTTCCGAAAGCGGAGCCATTACCCAGTCGTCGATCACCAGGACATCGATGCGGCTGAGTCGGGCCAACAAACTGCGCAGACTTCCATCGGCACGCGCCATTGCCAAATCTCGGAATAGTGTTTGAGCACGAGTGTAAAGTGCCGAATAACCATCGCGGCACGCTTTCTATGCCAGAGCACAAGCAACGAAGCTTTTTCCGACGCCGGTTGGCCCCAGAACGAAAATGTTCTCGTGGGTGCCGACCCAGGCTGATTCCTGCGTCAATGCGCGGATCACACTCTTATCCAGCCCACGAGCGGTGCGGTGGTCGATCTCTTCCACACAAGCGTTCATGCGAAGCTTGGCGTTTTTCAGTCGTCGCCCAAGCGCCTGATTCTCTCGCCAGTTCCACTGTTGATCCACCAACAGGCCGAACCGCTCGGAGAAACTCAGCTCGCGAGCTGCCGGATCTTGCTCCTGGGTTTTCAATGCCTCGACCATGCCCAGAAGGCGCATCGCCGCCAGCTTTTCGATCATCGGTTGTTTGAGCATCGTCATGGTCCTTAGTCGAAGTACTCGGATGTTATCGTGTGGCGGCGGTGGCGATGAGGGCGGTGGCTCAACGACTGGCAACGCGTCGAGCGAGTTCTTTAGAATCGACTTCACGCTCTGATACCGGCAGGCTCCTGTCACGAGCGCTCGTTCGGCGGCAGCTTCCATGCGAGCGACCGAGTACTGGCTGGCCAGCCGGATGATCCCGAGGCACAAGCGATAGCCCATCTCAGGGTGCGGCTCATCGGCGAGAATGCGTTCAAACAGTCGGGCCGTGTACGGACCGATGGACTGCGCCCAATGCACCATGCGCGACGGCGTCCATTCCAGATGCGCCTGGTGGGAGCGTGGACGGTGTTCGGCAACGGTGACGGTGTGTCCATGGCCGCGTGCACGCAGGTGAGAAGCCACGCGCTGACCTTTATAGAAAATCTCGATGGTAGTCGGTGTCGAGCGTACCTCCACGAGGTCATGCACCAGGTTGTACGGCACGCTGTAATAGTTCGTATCAAAAGCGATGTGGTAATCGATGTTCACTCGTGCGCGGGACCACTGGCTGAGATCGAACGGCTCGGCCGGAAGAGCATTCAACGACGGTTTATCCACCGCCGCGAACTGTGACGCTCGTGAACCTTCGCGCTTGCGAAACGACCGCTGATTGATCCGGTCGCGCAGCTCGCGGATGGCCTGATTCAGTTCCTCGATAGAGAAGAACTTCCGATGCCGCAGCGCCGCAATGATCCAACGTTCGGCCAATAGCACCCCAGACTCTGCCTTGGCCTTGTCCCGTGGCTTGTACGGTCGCGCCGGAACAACGCCCACGCCATAGTGCATAGCCATCTCCTGGTAGGTCGGATTCAGATCAGGATCGTAGCGGCACGCTTTCGTTACGCCGGTCCTGGCGTTGTCTGGGACCACGAGTTTGGGTGTGCCTTGAAAGAACTCAAACGCCCGCACGTGTGCGCCAATCCAACTCGCCAACTGCTCGTCCGGCGTCACCTCGGCGTAAGTGTACGAGCTGGGTCCGAGCACTGCGACGAATAAATGCGCCTTCTGCACTGGTCCGCCACGAGCGTCGTAAATCGGAATGGTATCGCCAGCCCAATCGACAAACAGCTTCTCTCCAGCTTTGTGCTCCTGGCGTAGCACGACATCTTGCTTGCGGCGCCAGCGTTGGTACAGCTCGCAGAAACGGGAGTAGCGATAGCCGTCCGGGTTGGCTTGCCGGTACTCCTCCCATAGCAACTGCTGGGTCACATGTGCATGCTGCTGCCGTTGCCGATGAAGTTCGGCAAAGTCGGGCATCGGCAATGCGGCTGGGCGAACCCGCGGAGGGCCGCCGAATAGGGCAGCCTCAAGCCGGTCTTCATCCCACCCTTCGCCAAGCGACCACGTCACTCCGGCCGCTTCGGCTCGTTGCAAATACTCGTGAGCGGTTCCGAGGCCAATCGAGCAACTACGGGCGATCGCTCGCAGCCCCAAACCCAGCTCAAATCTCAATCGAAGAACTTCTTTGATCTTGCGCACGGACAATCTCCTGGCTGGCAAGCGATCTCCCTTTCTTGGGGAGGCTGCTTGCCATTGTGATGTCCAGCGCCGCTAGCCTGTGGAAATTATTCCGGGATCAAGCCGAACGCGGTTCCGGGATCGGCCTGAAACTGTTCGGCTTCATCGCGGAATCGGCGTTCACCTTCATCCCGGAATCCTGTTCGGATTCATCCTGGAATAGCGTTCGGAATCATCCCGGAATCGCGTTCACCTTCGCCCGGATTCCCCATCCAGTGTCACGCCTCGCGGCCAGCGTCCTTCGACGCCCTGTCTTCCGGTCCCGGTCCTTCGGGCACCACATTGCTGTGGTAAGGCGCATTGCTGCGGGCTGTAGGCGATTAATTCGAAGCCAGCGCAAGGATCAAGAGGAAAGGACTTGGACGCGAAACGGGAAAGTCGGGCACAAATTGGGCACAGTGAAGAGTACCCAAATCCGCAAGCTATTGAAAACTTGGTGAGCCGGGCGGGGCTCGAACCCGTAGGCCCCATTGAGACTACATAAGTTGTTGATTCGCCAACCCGAAAGAACCGCTAGATTCTCCACGACGGCTCGCCGGTCCGGTCCAGGCCCGGTCACCTCTTCCGAGGGGAACATGTCAATTCTTGACCATGCCTGTTTCGCCTGATCGCTTGGAGCCTGGACGTCGGCTCGAGGCTGTAGAGCGGTCGCGGCAGCGAGGGAGGGATTCGGAGCCTGTAGCGAATAATCGCTACAGCAACTTATAGATTCTACGTTGCCCGAGATGCTCCCGCTTTCGGACAACCCGCAACGAGGACATCCTCATAGACTGGACAGGCTGCGATGTCACCGATGTTATGGAATGAAGTTCCTGGCGAAGTCTGCGGCAGGCCGGTAGTCAAGCGCACGCGCATCGAGCCCGCGATATTCTTGATGGATACGAATACGGACGCACGCCGGAGCAGGCTCACGCCGACTCCCCGACGCTCCCGCTAGACACAATCCTGAAGAATCACTCATGAACTCAATTGAAGCCGTGAAGTTGCTCGATGAAACCTTCCGCACTGCTTGCGCGAGCATCTTGCGTGTCATGGAGTGGCCCCCAAAAGTGAGACAGGAGTTAAATTAAGCGGTCGCGGACGCTCGAACAGGCCGGCAATTTCAACAAAACCAAGGGCAAGACGCGTAAACAACGCCCAGCCGGGATTCATGTTTTATAAGCCAAAACCCTCCAAGCGGAATAGCTTCGTCACCACCACGGCACCCCATCTCTTTGGGATGCAGCCCTAACAACGCCCGAAGAACTCAGCATTCCTCTTGGCGAAACTAGCCCACTTCTCAGGCAAGTCATCCAAGGTGTCTGCAATAACGTAAGCCATGAATTCTCCAAAATGTTCTGCCTGCTTCGGGCTGCGGCTTCGATAGGACAGATTATACGTGAATCGTGTCCATAAGCGATATTGAAATGTGGCGATTGTCAAAGCAAAGTAGGTACTAATGTCGTGTCGCTGGCAAAGTAGAAATGTCGTCTTTTGCCTGAGCTCCTGCAAGGTGCATGATAATCTGCTCGTGCCGGTGAAGGAGACGGCCCTGTTCCTCTTCGAACGTGTAGACCGTGACAATGTTCTTGTGGGGCAGCTTGGCGGCGATCTCAACTTCAAGCCGGAATCGCGTTACCAGGCTTCATCCTGGGGAAAGTTTGGCACTTTAATGGCAACGAAACCGTAGGTGGAAGGGTCGTCCTGCGCGGTAGACTGTTCCGAAAGCCACCTGTCCTGTCCCAAGTACACCCTGGACCTCGTACCTTCCCATTAAAATCGCCGATCTTGTACTTGTCAGCGGAACCATGTGCGGTCAGCTTCTGAAGTTTTGGTTACCTTACAGCCGAAAACGGGCTTTGCGACGGAATAAGGTAAGCCGGCGCGCATCACTAAACAAAGGGCGCCTCGGAACTGAAAACTACTTTCGCACCCAATTTGGCAGACGCAACCGGAATCACTCAGGTTTTCACACCGAAGGAGCGCCAATGGGGAGCCGTTTAGGCGGATGTGGACCGCTGACCCGGTCTCCGCAACAGTCCGGTCACACGCATGCCGGGCCCTCTCAGACCGATCTCGCGCAAACAGTGGTCAATCCACTGAGCCGTGAGTTTCTCCTCAGCCCCGTTTTGAGACAGCCGGCTGCGTAGGGTCGCCCAATCGACTGCGTCTAGTTCCTGGTCTTGATTGAAGCAGGTGAAGACCACCGTCTCTTCGCCTGTCTTGGGATCCTTTAAGGTCTGCAGACACTGGGCGCAGATTTCTTTCATCATGCACTGCATGGGGGAATTAATGCTGCCAAATGCTTTGTGCGCTCGTGGTAGGTAAGGGGCCAGAACGCTATGCCGCGCTCTCGCTACCGCCGCCATCATTCCGTCGGAGCCGATAGCGACTATTCGGGAGATTTCGTTGAGCGGAATTGCCGGCGGTCCACCCAACCGCCCGCTCGCGTAGCTCAACATAGCGTCTACGATACTACCTACGTAAGCGCGGTCCTGCGGGCGATCGGGCGGAAATCCTGGAGCCTCGTCGCAAGTCCAGACCACAACGTCCGCTGCCCGCTTAATCTCCGCGATTTTATAGCGGTCGATGACCTTCTTGTAGCCTGCAAAATAAATTACCCGCGAACCCTTCGCGCGAAGTTGCTGACCTATGGAAAACAAAACGGCGTTTCCAAGCCCCCCGCCGGCCAATAGAACGGTTTCTCCCTCTGGCAGCTCGGTGGGCATGCCAGTGGGTCCCATAAGGCTTACGGGCTCGCCTTTCCTAAGAGAGACGCACAGGTCCGAGGATCCACCTACTTCCAGCACGACGGTCGATAAAAGTCCGGCTTCCAGATCAACGGACGCCCCCGTCAGGGCCAATCCTTCCATGGCCAGAACAGTGTTTCGGGCGCGAGGTGCACTCGCGGCGTAGTTCTGCAGTCTGTAAAACTGTCCGGGCCGAAACGCACGCGCGGCCAATGGCGCCCTGAACACTACTTCGACGATGTTGGGGGTAAGCCGAATTACCTCGTGAACAACAGCCCGAAGCTCGGCATGGAGTTTGGCCATCAATTCCGTGCCTGTGGGCCCCGACGGAATGCGCCTGGCGAGCATTCGCGAAATGATCGGATAGCCCTGCTTGGCGCTGGACATGGCCTTCACGACGTTGCCGGCAAACGAGGGATGCAGGTCGCCGAAGAAACTAACCGCACGCTGATCCTGCCGCATCGAAACCAGAACGTGGACAGAGGATGGCTTGGTGGTCCGATCGGGCCGGACGGGAATCCCATTCTCATCGATCGCCTGGAAATGCTTGCCGTCGAGTGGGAAATGTGCCGCGTCCTCACGAGCCAGCACCGTATTGGGCTGCGTGCCGGCGGCGACGAGAACACTTTTGGCCGGCAACACCACCGTCTCCCCCGTCGCAATCAGCTTGCCGAGGGCGGCATCGTGACGCCAAACGGTGAGCTTGACGGCCCTGGCATGTCCGTGCTCGTCGAGTTCCACCTCTTCCGGGTTGAGACACTCGGCGAAGCGGATGCCTTCTTCCAAGGCTTTGGCTACTTCTTCGTGGTTCAATGTGTAGCTTGGCGAATCGATCAGGCGCCGCCGATAAGCGATCGTGACACCTCCCCAGGAGTTCAGCAGGTCGATGAGGTTGGGTTTCCGTTTTTCGCGGGCGGCCGCCCGTCGCTCGACGCGAATGGCTTGCGCATGCTTCAGAAATTCGTCGCCGACTTCCGTATCTTCAGCGCTCCAGCGGGCCCGCACCGCTGCTTCGCCGCTCTCGGCAACCAGGACCTCGTAGCGGCTCAGGAATTTCTCGACCTGAACCACGTAATAGGCCAGAGATTCTGTCGCGGTATCAATGGCCGTTAGGCCGCCGCCGATGACAACGATCGGCAGCCGCAGCTGCAGATTGGCGATGGACTCGGGCTTGGCTGCCCCCGTGAGCTGCAAAGACATCAGAAAATCCGAAGCTTGACGTACACCGCGCGCAAGCCCATTTTTCATGGGAATAACGGTTGGCTTGCCGGCGCCGGCGCAGAGAGCAATGTGATCGAACCCCATCTCAAAGGCATCGTCTACGGTTAAAGCCCCGCCGAACCGAACACCGCCCATCATGGCGAATTGCGACCGCCGCTCGAGTAAAAGCCGCTCAAGCTTCAGAAAATTCTTGTTCCACCTCACTGTGATCCCATACTCGGCAACACCACCGAAGCCGGCCATGGCGCGTTTGGCGAGCGGCTCGAAAAGTTCATTCACGTCGTGAACGGGCGAGAATGGAACGCGCTCCCCGCGTGGCGTTACACCCGACAATTGGGGGGAAAGCGGCTCGATTTTGAGCCCGTCGATAGCAATTACGGTATGTCCATCGTTTAGAAGATGGTGCGACAGAGTGATGCCTGCCGGTCCAAGTCCTACCACTAGGACTTTGTAACCGGTCTCCGGCTTTGGAAGAGGCCGCCGAAAGTTGAGCGGATTCCAGCGCGTGAGCAGACTGTAGATCTCAAACCCCCAGGGCAACGTGAGCGAATCTTTCAGTATCCCCGTTTCGATTTGCGGAATATCCACGGGCTCTTGCTTCTGAAAGATGCAGGCCTTGACACAATCATTGCAAATGCGGTGACCAGTTCCGGCGCAGATCGGATTATCTATAACGATCGTGGCAAGAGCGCTAATCGTATAGCCCGCAAGTTTGAGAGTGTTCATCTCCGAAATCTTTTCGTCCAAAGGGCAGCCGTTAAGGTTGACGCCGAATGCACTTTTCTTAAATTGTCCGTCCTTCTCTATTAAACCCGTAGAGCACGAGTCTTTCTGCTGGTTATGGCATTTTATGCAGTAATTCGCCTCATCAAGGCAGTCCAGCAGATCGCCACCTTCGTCGGTGAGGTCGAATCCGTCGCGGAAGCGCCGAAGCCCCGGGTTCAATTGAAAGCTCAGGAAACCGTTCTCAACCAGTGTCTCTACTGGTACGAGATGGTATGGATCGATCTTAGAAGGCGCTCGAAAGAGCTTGGTGCCGCCCTGTCGCGCCTTACCGGCGGGCGCCAAGGTCGCCCACGCTGCGTAGTGCGAGGCTTTACGCAAATGTTCGCCGTACTGCGCTTCTTGTCGCATCCACCGAGCCACATTCTCGGCAAAGGTAAAATCGGTCAGAGCTTCACCGAAGAGCGCTTCCAGTTCGCGTTCCAGAAATGCGCCATCTATAGCCGCTGCCAATTCCGCATTCATCCCGGTTAGCGCGCGCTTGTGGATAAACTTTCGTTTGACGGTGTAGAAATCCTCGCATTTCGACTGCTGGCCGCGGAGATCCTGGACCTCGGAATCAATCCCGAATAAAGCGGTAATGAACTCCTCCAGGCGCGGCGCGAGCGCGAGAATGAGGTCCGACTCCGCCTTTCGGTCGGCTTCCCAGTGCGACCGTGCCTCAAGTAGCCGGCCGTGTAATGCGGGATCTGCGCTCTTCAATCGATCGCGAAATATGTCGTCCAATCTCAGCAACCCGTCGCGATCGTACAAGTCCTTGAAGGTGAGTCCAAAGTCAAGTTGCAATTCTTCGTGAAAGCCGAGCACAGGAACCTCCGTCGGGCGCAGTCGATAAATAATCTAATCTGGAAGCCAGACTCGTTCCCGGCGTCAAGGCATGGATAACACTCTGGTATTCAGATGGATTCTCCTGGATACAGTATCAATTATCGATCCGAAAGGTCAAAGGGCTGTTTTGGCTTGTCAAGGGCTGCTTTGGTCCCGTGGCTTTTTTGGCGAGGTCTCGTCGGACAGCAACCGGAGCGAAGAACGCAGTACAGTATCGCGAGCAAGTCGAAATCGCAGGAATCCAATCGATGAACCCGGCCGCATGCGGAATTCCGGGTGTTGAGATTTTGCCGGTAACCGTGCCATGGATGGGGCTATTCAAGAGGCCGTCGCCGGAAAACGCGACCAAACGCGCATTTGCGTTCAAGGAAACGACTGCGCTACCATATTTCCATTTTCCACCAACGTCAGCGCCTTGGAGAGAGGGACGTAAACAATGGCGAAAGAAGTCATTCTCGAGGCGATATTGGAAGGGGAGCGCGTATCTGCCGAGGAATTGTTGGCGATTCCGGGCTTTGCCGCTATTCCAAAGGAACGGTTGGAAAAATTCCCGGGCGCCATCGTCCGCCGGAACTTTGATGCAGGCTCCATCATCGTGCGCCAGCGTGAGCACGGAACAACCTGTTTTTATCTGCTTTCCGGCACCGCTGAGATTTACGTGGAAGGAGTTTCCGCTCACGGGACACCGCGCAAGCAATCCGAGTCGAACCGGGACTGGTTTAAATACTTTGAACGGCTGACCAATCACATGATAGGCGCGCCTTTACCTGGCGACTCGTCCTCTTTACGTTCCCAGCCCGAAGTATCAACGATCGCTAAACGCATCGGGGAAATCGGTCCGGGGGAGATCGTCGGCGAACTTGAGGCGCTGAATGTGCTCAAGGAGCAGAAGCGCCCCCGGCCCAAGTTCTATCCGCGAGCCGCTACCGTAAGGGCTCAGACTGCCGTCGTCGTTCTTGAGATGTTACCCAATTATTTGAACACTGTTTTGTACAGTTCGCCGGCGTTCAAAGACACGCTCAATCGGAAATACAAGCGCCGCGCAATCGAGTATGCGATTCGTTCAGCCCCCGTTTTCAGGGACCTAAGCGAGGAACTCTTCGACTATCTCTGTTCTCGGGCAGAGCTCGTGGACTTTGAACCGGGCCAAGTAATTTGTCAGCGAGGCGATGAGGTTGAGTTTTTCGACCTGGTCCGGGTGGGCTTCGTAAAACTCGCGCAGGCATTCCCCGGTGGAGAATTGGTGCTGGCATACTTATCGGGAAATTCTTACTTCGGCGAGATGGGTCTCATGCCGGTGCTGCGGGTGCGCACGCAATCGGAGGAGCCTGAACGCATGGTCGAGTGCCTGGTTTCTACCATACCCATCGGGGTTGGCCGAACCCGAGTCTCTCCAGACGACCTTGCGATCCCCTTCGACGAGTTCATCTCGCGAGGTAATCACGCTGAATTGAGCGCAGTGGGAAACCGATCAAAAGAGGGAAACCAGTTAAAGGTGGTCCTTAAGTCCGGCAAAAATCCAATTCGCTTTAACGAACAATTGGTCGACAAAGCCCTGGTTTCGCCCGGCGAAAGCTTCGTTCTTGGCCAAACCACATTTGAGGTCGAAGCCGACCCATTAGCAGGCAAGCATTCCGCAACCTCTACGGCGATGGATTTTGTACAGCTTGTGCGCATCAAGGCGGAAGATTTCGCCAGGATACTAGAGGACTTACCACAGGCAGCGTCGGCCATTGCGGAGGTGGCGCAGGGTAGAAGGCAAATCGCAGCCCAGTTACTCGCTCGCGTGCATCAGGTATCGCTCGAGGATTTTCTCGACCAGGATCTAATGCAGGCCCAGAATCTGTTGTTGCTTGACTTGGACCGCTGCACGCGCTGCGACGAGTGCGTCAAAGCCTGTATCGCCACTCATCCCGATCATGTTCCCCGGTTGATGCGAGATGGCTTGCGATTCCAGAATTACCTGGTAGCGACGAGTTGCCGGGCGTGCATGGACCCATTATGCATGACACATTGCCCGGTGGGAGCGATTCGGCGTAAAGGATCCAGCCTGGATATTGTAATAGAAGACTGGTGCATCGGGTGCTGCAACTGCGCCCAGGATTGCCCTTACGGAGCGATCAACGTAACGGACTTAGGCTCCACCCTCGATCCGTTCAAACCGGGCTCCGAAGGTGTGGCTCGGAAACCGAAGGCTGTGGTGTGCGATTTGTGCCGAGAATATCCCGAGCCGAACTGCGTCCGAGCCTGTCCTCACGACGCAGCCATCCGTATACAACCGAACTTTTTCTTCGCGCGCGAATTGGCTGGCGTCCCGCTGATGGTAACTCCTCAACCGCCCCCGCAAAGCGAGGTGAGGGCCGTTTCGAGCAACACGAAAATGATTCCCATCGCGGATGAACTGCTTACAGCTATTCCGCGCCTCGAAGTCGTGGTAGGCCTGAACGATAAGGATCCCCTGCCTTCCCCGCACTCTCCGTACTTCTTGTTGCGAAATCCAGGGTCCACCTCATTCGGCCGCGAGATCGATAACGATTGCGTGTTGCAGAATGATACGGTTTCGAAAAACCACGCGATTATCGAGTGTCATGGTTCCCGCTACGTGTTGCGTAACCTGAGCGAAAGCAATATTACTTACGTCAACGATCAACCTGCTTCCGAGTTGGAGTTGCATCCAGGCGACCTGATTGAGATGGGCTTAGTCAAGCTGAAATTCCGGTTGGGCCCGCGTCAATGATCATCGACAAAAAACACGTGAAGTGGGCGGTGGGAACCGGTGCGGCGGTCGTGATCGCGATCTCCAGTTATGCTGTGTACGCGTTCCTGCTCTCTACTAACGGCCCGCGTGGCGGTTCGGCATTCGGCTTGATCTTCGGATCGGCTGCGACTGGCATCTTTGTTTTTGAGTGCCTCCTTGGCCTTCGCAAGAAGTACCCGGCCTCGCCGTTCGGACGTGCGCAGACTTGGCTGCGAGCCCACATATGGCTCGGACTCCTCAGCTTTCCGCTTGCCTTAATGCATTCGGGTTTTCGCTGGGGACATGGTCTGGCGGCCGTGCTCATGTGGCTCTTATTCGTCATTGTAGTCAGCGGGTTGCTGGGCGTAGCCTTACAAAATTACTTGCCCCGCCGAATGAAAGAGTTAGTGCGGAAGGAGACGGTTTTCGCGCAGATCCCGTTGGTGATTCTGGGCTTGCGCCTGGAAGCCGATGAGCGGGTGGAGTTCGTCACAGCCGATCTGAAGATCGAAGAGGGGCATCCGGAATATGAACGGGCGGGTGGCGTAAAAGTCTACTTCGATCCCAAGCAGAAGCAGGATAATGCAGCGAAACTTCGCGCGGTCGTCGAGAAGCGGAAGCAATCTTCGCAAATCGAAATCGCTCCCGACGCCGTAAAAGCGCTGCAGTCACATTATTTGCAGGAGATTCGGCCATATTTGACGGACCGGCCGCCGGTCTCCTCGACAAAGCTCTTCCGCACGCCAGAGCTCATCGCGGCTTATTTCGGACATTTGGGCAAAATTATGCCGGCACCGGCGCACGTCATTCTCGATGATCTCGAGGACATCTGCGAAGAACGCCGGCAACTCTCCGTACAATCCCGGCTGCATGGTTGGCTGCATGGCTGGCTACTCATCCATGTGCCCCTGTCCTTCGCCTTGCTTTTGTTGACCGCGGTACATGCGGCCTTGTCGTTGAGGTACTAAGTGTCTAACGAGAAGCCGCTACCATACGAGCGTCGGGCCAGAGAGACCAAGGAAATCGCACAACGTCTAGATCTCAAGTATCTAAACGGCGGCAGAGCGCCGGCGAATTGGCTGAGTCGATTAATCTGGATAATGCTTGGATTTGCGGGTTTAGCCGCTATCATTTTTGTTGCCGGTTTGGGTGGAAGCAGAAAACTTTTAGCGCGCGGCAACCTCTCGGCTCCTCACACTTTGTTTGATGCGCGTTGCGAGGTATGCCATGCCACTGCGTTCAGCAATATATCGGATTCGGCAT
>Ga0181525_10003284_pt1 | contig 12876 bp, 8 predicted proteins | sample PEATcosm2014_Bin_48_FD_121100 | JGI IMG/M metagenome (GOLD analysis project Ga0181525, IMG submission 121100) | Peatland microbial communities from MTU Mesocosm Facility, Houghton, MI, USA - PEATcosm2014_Bin06_10_metaG | ecosystem: Environmental > Terrestrial > Soil > Wetlands > Peat | place... | reverse complement strand
GCCCGTTGGGAGTACTCGTATGTACGCAATCGCTTTCGATCTCGACACGGAGCTGCTCGCGCAGACGTATCCGGGGCCGTCGTGGAACAACGCCTATCGCGACGTGCGTGACGCACTCGGCGAGCATGGGTTTCAATGGCAACAAGGTTCCGTGTATTTTGGAAACGAGACCGTTACGCCCGTCACGTGCGTACTCGCGATTCAGGACCTGACCAAGCGCTTCGAATGGCTACGGACCTGCGCACGCGACATCCGCATGCTGCGAATCGAAGAGAATAACGACCTACGTCCGGCGTTTACCACGTAGCGTCAACCAGGCGATAACGAGCACCGCGGCGATCCCCGCAAGGGTCGCGGCGATCCTGATCTGCACGCGCACGACGCCCGCGCATGAAGCGAAGCCTCCATCCAGTTCCGTTTGCGCGCACGCGTCCGGGAACCACCAGGTACCGCCGCCACCGCCCGCGATTGCCCACGCGTCGTGCGCGGCGATCCATGTTCTGCGCGTCGCCACATCGGTTCGAATGCGCCCGGCTATCGAATTCAAAGCCGCGGCGTCCGGGGCCGCAACGCCGTACATCGAGTCGAAGCTCGGATGCCGTTCCCACCGTTCGCTGTACGGATCGAAGACGTAGGGCACGACGTCGCGCAAGTCGCCGTGAGCGTCGATGTCGAGCTCGTAAAACGCCGGGTTGTTACCGTACACCGGTGAAATCGAGGATCCGATCATCATGGGGACGCCCGATACGATTCGAAAATCGTAGCGGTGGGTATGCGCGCCGAGCGCAAATGCAATAGTGTGCCGCTCGTGCGCGAAGACCGCCAGTAATGCGGCGTTTGCCGACGGGCTGAAATAGGGCACCGCCACGACGTCGTGCAACTCGCCGGTAACCTGCGAGTCGTATCCCGGCGGAACGTGCATCAACACCATCGCCCGCACGTTGCGCGGGAGTGCCTCCAACTGTTCGACGAGCCAGCGCTGTTCGGCCGCGGCTGCACCGTGCGTCGTGGATTCGCATCCCGGCCCGTTCGCAAGCGACCAGAAGACGCTGTCCAGCACGATCGCTCGGTCCCCGTTGGGAAGTGCTGCCGTGTAGTAGCCCCCTCGCCCGAATTGCCCGGCAAAATCGGGCGCGGCGCCGTTTCGTTGTACGAGTGGTTTCCAGATATGCGTTAGCGCCGCAAGATATGGGCCGCCGGTTTCGCCGCGATAGTCGCCGCATGGGTCGTCGTTGTTGCCGAGGGTCACGAGAAATTGCGCGCGTGGATAGTCCGCAGCCAGATCGCCGGCGATTTCGCGTGTGGTAGCAACGGCCGACACGGTGGGGTCGGCGCCGGCGTTCGTTGCGAGCTTCTTCCATTCATGCGCCATGAGATCGCCGCCAACGATGACGACGCGCGCATCCGGCACGTCGGCGCGCATCGCCGCTAGAGCCGATCGCCAAAGGCGCGGGGTGGTGTCGCCTGCGCCGTAGTAGGTATCTGCTTGAAAGAACGGGTCGAGGTGAATGTCACTGACGAGCAGCCAACGCTGCATCGTTGCAGCCAGCAAGAGCGCATGAATCACGGCGTAGCACTCGCCGTAGGAGTCGGCGACGGCGTTGGCGGGGGCGGCGCGGAGGGATGCGCCGGTAGGTCGGTTTGAATTTGCGGACTCGAACAAGCCGCGAAGTCAACCGCCGTCAGCGCGACGTTCGAACACCAATAGGCGCGCCACGTTGCATCCGTGATCGGACTGCGCCCGCTTCCGCCATCGTAGTACATCTCGAATCGCCGGCGAACGCGATCGTCGTCGAAGATCGCATCTTGCGCGCTCCATAAGTGCTGTGCGTCGAACGGACCGTGACCGTACACGCTATCGAAATCGTACTCGCGCTGCCATCGGCCCTTGTCGAGCGTAAAGACTTGTGAATCGAGAACCTGCGCGCTCGAGCTGTCGACGTCGAGCACCGTGAACGACGGGTTTCCGAAGAAGACGGGGCTAATCGCCGGCGCCAGGAGCATGGGCACCGACTGGTCTCCCGCACGCGGCCCAACGATACGAAAGCTCTCCATGTGGGTGTGTCCGGAAACGGTCATGACGACGTGAGCCCCACTCGAGGTCAGGGCGGTGATGTACGGCACGTTGAAGCGATCTGCCAGAAACGTCACCGGCTGCGTGCCGTGCAGCGAAGCGTAGGTGTCGACTCCCGGTGGAATGTGCGCGATGATCCACACCGGCGAATCGTCTACGCCTTTGAGGGCCTGCGCGAGCCACGCCAACTCGTCGGCGCCCGGATCGGCATGTGGCTGCGCACAAGCGCTCGAGTATTGGGACGACCAGAACACGTCGTTGAGCACGACCGCGCGCGCGTTGCCGGCGGGAAGCGCCGACGTGTAGTAACCGCCGACCGAGAATTGAGCGGTAAAGGAGGCTGGATCGTCCGCCGCGCCGCTCCATGAAGCGGCAAAGTGTGCGAGAAACGGGCTCAGCGGCGCGCTGCCGTAGTCCGCGCAGTAGCCGTCGTTGTTTCCTATCACGGGCAACAAATGTGCGTGCGGAAACGCCGCTCGAAACTCGAGAGCTAAAAAGGCAATCGTCTTATCGACGAAGGCGTCGTAACTTGCATCGTCGTGGACCTTCGCGACACGATCGAATTTCGCGCGAAAGTCGTGCGCGAGGAAGTCCCCCGCGACGATCACGACCGCGGGATCGCTTACCGCCGAATGCATGGCTTCGAGCGCAGATTCGAACAGCGCGTCGTTCGTGTCGCGTCCAACCTCGGAGAGCGGGTCGCCCCCACCGGAAGCAAAGACGGCGCGCCAACGTTCCACCGGTTCGTCGATCAAGCGCTCGGCACGCCGGGCGTTTGCCAGCGGATCGAAGTGAACGTCGCTCACGACGATCCAGCGCTGCGTTGGGGAGTCCGCGCCGCAAACGATGGTCGGGGCGAGGGAGAGTACGACGCTGAGAACAAACGCCAGTGAGCGAAGCATGGTTGCCTGCGCCTTTTCGGAGGAATAGCGAATGTCCCGCTACTGGCTTTTTAAGAGCGAACCGGACGCCTACAGTTTCGAGCGCTTGCAAAAGGAAGGGACGACCCCGTGGAGCGGCGTGCGTAGCTTTCAAGCACGAAACAACATGATGGAAATGTCGATCGGCGACCTCGGCTTCTTCTACCATTCGAGTATTGCCGAACCCGCCGCGGTTGGCATCGTCAAAGTCGTGCGCACCGCCTATCCGGACTTCACGGCATTTGAAAAGGGCGGCGACTACTACGACCCGCGCAGCACCCCGGACAAACCGAAATGGATGATGGTTGACGTAGCGTACGTCGAACCGCTCGCACATCCCGTGACGCTTGCGCGCATGCGTACCGACCCGCGATTGGTCGGTATGCCCCTGCTGCGACGAGGGCAACGTCTCTCCGTGCAGCCCGTCATGCCGCATGAGTGGAAGATCGTCATCGAACTATCGAAGACCGCCGAATAAAGAAAGGGACCCGCTCGCGCGAGTCCCTTTCCTTCTGCGACCGTGTCGCTTAGTGGATGGGTTTGGCGGTCGGCTTCGCCGACTGGATCGTGGTCTTCGGATGTAGCGTGATCGCCAGCTTCCGACCCTTCGTCAGCGGAGCCGTCGTCGGGAACGTACTCGATCCGGTCATTTGCACGTTACCAACGTACATGAACTGGGCGTAGTACGAAGCCGTATCGTGGTAGTAGCTCCAGTTGCCGAGGAACAACGTCACCGTCTGCCCGGCGTACGCCGAGAGATCGTACGGTCCCCTGGGCGACCAGAACCCTCCTTGCAGCCAGTTCTCATAGCCGCTCGGGTCGCCGCCGTATGTTGAAGGCCAGCAGCCCGCGCCGCCCCCGGAGATTCCGCTTCCGCCCCAAATGCCCGGCGGCGTTGCCGTCGTCGGATGAACGTAGCAGTTGTCCTCGGAGAAGAGCGTCGAGTCGAGAGTCGACGCGACGTTGCTGCTGTACGATCCGAAGATCGCCGCCTCCGTGTCGGCGTACTTGTAGGTGTACTCCGTACCGCCCTCGAGCACGTAGAGGCTCAAGTACGGTGCGGCCGACGGCACCGTGATCGTCTGACATACACCGAACGTGCCCTTCGGAAACGCATTGACGCTAGCTTCGATCGAGCCGAGGAGCATAACGTTGCTACCGAGCACGGGCGGCGCACTTGCCGGCGTGGTAATCGTCTCGGAGATTCCATTTTGACTGAAAGTCACCGAGCCCGTGTTTGGCGTGAGCGATGTCGAGGTGTAGTCGCTCCATCCCGGGTTGTCGTTGGCAGGCGGCGCCGTTACGCTTATCGGCGGCAAGCTGCCCACGGGCACCGGTGTTTCCGCAGGTGCCGTTTGTGCCGGTTCCGGAGTGTTCGGGAACGGGGACGCGGCGTTTACCGGTCCCGCATTTGCATCGGCCGCACGCGAGTAACTGCACGGCGTCCATGCCGTCGTACCATTCGCGAACGTACCATTGGTGATAGCCGAGACCGTCACGTTCATCGTGCCCGTATTGCTGTACGGATCGGTGAGCGTGATCGACGTCACGCCGCCGGACGCGCCGACGACGTAGAACGTAGCGGCACCGGTGGTGTCCGTCGTCACCGAGATCGATCCCGACGCGCCCGTCGCGGAGTCGGTGGTGTTCAGTGAGGCGACACTCGAGCTTGCACTGACGATCGTGATCGCAGTGCTCGGCTTTGCCGAAAGCGTGACCGTCGCGACGTCGCCTAGGCCGATTGTCGCCGTCGCCGGGCTCGGTTCGGGCGTGGGCGCGGTGTCATTCACCGTTACCGTTGTCGAGGCCGTGTGCCCCAGGGGATCCGTGAACGTAATCGTCGCGGTTCCCACCTTAAGTTGGGCGTTAACCGTAAACGTCGCCGTCGTGCCCGTCTGCGTGTTTACCGAGGCGGGGGAAACCTGCGCGACGGTCGTATCGGAGCTGACCGCCGTGATCACCAACTGCGGGTTGGTCGTAACCGCAATCGTCGAACTTTGTCCCTCGGACAGCGTCAACGAAGCCGGGGAGGCGACCGGCGGGGGCGGCGGCGGGGTCGGGGTCACAAAGATCTGCCCGGTATAGATCGCCATGTAGTAGCTTGCCCCACTGGCGAGCGACACCGTCGGGCTCAAGCTGCCGCTCGATACGCTGACGACCCCATTACTGATGCTGGCGGGCGAGCCCACCGTCACCCACTGGGCCCCATTCCAAAACGCTAGGTAGTACGAACCGCTTGGTATGGTGGTCGTCGGTGCAATCGTCAGAGTGACCTGGGAGAGCGTGGTCGCGCTGCTCGCCGTTACCGTTACGTACGCGATCGGCGTGTTAGCCGCCGAATCGGGCTGCGCGCCGCCGGTTGTCTGCCGTTGCTTCAATTCGAGAACGGGGACCCCGCTCGGATTGCTCGCACTTTGCGTCACACCCACGGTGCCGCTGCCAAACACCTTTGCGGTTCCGACGCCATAGCCGGTGGTCGCAGGCAGCGTGATCGTCGTACCGCTGCTAGTGATCGCAGCGCTGCCAACCATCGTCGGGCCGGGGTAGGGCACGTTAGGCGAGCTGTTGCCACCAGTGCAGGCGGCCACGGCCGCCAAGGCAACGGCGGCAAATCCGCCGAGGAATAAGTTGCGCACGTGCGTTCTCCGTAGAAGAGAAGATGCTTTGTGGTTCATTATGGCGTGTCACCGAACTTCTTCGAGAGCACGAAGTTCCACTGAGCCGGACCGACGACGTTGCCGTTGGTCGGGCCTACGGCTCCGTTTGCCATCGGAATGGCCACGCCGCCGCTCACGATCGGGAACAACTGTTTGTAGGCATTGAAGATGTTGTATCCCGCGATTTGAAACGCGAAGCCGTCTCCAAGCGGCGCGCGCAGCGTGACTCGGCCCACCCAGAACGGTGGTTCGTTGTACGAGTTATTCTTGCCGAAGAGCGTCTCACCGATCGACGCGTACCAGCCCCTGTCGTTCTGCCAGTTGATTTCACCGTACCCTTGCAGATACGGAACTGACTGGTTCGACACGTTACCGCCGGTGGCGCACCAATACGCGCTGCTCGCCTGATTGGTCTGGTTCGTACAGCTTCCGGAATGGAAATACATATCCGAGCCACCATTGAAGTTCTGGCCCGAGATGACGGCGAGGTTCTGGTTGTAGTTGGCGGGGATACACGGTTCCGTCGCCGTCGAAGCGAAGCTGCAGTAGAAACTGTTCCCGAGATTATAGGCGTAACCGCGCTGGGTCGAGCCTTGAACGATGAACCCAAAGCCGTTCGAAACCACGTGCTTGATCGCAAGCTCGAGGCCTTCGTAACGCGAGTTGTTCACGTTTCCGTTGATGTCGTAATAGATGGGAGGGCCGTCGGTCGCCGGGCAATTGGACTTCGGATATGCCGCGCTCGTACACGTCAGGCCCGAGTCGACGGTCGTGCTGATGAACTGGTTAAACAGGTTCGTGAGATAGATGTCGCCGGTCACGTAATAGGAATTCTTGAGTCTGTAATCCGCACCGATGTCGTATCCGAACGACGTCTCCGGAACGAGGTTGGGATTATTCTGATTGACCGTAATGATCGGCGGACAGCTTATCGCGCTCGAACAGGACGGCAGCGTGCTGAATTTGGAGAGCAGGTTGATGTAGGGCGGCGCGATCGACGAGCCCAGCGAGGCACGAACGATCAGATCGGTGCTGGGGCGATACGTCATTCCCAGCCGCTCGTCAAAATGCGACGCCGTCGTCGTATTAAACGTTGCGTTCGCACCGCTGATCTCGCACGCGTTTGCCGCGGTTGAGGAAGCCCCGGCTCCGCACGTCGTGGCGGCCGTGAAGCTATATTGATTTTGATACAGGCTCAACAGCGCGTTGAACTTGTCGCCGAAGTTTTCGTTGTCCGTCAGGCGGAACGTCGTAAACGTTTCGCTGGACCCCTCGGGGATCGAGACGTCGGGCTCTTCCAAATAGGCACCCGCAAACGAGTTATCGTTGTTGTAGTTGATGCCCGTCTCTTGGTACCAATAGGCGGTTTGCGAAATCGTTTGGCTCGCCGAGAACGTGAGGTTGTTGCCGGCTCCGTACGGGTGCTGATACTGGAAGTCGTATCCACCCAACTTGTCGATTTCGTTCTGCACGTAGTAGTTGTAGAAGTCAACCGTCGTGGCGATGTTGTTGTAGGTGTATCCGTACTCGTTGTTACCGTTCAACGTATACGTACCGCTGTTCGGAATGTTGAAGTTGCTATTGCCTTCATTCAAGAGGCGGTAAATCGAGGCGTGGAAGTAGCGCGCGAGAATCGTATCGTTTCCGAGCGTCGTCGTAAGCTCCATCTGGAACATCGGCTCGTTGTTCGTTTCGAGGTCGCCGCCCGGGTAGCTGTTCCCGATAAGGTAGTTTGACCCGACCGGAATCGGTCCCGTATATCCGGCTCCAGGCTGGAAGGTAGCGGGAACGAGTTGCGAGGTGTTCCCGTTCTGATCGGCCATCGCCTGACCGCCGAGATAGCTCACCGTCGCGTTCGTCGCATTCGAGAATTTGTATTTAAGCTTCACGAGCTCGTTGAGCTTCGAGATCCACGCGTTGGTCTGATAGCAGCAAATGAGCAACTGATAGTTATTGTAGTTGGCTGCGGTGTCGTTCGTACCGGGAATCGGCGAGAGCGTATTGTTGTACGTGAGTACGTCGGTCGTGCCGTTGATGTGGGCGACGCCGCCGTTCTCTTCACCGATATATTCGCTCTGGCCGCTGATTACCGACGGATCGTACACTGAGGCGACGTCGGCGACAAAGCCGAGCCGGCCGGTGGTTCCGCTAATGCCGGCGTTAAAGAACGTACCGCCGGTGCTGGTCTGGCCAAACAGAAATTTGGGTCTGACGTCTTGGGTCGGATCGAGCGTGCGCAAGTTGAGCGTGCCACCGATCGCATAGTTCGTCTGCGTCGCATCGGCGCCGGGGCCTTTGACGACTTCCGCGTCCTGGAAGACGAACGGCGTCCAGAACGAGAGCACGTAGTCGCCGTATTTGCCGACCGAGAGGGGATGGCCGTCGATTTCGGTCGCGGTCTCAAAGGCGAGTGAGTTGCGGATGTTCGCAAAAACGATCGCGCCCGGCGCCGCGCCGTTGCCATCGTTATTCGGGAGTGACACCTGGAGGCCCGGAACCTGATTCAGGACCGCGCCGACGCCCGTCGACCCTTGGTCGAGAAAGGTTTGGTTCGAAACCGTATTGACCGACGCGGGCGTCGTGTTAAAGGTGCCGCGACCGGAGCTGCGCACCGTCGCAATCGTATGGAGCGAGGAGAACGACGCCGATGGCATCGTAATCGCGACCTTTTCGGTTTCCCCGGCAAAAATCGCCACGGAGTTTGAAGCGGTCTGATATCCCGCCTTCTCGGCCGTAACCGTGTAGAGGCCCGGATTGATGGCGGCGATTTGGAACGCCCCCTTCGCGTCCGAGGTGGTACTTTGGGTTACCGGGCCGCGGAAGGTGACCGTGGCACCGGGAATCGGTGCGCCGCCTGCGTCGGTGACGGTGCCCGATACGGCACCGGACGTGTTGCTTGATGCCTGTGCCACTTGGATTGGCGAGCTCGGTGCCGTTGCCGCGCTTACGGGCCCAACGACGATAGCCACCATTGCCAGCGTGGACAGGATGCGAGCGAAAATACTCAACTCATCCTCCAGTGAACAAAGGAAATGACGCTGTGGCGTTCGCCGCAGCATCAGGCTTTAGTGTAGGGGCCGAATTATTAAAAAAGCTTTATGGGGACTGAGCTTGCGTCAGGAACAATCGCTGCGCGTTGATCGGCATCTCGTCGTTTATCGGAACGCGGCGGCTATAGTTCCCGCTCGTCGCCAGCTCGCGGCTCTTCATATTGTCGGCGAAGAGCACGCCTAGGATCTGATGATTGAGCGTCTCGGCGATCACCGGGTCCATGACGGGTACGCCGAGCTCCACCCGGCGATCCAAGTTGCGCCCCATCCAGTCGGCACTGGAGATGTACGTTTCGCGCTCGCCGGCATTTTCAAAGATATACACACGAGAGTGCTCGAGGAAGCGCCCGACGATGCTGTGCACTCGGATCGTCTCGCTCACCCCGGGGACGCCCGGGCGAAGAATGCACATGCCGCGCACGAGCAGGTCGATCGGCACGCCAGCTTGCGAAGCCCGGTACAGCGCGCGCGTGATTTCCTCGTCGGTGATCGCATTGAGCTTCGCGCGAATGCCACATTTGCGGCGTGCACGCGCGTGCTCCGTCTCGCGCTCGATGAGCGCCAGCATCTCGCGCCGTAGCGTGACCGGGGCAACCAGCAAGTCCTCGTAGTCGGTGATCTTCGAGAACCCCGTCAGCGCGTTGAAGAGCTGGGTCACGTCGGCCCCGAGTTCCGGGCGGCACGTGAAGAGGCTCAGGTCCGTGTAGAGCTTGGCGGTCTTTTCGTTGTAGTTGCCGGTTCCGAAATGCATGTAGCGGCGAATGCCGTCTTCTTCCTGGCGAACGACCGTGAGGCACTTCGCATGAACCTTCTGACCGGGGAACCCGTACACCACGTGGGCACCCGCGCGCTCGAGGCGTCGCGCCCACTCGATATTGTTCTCCTCGTCGAAGCGCGCCTTGAGCTCGATAACGACCGCAACTTGTTTTTCGTTCTCGGCGGCATCGAGCAGCGCGCGCACGATGGGCGAGTTCTTGCCTGAGGTTCGGTAGAGCGTCGCCTTTATCGTGAGGACGTGCTCGTCTTGCGCGGCCTGCTGAAGAAACTGCACGACCGGATCGAACGATTCATACGGATGGTGAAGCAGGACGTCGCCTTCGCGGATCTCTGCAAAGAGGTCCGTCTTTCCGAGCAATCGTCGCGGAATCGCCGGCTGGAACGGGGCATCTCGCAGCGTATCGTAGTCGGGCAAGCCGAAGATCTGCCACAAATGGTTGATCGCAATCAGTCCGTCGATTTCGTAGCAATCGACTTCGGAGAGGTCGAGCGCCTGCAACAGAAAATCGCGCATGTACTCCGGCATGCCGCGTTCGATCTCCAAGCGCACCGGTTCGCCAAAGCGGCGCCGCTGCAACTCCGACTCGATCGCGCGCAGTAAATCGTCGGCCTCGTCCTCTTGCAAGTCGAGATCCGCGTCGCGCGTGACGCGGAAGAGATAGGCTTCGCGAACCTTCATCCCGGGGAAAAGCGCATCGAGATGATGTCCGATAAGGTCTTCGATCAGCACGAACTGCCGCTCGCCGGCGGGCGTGCCTTCAATCGCGATAAACCGCGGAAGCGTCGGCGGGATTTTCACGCGGGCAAAGTGCAGCTCGACGCCTTCGGCCGTGGGCTCTTCCAACTCGACCGCAAGCGAGAGCGAGAGATTGGAAATGTACGGGAACGGATGGCCCGAATCGACCGCAAGCGGCGTAAGCACCGGAAAGAGGCGATCGTCGAACGTGCGCTCGAGCGCAGCCTGCGTCTCTTCGTCGAGTTCGGAAACGCGGCGGATGCGGATGCCATGCGCTTCGAGGGCCGGCAGCAGGTCGCCATTGAGCAGCATCATCTGCAGGTCGAGCGAGGCATGCAAACGCTTGGAGATCGCATCGAGGTGTTCGGTCGGCGTACGCCCGTCTTCCGACTTGCGTACGACCTGTGCCTCGATCTGTTGCTTGATCGCGGCGACGCGTATCATAAAGAATTCGTCGAGATTCGTGCCGTAGATCGCGACGAACTTCAAACGCTCGAACAGCGGATTACGCTCGTCGAGGGCCTCTTCGAGAACGCGCTGGTTGAACTCGAGCCAAGACAGCTCGCGGCTGAAATACAGCGACGGGTCGTCGAGCGGCGGAGCCTGCGGTGCAGGTGCGATCTCTTCTTCCGTAAGCATGTTTCCGATGGATTCTACGCGCGGTGGATAAACACCGTCGCGTGTGGTCCTTAATCCTAGCGCACTCCGTGCGGCACATCGAACTCGCCTTGGGAGCCTTGGCGCTCGCGTGCCTCGTAGGCGCCCCGCTGGGGTCGCTTGCGGCAACCTCGGCGCGCTGGAGGGCGCCGATCGTCGGGGCGGCCGCCCTGGGTCGAACGCTGCCGAGTATTGCGGTTTTAATGTTGCTGCTTCCAGTGCTCGGGGTCGGGCTGAAGCCGGCCGTCGTCGCCCTGACGCTGCTCGCGCTCGCTCCGATCGTCATCAACGTCGATCTTGCGTTGCGCGGAGTCCCGGCGGCCGCACTCGACGCCGCGACGGGCCTCGGCATGAATTCGCGCGAGCGCTTCGTGCGAATCGGCATACCGCTCGCTCTTCCGCTTGCGCTCGCTGGGGTTCGCACCGCGGGCGTTGAGGTCATCGCCAGCGCGACGCTGGCGACGTTCATTGGCGCCGGAGGACTTGGCGACGATATCGTGCGCGGAATGCAGACGGGCGATGTGTCGTTGCTCCTGGCGGCCTGCGTGGTCGTCGCCGCGCTGGCCTTTGCCGCCGAATTTCTGCTCTCGCGCTTGAGCGCGCACTTGGAGGTCGCACGATGAACGTCACGCGAGGGCGCGCGATCGCGCTTGCCGCTTCAACGTTGGCGTTGCCAAGTTGCTCGTCATCCGAAAGCCTGCGCGTCGGGTCGAAGAATTTCACCGAGTCGATCGTCATCGCCGAGATCTATGCGCAAACGCTCGAACGGGCCGGATTTCGCGTGGAGCGCCGGTTCAATCTCGGCTCTACGCAGATTGCCCTCGCCGCCATGCAACGGGCTTCGATCGATCTCTATCCGGAGTACACCGGAACGGCGCTCATCGACGTGCTGCACCACGCCCCCGTGTCCGATCCGCACGCTTCGTACGAAATCGTACGCACGGCGTTCGCGCGCGACTACGGGATGGAGTGGCTCGACCCCTCTCCCATGAGCGACAGCCAAGGCCTGGCGACGACGACGGCAGTCGCAAAGCGTTATGCACTACGCACGCTTTCCGACCTGTCGCGCGTATCGTCGAAACTTCGACTCGCCACGATTCCAGAATTTCTCAGTCGCCCCGACGGCTTGCCGGGCTTGCAGCGTCTATACGGCGGTTTCACCTTCGCCTCGATAAAATCGTTCGACATCGCGCTGAAGTATCGCGCGTTGCTCGCCGGTGAGGCCGACATCGCAACGGCGTTTACCACCGACGGCGCGATCGCCGCGAACCACTTGGTCGTGTTGATCGACGATCGCCACCTGTGGCCTCCTTACAACATCGCGCCCGTCGTGCGCGGCGCGACGCTCGCCCAGCATCCGCGCGTTGCCACGGCGCTCAATGCGATCGCGCCGCACATCGACGACGCCACGGCCCGGTCGATGAATGCGGCCGTCGAAAACGAAAGTGCCGACCCGGCCGACGTCGCCGCGACGTTTCTACGCGGGCTCTCCAAATGACGAACGGAGCCAGCATCGGATTTTTCGGCGTACGTTCGAGGTACGCGGGTGCCGAAAGCGATGCCGTTTCGAACGTCGATCTCGCGGTGGAAGCGGGAAGTTTTCTCGTGCTCGTCGGCCCATCGGGTTGCGGCAAGACGACGCTGCTGCGAACCGTCAACCGGCTCGCCGAGCTTACGGCCGGGCGCATCGAGATCGACGGCGTCGACACGGCCACGCTCGATCCGGTTGAATTGCGTCGCGGTATCGGCTATGCGATCCAGGCGATCGGGCTCTTCGCACACATGAGCGTAGCCGAGAACGTCGCCGTCGTCCCCACGCTCTTGGGATGGGATCGCGCACGCATCGCCGCACGCGTGGACGAGATCCTGTCGCTGGTACGTTTAGAACCCGCGCGCTATCGCGACCGGCGTCCGTCTCAACTTTCCGGCGGCGAGGCGCAACGCGTCGGAGTCGCGCGCGCCCTCGCGGCGCATCCGCGCGTGCTGCTTATGGACGAACCTTTCG
>Ga0181525_10003283_pt1 | contig 12877 bp, 12 predicted proteins | sample PEATcosm2014_Bin_48_FD_121100 | JGI IMG/M metagenome (GOLD analysis project Ga0181525, IMG submission 121100) | Peatland microbial communities from MTU Mesocosm Facility, Houghton, MI, USA - PEATcosm2014_Bin06_10_metaG | ecosystem: Environmental > Terrestrial > Soil > Wetlands > Peat | place... | reverse complement strand
GGCGCCACCAGCGATACCAGGCTTTGCCAGTAGAGTCCGCCTCCGGTTCCCAGCCAGTCCACCCGGTACTTCGCCACGCTCCATTCGGTGAGTTGCGTGGTGGGAATGAAGGGAACGGCCGCCAGCAGGATGCCGAGCGCGCAGCCCAGGCAAACCCACGCGATCGCCGTGACGCGCGCCATTCCAAGGGCGGCCAGCAGCGCGGCGAACAGGACCGTGGACCCAAAAACCGCTACGGTAGCCTGCGGGAATCCTCCCCAGATAGCAAGTCCCAGCGCGGCCGCCAGTACGGCGATCCAGTCCGCGCGAAGTTTATCGCGCAAGTGCCAGACCGCCAGCCAGGCCAGCGGCATCCAGGCCGCGGCCATCATGGAATCGATGTGCTCGGCGCGCGAGGCGAAGTAGCTGCCGGTTTCAAACATCACCGCCCCGGCCCAGGCAGGAGCCGCGCCCAACCCCAGCGCGCGGAACAGATGATACGCCGCCACGCCGCCCAGCCAAACCTGCAACACCACCGCCCATTCCAGCAGCATCGGCAAGCTGTACCAAGATAGCCGGCTGCTCACGAACGCGGTGGCGAGCACAAGTGGATGAAAAAAGCAGGCCTGGATATTGGCGAAAATCGGATAACCGGCGTAGTTGTAAGGATTCCAAAGCGCGAACCGGTTTTCGCGCAGTTCATCGCGCAGGAAAGTGATCAGAGGAAGCTGGACGCTGCGAAAATCCCAGGGAAACGTATATTCGGCGCTAAAGAGCGGTTTGTGAAAGAAAAGCGCCACCACAGCAAACAGGGAAGCGTACACCCATAGCGCATTGTGGCTCTTGGAGGTCAAGCTAGGATTGTATCCGCTCCGCCCGCGCCGCGCCCCCCAGCGGCGAATTATCGGTCTCCGGATTGGATGCGTTCCAGCATTTCCGCACTGGCCCTTCGCACTTCTGGCGGCGGATCGGCCATAGCGCAATAGCAAAGCACTTTGCGTTCTGCAGTTCGGGGCACGCGCTGGTCCAGCACAGCGGCCATCAGCGGCTTGGCTGCTATATCGAAATCGGGAAGGCGCCCAGGAAACGCAGTGCGACCGGGCATTGGCGAGGGGTTTCAGTAGGAAGCAATTCGGCGATTACGGTAATCCCGTCGTTTCCGAAGCGGCGAACCTCTTCGATCCCGGACGTGGACGGCAGTCCGGGGCACCACACTTTGACGCCCTCGGGTGTTAATCCTTTGAATCGCCGCAGTATTTGTTGCACTAACTCCGGAATACGCGACCGTGTATCGGCAGGCCACCGTGAATTCGATGGCATCAGAGACGCCCAGTTCGTCGCTATTCGGCTTGCGCGGGACCGTGACGCAATAGGCGCCCGGCCGGGAGAAGTCGAAATCGTCGCTGAGATCCCATGCGTAGAAAACGCTTTGTTGGGGTAGTAAAGCGACCAACACCTGGCTGCCATTCGGCACGACGGAACGCGCCCGCTGCCCGGCTTCGGTGAGCGGTTTCTTATCCGGACTATGGACTGCAATGGTGAAGTCACTTTGATTTGCGCGAGTTCCTCAGTAGGGCGATTCCGGCATCCGGCGTGCAGGTTTCCCGGCAGGATGCTTTCAGTTGAAACCAAGTATTTTGGAACCCTGCTCTGTGCCGAGGGCTCGGTCTTCGATTTTCCTCAAGGCTTGCCCGCCTTCGAAGAGGAGAAGACCTTTGTGCTCATTGAGGCGCCGGAAGGGGCGCCGCTCGTTTTCCTGCAAAGCCTGGCGCGCGCAAGCCTTTGCTTTGTGGCTCTTCCCATCCTGGTAGTGGATCAGAACTACCGGTTGGCGGTGGCCCCGGAGGATCTGGAAAACCTGGGATTGGATACCGAGCGCCAGCCGGAACTGGGCTCTGAAGTAACGGTGCTGGCGCTGGTCTCCCTGCACGGCGAACTTTCGCCCACTGCCAATTTAATGGCGCCGGTTGTGCTGCACGTGAAGAGCCGCCGCGGGATGCAAGCGATTCGGCGCGATTCCCGCTATTCCCATGCCTATCCCGTGGAGGCACAGCCCGCTCCAAAGGATCCGGCTAGTTCGAATGGGCAGAAAGCATGGTCTCCGGAGCCTAAATGTTAGTCTTGCGCCGTCGCGCCGGAGAGTCGTTCCTGATCGGCGACGAGATTGAGGTGGAACTGCTGGCGGTAACCGCACAGGGCGCCAAGATCGGTATCCGGGCGCCCAGGGAAACCATCGTGTTGCGCAAGGAGTTGAAGATCACCCAGGAGCAGAACGCCCACGCGGCGAACGCAGCGTCTCTCGAAGATCTAGAGCAGACCATCAAGAAACTGCGGCCTTGAGTTCAAGAACCGGCTCTGCTTTCCGATATGTGATTCGAGCACTGCGAGGGGCTCCGATCGGCCCGGCGGAAAGCCAAAGAGTGGAGGTGGTTGCCTACCGGCGACCGTTTTCACTTGCCATTTGGTCCGCGCCCGTGTGGATCAGCCTCTCGAGGGCGCCAAAGGCGCTCCGGGCCCATGAAGGTTCATGAGTCTTGAGTGATCAAATTAAGGAGAAAAACCATGGGTTCGTCTTTTAGTATTCTCACCAACGTAGCTTCTTTGCAGGCCCAGAATTATCTGGCTACAAACCAAACTTTCCAAAACCAAACCATTAACGAAGTAACCTCCGGCCTGCGCATCGTCAATAGCGGAGACGATGCGGCGGGGTTAGCCATTGCCAACGGCTACCGGTCGGATGAAGCGGTGCTGACGCAAGGTATTCAGAACGCCAACAACGGCGTCAGCACGTTGCAGATCATGGACGGCGGAATGAGCAACATTTCGCAGCTTCTGGACCGGGCCCGCACGCTCGCCACGCAATCGGCGTCGGGAACCTTCACCGGCAGCCGAACCGTGCTGAACGACGAATATCAAAGCGTCCTGAGTGAAATTGACCGGCAGGCGCAGTCCATCGGGTTAAACCAGGGCGGCGTCTTCGCCCAGAATCTGTCGGTATTCATCGGAGGCGGCAAAGGCACCAGCGCGTCTGGAGTGATCGCCAACGGCACCGTGTCGGTGGACCTGAGCACCGCTACGGTGGACACGCAGAGTCTGGGGCTCAAAGGGTTCACGGCTGGAAATCAAGTGGCCAGCGGCTCGCCGGACTCGGGTTTGTACGACTTGAGCGCGGGCACCACTACCAGCGTTTCCGCCATTCTGGCTGCCAACAACACCACCGGCACGACCAGCTTTGTTCTTGCCGGCCCGGGATTCGGGGCCGGGGCCGGAGCCAACGCTCCCGTCACCATTACTGTCAACTTGACCAGCGTGGGCGATCCCACATCCCTGGTGGCCGCCATCAATGCTGGAATTTCCAGCGCCGAAACCAGCGGAGCGGCAAACGACCAGGCGCTGGCGGCGGCCGGTATCACGGCCTCCATTCATACCGGAGCGGACGGCCATCAGCAATTAGTGTTCACCGCTCCCGATGCGGCATTCAACGTGACCGCCGGAGACACCACGGCGAACGCTCTCCTGGGCAACTTGACCACCGGCGCCAATACCAACAACACCGGGGGACAGGACGCCGTTGGAATCACGGCGACGGGCTCCCCCATCGCGGCGAATTCCAACTTTGTGGCCGGCGGAACCCAGCAGACCGTCAGCACCGCGTTCACCGCCCTGGGGGCCACCGACAATCAGACCCTGGCCTTCACCGCCACCAACTCCGCCGGCGTCGCGCAAACCACCAACATCACGCTCTCGGGCGCCACCGTTACCACCGCCGCGCAAGCCGTGGCAGCCATTAACGCTGCGTTGCAAGCCCAGACCAGTAATCCCGCGCTGCAAGGCGTGGTGGCCAGCATCGACGGGTCGGCCACGCCTGGCATTACCTTCTCGAGTAATTCCGCGTCCACGTTCAATGTCACCATCGGCGAGGACATTGCCGGTGGCGCCGGAGGTGTTCAAGACGCCAATGGCTTGGCTAACCCCAGCACTACCCTGACATCTTCGGTGGTCGGCACCGGGGCTACCTCCAGCATCGCCACCGAATCCGGCGCAGCATCCGCCGTTTCGGCGCTGGCGAACTCAGTTGCGACGCTGGGCAGCGCACAGGCGGCCGTAGGACGAGGCGAAAACCAATTCACCTACGCCACCAACCTGGCACAGTCGGAATTGACCAACGAAGCGGCCGCCGAATCGGGCATTCGCGACGCCAACCTGGCCCAGGAAGCCGCTAACCTCACTAAGGCGCAAATCCTGCTGCAGGCCGGCGTGGCCGCATTATCGCAAGCCAACGCCGCTCCGCAGAACATACTAGCGCTGCTGAAGACTTAAAGGTTTCAGGGAACTGAGCGGTCCTCATGTTGTTCCCGAGCGAAGACGCGGTTCGCCGCGCGTCTTCGCTCTTTTTCTTTATCCGGGTACGGATACAGTCTGGGTCCGCGCACCACTGTCCCGAAGCTCGCTAACCCTAGCCGCGTCACAGTTCCGACGGATCTTCATCCAGTTCGCCCAGATCGGGCAGGCGGCCTTCCTCCTCACGATCCTCTTTCGACCATTCGGATGGCAGATCCTCGATTGGTTTGGGAACGGTGCCTTTCTTAATATCTTTGTCAATTTTTTTATCAATCGGCTTCATAAGCTTCGCCTCCCACTCTGATCCTAGCGGAATCCCACCTCGGTTAGAATGATGCCGAGTTGGCGGCTGTCGCCGGGAACGGAAAAGCTCTTGTCAAGCGTTATGCCGATTTTCGCGGCGACGCCCTCGGGCTTTATCGGCGGAGTGGAGAGCGAATACGACCCGGGTCCGGAATAGGTGGCAGAGGCCGCGGGCCTGTCATCCAGAACGAGCGTCACTTGCCGGGCGGGAGACGCGTCCGGGATGGTGAAGTGCACGGTTACCGGTGTTGGCTGATCCGGTGGCTTCAAAAGAATGGTCGCGTTGCGGCTCATCCAGCGCCACTGGCCGCCCTCCAGTTGATACACGCCGCTGACGATCTGCTGCTCGGCTTCCGGTGCGTTCATCGGCAGATCGGTGAGCGAGGGCTTGCGTTCGATCATCAGTTCAGCAGCGAGCTGGTCGATGGGCGCGCGCGAGATATCGAACGGACGCAGCCCGAGCATGGTGGTGGAATAGGCGGCGCGGCCGTTGAGCGCGACGATCCGCAGCGGGATGGCCGACGTGAGGGTACGCTCGGCAACCGGAGCGAGCGCTCCGCCTCCGCTGGTGAATGGAATTGGATAACTCAGCTTGCTCGACACCACCATTTCGCCGGGATGAATCGCTTGACCTTCGTGCAACGGAAGCCCCCCTTCGGATTCGAAATAATAGCGCAGCCCCCATTCTCCGTTGATCCAGAGCCGCTTGGTTTCCGCATCGCTTTGGAGCGAACGCGCGAACTGGCGGTAACCGTCCCAGTGACGATAATTGACAATGGCGAGAGAGATGCTAAGCGCGAACCCGCAAGCCAGGCTGATTTCCAGAAGCCGGGGGGGAGCGCGCCGGGCGCCAAGGATGGCGATGGGTAAAGCGATCGGGAGCAAGTAACGCGCAGACCCGGCGAAGAAGATTACCAAAGCTCCGGCAAAGAAGATCAGCACCCATTGGGCCAGAAAATCGCGCCAGTGGCGAGCGCACCAGATCAGGATGCCGGCGCCAACGGCGATGGAACCCCAGAAGAGCGGGTTCAGATCGTAAAAGGCCGCGCCGATGGCGAACGGAAGTGCCAAGAGCGGAGGCATCCAGAGGACCGGGAACACGAGCCATGCAAGATGACCCGTGAGCGCGACGGCGCTTTTGATCTTTTGAGCCAGGACTTGCAGGCCGTAGGTGGTCAGGTAATTGGCGAGAATGCCCGCGGGGAGTCCGCCGGTGGAGACGCGCTCGAACAGGTTCCAGGCGAGTAGCGCAACGATGGGAGTGAACGCGGCAAACTGCGCGGGACGCCATTTGCGTGCTGCTTTGCGGCCCGCTTCGCTGCCTGCTTTACACCCATAGAGAAAAAGGATCGGGACCAGTAAGACCGATTGATAAGCAGCCAGCGCCGTCAAGGCCATCGCAAGCGAAGAAGCGGCGAGCAAAAGGATCGAATGGCGATCCACTGCGAACACGTAAAGCGCAGTGGACAGGAGCCAAAGGGCGACGAACGGCAAGTCGGCTTCGAGCGATGTGCCATTGATGACGAAAGCGGGCGTGGCGCAGAACAGCAGAGTGGCGAGCAGAGCATGGGGGCTGAAGCGGCGGGCCAGGGCGAGGGCGCTGAAGGCCGCTATCAGCGAGAACAAAATATATGCGGCATGGAACGGAATTTCCGACACGCCGTGGGCGGCGGCAATCAGCAGCGCGAGGAACCAGGCATTGAACGGCGGATGCGATTGGCCGCGCATATCGATATTGCGGCCCATGAAGACGTAAACGGTGTGCTTGGGGTGCAGCGGCTCAATCTGCGCATGCGAGGCTTCGGTGAGATAGAGCACGTCGTCGCCCTGAAAGGCCTGGTTCAGGAAGGGCAGGCGCAAAGCCAGGACGGCCAGCGCGACAATGATAAGCTGGCGGCGCAAGACATCAAGATAGCAGGGGCGCGCCGTTACCGGCGCGCGGGCGCGAGATTGATTCCGGCTATTTGCCGATGTCGAGAACCACGCGGAAGCGCGCCTTGCCGCTGAGCATCTGGTCGTAACCTTCGCTGACACGATCGAGCGGATAGGACTCGTTCATGGAGCGAACGCCGGAAAGCACGGCGAATTTGAGCGTGTCTTCAGAATCGATGGCGATGCCGGCGTACCAGCCGGTGACGGATTGATTGCCGAGAATCATTTGAATCGTGTTCACTTCGAGTGAGGGCACGGCGCCGATAACCATGAGCTTGCCGTGCACCCCCAAGCCCCCCAGAACTGCTTTCATAGCGTCGGAGCTGGTGACGGTGGCCAGGATCACCTTCGCCCCACCCAGCTTCTGCAGTTCCGCGGCCGGATCCAGCTTGGTGTTATCGATGTGATAATGCGCGCCCAGTTGCCTGGCCAGCGGCTCTTCTTCATTGCCGCGCGCGATTGCTACTGTTCTGCAGCCCATCTTGGCGGAGAACTGCACCGCGAGATGACCCAGGCCGCCGATGCCGAGCACCGCCACCAGATCGCCGGGCCCTGCACCGCTGTTGCGAAGACAATTGAAGGTGGTGACGCCGGCGCACATCAGCGGCGCCGCGGCAAGCGAGGAAAGATCTTCCGGTACCGCCGCCAGCGCGCTAATTGGCGCCAGCATGTATTCGGCATAGCCGCCGTCGCGAGTGATGCCGGTAACTTCGCTGGAGGTTTGACAGGCAAACGTGTAACCGCGCCGGCAGTGGTCACAATAGCCGCAGAATCCGCCATTCCAACCGACTCCCACGCGCTGTCCCACCTTCCAGCGAGGCACGCCGGGAGCAACAGCGTCGATGACGCCTACGACTTCGTGTCCCGGAACGCGGGGGTATTGGATGCCCGGCCAGTAGCCTTCCTTGGTGAGCACATCGCTGTGGCAGATGCCGCAAGCCTGTACTTTAATTCGCACGAAACCCGGACCGGGTTCGGGAGTATCGCGTTCGACAATCTCCAAAGGACCACCAGCTCTGGATACTTGGACCGCGCGCATTTTCGACATAATTCCTCCATCTCATAATTTCCTACCATCAAAGATCTTGACATGCGCGGAAGGCCGTCAGGTTACAATTCAATAAGCGCTCTCCACTCGGGCGTTGTAATTTAGAAACAGGACTCCAACCATGCCAACCGCCACCACCGTTGTCACTCCACAGCGCTTCGCGCAGGGGCTCACCTACGCGGACTTTCTGGGCCAATCGACCGTGAACGTCGACAGGTTCCAGCAGAACTACAAAACCGCGCCGCTGTCCGCCGAAGACCTGGCGTTTTTCAAAAGAGCCGCGGCGCAACCGAACGGCCCGGCCAAAATCCTGGCGATTGCCGAGGCGTGGTGCGGCGACGTTTATCGCGAGTTGCCTACCATTGCCACCATCGCGGAAGCCACCGGGATGGAACTGCGGGTGTTTTTGCGGGACGAAAATCCGGACATCATGGATGAGTTTCTCAGCAACGAAGGCAAGTCGCGAGCCATACCGGTATTCGTGTTCTACACCGCCGACATGCAGTACATCGCGCATTTCACGGAACGCTCCGCGCTGGCGCATCGGGAACTGGGCGAGATTGCAAATCAAGTGAAGGCGCAGATGGGTCTTCCCAAGGAGACCACCTTCGCGACCGCGCCCGAAGACCGGCGGCAGGAGTTCTTACGCGAGGTGATCGCAAAACTTCAACCGCGCTCCGACGATTGGCGGAAGGAAGCGATTAAAGAGATGCGGCAATTGTTGTCGGCGGCGCTGTATCTGCCCGACCGGGCTTCTTAGTGCGGAGCGCCCATGCCATCTCCCGTGGTTTATACCATTCGCGGTTGCGACGCCTGCGTCAAGCTTCTCAGGAAGTGGGACAGCGAAGGCGTGCAATATGACGAGCGGCGCGTGGAGTTGAGCCAGACGGTGCTGGACGAAGCGCGCAAGTATGGAGACATGGTGCCGATTGTGGTATGGCCGGATGGACGGGTGGAACAGGGATTTGAGGGGAGCCTGGGCTGCTTTATTTAATCGGCTTCATTTGATCGCGTTTTCGGGGGATCGCGTTTTCGGGATTTCAGAGGCTAAGAAACAAATGCCAGGATTTCAGACCTCCCGCATTGTGCGAGTTTAACGCTTCGATGCCTTCCTGCGGCGCGTAGGGATCGGTGAGTAAATAGCGGCCCACACGCGCGATGTCCAGCACGTCGTCCATCATGGCTTTCCAATGCTCGGGTGCCCAGTCAATGGCGTGCGAGACCACGGAGGGCACGCCCTCCGCGACGCCGTCGGCGGTCACCATGTTGAACGATTCGGTGTAGCTGGGCTGCAGCAGCAGATGCATGTGCGCGACACTTTGGCGAAACTTGGGCCAGGACTGCCATCCATTCTCGACCAGCTTCACATTGGGAAGGCCGTCCAGCATGGCGCGCGCGGAGCGAAGAATGGTATCGCCGCCGCCTTCGGTGCGTCCGGCGGAAAGCCATAACTCCAGATTGGCTTTGTAGCGATGCGTGATTTCCAGCGCCGCGCCGGCGGCGCTCATGAAGTTCTTCAGGGGCCGCGTGGCGCCGAATGCTCCGATTCGCAAAGTTCCGCCGGTATAGAGAGGACGCCACGGAAGGGACTCGGCTTCGAGATAGTAGAGGTTGGGCAAATAAGTACACGGGCGCGTATAGGCAGACCGAACCCACTTGCAAAACTTCATACTATTGCCGGCGAGATGAAAATTGTGAGTGGCAGATTCCACTTCCATCGCTTCGCGAACCAGGCGGACGCCATTGGAATCGGCCTGCAGGAAGCCGACATTGGAGTGGCAGTTCACCGCGAATTGAGTAGAAGAATTCGCCAGCACCAAACCGAAGATATCGGTGGTTGGTATCCAGGGCGCGGAAACCACCACGTGCGTGGCGGGATCGCGCTGCAAGCGGCTGGTGAGATCCTTGGCGCTGACGATGGGCCAGACGTCGGCGATGACGCCGGCCCGGCGCAGCACCTTGCAGGTATTCAGGGCTGAGACGCCGAGTCCGATATGGCTGATATTTTGGTGGGCGGCGAAGTTCTTATAGGCGAGGACCAGTCTTTGCATCTAAAACTCTTGGATGCCCCGATCCTAAGGCCTGTGCCGCGAACATCAACAGTTCTGAATGTTTCAAGCTGGTGAAAAGCGGTCAGAAGAAAAATCGCGAGTAGGGTGACGCGCACTTCAGGACACGTAGGCCAGCATGCGATGGAGCATTACCCAATACGCGGGGCCGACCCGAAACTGGCCGTTGAGTGCGACGGGCGTAAGTATGTAAAGCATGGCGGAAAGGAGCGCCTGGGTGACGCCTAGGACGGGAACGCTAGGACGCGCTTCGAACAGTCGCGTGGAAACGGTGCCCCACAGAAATGTCGCGGGCACCAGAATAGGGTTGGGGATATGGGCCGCTGCGAACATCACGCCCGCGATGCTGGAGGTTGTCCAGGAAGCGCCCAAGCCGGCCCGCAGACGGCGGTACGTCATGTTTTGAAGCAGGAGTTGCTGCAGGACGCACCAGCAGGCATAACCGCACCAGCGATAAACGGCGTGGATGGAAGTGCTGGTTTCGATCCAAAGCAGGATGCAGAGGGAAACGGCGCAGCTTGCCAGCCACCAGCGCCAGGCCACTAGTGCGCCCATCAGCGTGCGCAGGCTGAGCCCTAGCGATTCCATGCTTTCCGAGTGCCAGAAGAACGACAGGACGACCAACGCCAAGGGGAGAAGCAGACTCCAGGACCACCACAAAGGCCGCAGCCAGATATAGGCAACCACCAGGAAAGAAAACGCGAAGGCCTCGGCCAAGTGCCGGGCGTCGTTCCAATGCAACCTGCTGTGCAACCCTGCCCACCTCATTACTTTCATCATAATCTACGAATGTAGACGCGTCACAATAAGGTAAACTAACGTTTTGATCCCATGAAAATTCACGAGTATCAGGCCAAGGCGATCCTGGCCAAGTACGGAGTCCCTGTGCCTCGCGGCGAAGTCGCGTTTACGGTGGATGAGGCAGAAGCGGCGGCGAAGAAAATCGGCGGCAGCGTGGTTGTCAAAGCGCAGATCCATGCTGGCGGGCGCGGGAAGGGCGGCGGCGTCCGGGTAGCCAAAGATGCAGCGGAAGCGGTAGAAATCGCGAAAAAGATGCTGGGCATGCGGCTGGTGACGCACCAGACCGGGCCCGAGGGCCGCATCGTGCAGCGCTTGCTGGTGGAAGAGACGCTGCCGATCGCCAGGGAGCTCTATCTCGGGATCGTGCTGGATCGGGCGCAAGGCTGTCCGGTGTTTATGGCGTCGGCGGCGGGCGGGTTGGAGATCGAAGAAGTGGCGGCGAAGTCGCCCGAACTGATTCTGAAGGAAGCGCTGGAGGCGGGCTACGGGCTGGCTCCGTTTCAGGCGCGCAGTATGGCTTTCGGAATGGGCGTGGAATCGGAAAGCGCGAGCGGCGCCGTGGCGGCCATGATCGGGCTGGCGAAGGCGTACGACGCTCTGGACGCATCGCTGGCCGAGATCAATCCGTTCATTATTTGCGGCGACGGCAAGGTGTACGCGCTGGACGCCAAGTTCACCCTGGACGACAACGCGCTTTACCGGCACAAGGACTTGCTCGACCTGCGCGACTTGAACGAAGAGGATCCGCTGGAGGTGGAAGCGTCGCGCTTCAGCTTGAATTACATCAAGCTGGATGGCGATATCGCTTGCATGGTGAACGGAGCCGGGCTAGCGATGGCCACCATGGACATCGTGAAGTACGCGGGCGGGAGTCCGGCGAATTTCCTGGACGTGGGCGGTGGCGCGAACGCCGAGCAGATCAAGAACGCTTTTCGGATTCTGCTTTCGGATGCGGGCGTAAAAGCGGTGTTGATCAATATTTTCGGCGGCATCCTGCGCTGCGACGTACTGGCCACCGGCGTGGTGAATGCGGCGCGCGAATTGAAAGTGACGGCGCCCATCGTGGTTCGCATGGAAGGCACCAACGTCGAAAAGGGGCAGGAGATTTTGAAAACGTCGGGGTTCAATTTTACGGTGGCGGATGGCATGCGCGACGCGGCCGACAAAGTGGTGAAGGCCGCGCGGGGAGTGAAGGCATGAGCGTCCTGGTAGACCAGAACACGCGGGTTTTGTTTCAAGGCTTCACCGGACGCGAAGCGAGTTTTCACGCCCAGGCATCCATCGATTACGGGACCACGGTGGTGGGCGGCGTGACTCCGGGCAAAGGCGGTCTCATGCACTTCGGCCTGCCGGTGTTCAACACGGTGGCCGATGCGGTGAAGCAGACGGGGGCGAACGCTTCGGTGATTTTCGTTCCTCCGCCTTATGCCGCGGACGCGATCATGGAGGCGGTGGAGGCGGGCTTGCCGTTGGTGGTATGCATTACCGAAGGGATTCCGACCGCCGATATGGTGCAGGCGCGGGAATTCATGAAGGGCTCGGCAACACGTCTCATCGGGCCGAATTGTCCGGGAATCATTTCGCCGGGGAAGTGCAAGATCGGAATCATGCCGGCGTCCATTCACAAACAGGGCTACGTGGGCGTGGTGTCGCGTTCCGGCACCCTCACGTACGAAGCGGTAGGGCAGTTGACGAAGCTCGGGATCGGCCAGTCGACTTGCATCGGAATCGGCGGCGATCCGATTATCGGAACCACGTTTCTGGACGCGATCCGGCTCTTTAATGAAGACCCGGACACGCATGCCATCGTGATGATCGGCGAGATCGGCGGGAGCGCGGAGGAAACGGCCGCCGAGTACATCCAGGCGCACGTCAAAAAGCCGGTGGTGGGGTTCATCGCCGGGCAGACCGCGCCGCCGGGGCGGCGTATGGGTCATGCGGGCGCGATCATCTCGGGTGGATCGGGAAAAGCGGAAGACAAAATGCAGGCGATGAAAGCGGCGGGCATCACGGTGTGCGCCACTCCCGCCGAAATCGGAGAAAAGGTCAAAGGGCGGCTGTAGCCGCGCCGCGCGATATTAAGCAATGGCAATCGAACAGACATTTGCAATCATCAAACCGGATGCTGTGGCATCGGGGCACGCGGGGCAGATTCTCGCGATGATCGAAAAGGCCGGATTCCGCATACGGGGAATGAAGATGACGCGGCTTTCCAAGCAGCAGGCGGAAGGCTTTTACGAGGTCCACCGCGAGAGGCCGTTTTTTGGCGGGCTGGTGACATTCATGACGGAAGGCCCGGCGGTGGTGCTGGTGCTGGAGCGCGAGAACGCGATCAAACATTGGCGCGAGGTGATGGGGGCGACTAATCCCGAGAAGGCCGCGGAGGGGACGGTGCGCAAGAGTT
>Ga0181525_10003280_pt1 | contig 12882 bp, 9 predicted proteins | sample PEATcosm2014_Bin_48_FD_121100 | JGI IMG/M metagenome (GOLD analysis project Ga0181525, IMG submission 121100) | Peatland microbial communities from MTU Mesocosm Facility, Houghton, MI, USA - PEATcosm2014_Bin06_10_metaG | ecosystem: Environmental > Terrestrial > Soil > Wetlands > Peat | place... | reverse complement strand
GTCCAGCTGCGGGCAGTGGTGCGGATGCGGCTGCCGGTGCCCGGGTGACGGAAGATCTTCCCGCAAAAAGTTAAGCCACCCGTCCGGGCATCACGATTCGCGGGCACCGGTGGGGCCGCTGGCAGCCAGCACACCGTGGGTGCGCTAGAACGGGCACCGGGGCACACGGCATCCCTTCGGGGTCAGTGCGCCGCGCCTGGTCGGCGGCCGAGGCTTACGCGGACTTGCGTCTGACCAGGCGGCAGGGCAGCGCTACCTGCCGGGGGCCGGCGCCGTTGGCGTGGCCGAGCGCCAGCTGCACGGCCTGCCTGCCCATTTCGTAGTGCGGCAGCGCAATCGTCGTCAGGGCCGGGCGGACCTCGGCCGCGATCAGCAGCTGGTTGTCGAACCCGACGACGGCCACGTCCTGCGGGATTCGCCGCCCGGTCTCCTTGAGGTAGTCGTAAGCGCCCATGGCCATCCGGTCGGTGCCGCAGAACAGCAGGCTCAGCTCGGGGTGGCGGCGGCACAGGACGCGCGCAGCCTGGTATCCGTCGGACGCGTTGGCACCGTACCGCAGACTGCCGTAGCGCAGGCCCCTGTCCCCCCGGCCGGTGTGAATCACGTAGCTGTCGTCGGACGGCAGACCCGCCTCGTCGAGGGCCGCGCGGTATCCGCGTAGCCGGCCCTCCCCCGCCACGTCCCCCTCCGCCAGGTTGATGAACCCGACCGGGGCGCGGCGGATGGCCAGCAGCGTCTGCGTCGCCAGCCGCGCCCCGCCGTCCTCGTCCGGCACGAACGAGGAGAGCCTGCGGGTGGCGTCGAAGCAGTTCGCCAGGACCGGATCGGCGTCCGCCAGTTCCTGGGGCAGGTCCACCTGCTGGTGGCCGACCGGGGCGTAGATGATCCGGCGGACCCGGCGCTCGGCGAACCGGGTCACCGCCTCGCGGACGAGCTGCGGGTCGTGGCCGGTTTCCACGATCATCAGCAGGTATCCCCGGCGCCAGGCGGCGTCCTGGGCGCCGTGGATCATCTCCCCGGCGTACGGGCTCAGGGCAATACCGTCGGTGATGAACCCGATGGCCGAGTTGGCCTGGCTGCGCAGTTCGGTGGCCGCCTGGTTGCGGACGTAGCCAAGCTGCCTCGCGACGGCCCGGACGCGCTCCTGGGTACGGGAGCCGATGTTAGGCGGATGGGCGACCCGGAGCACGAGCGAGGCGGTGGTGACCGAGACACCGGCCTCCCTGGCGACATCGGCCAGCGTCGGCGGTCGATCGTGACCCCGCCCGTCGCCGCCCGGATCCTGCTCGGTCATGCCGCTGATTCTGCCAGTGTAACGTTACCCTAGGCGACAGCGGGTGACCTTGCTGATCAGCCGCCGCCCGGTACGCGGCCGGACGACCAGGCCGTGAGGCTCGCCCGGCCGGCGGCTGCTCCAGGCCGGACCGTGAGCTCCGCCTCCAGCCGGTCGTAGCGGGCGCCCCGGCGGCAAATGACCGCGGCCGCCGGGGCGGGCGGGCTGAATACCTCGAGGATCCCGCCGTCGTAGTACCCGCGGACCTGACCCACCGGCTCGGCCGAGGCACCGGGCGCCGAGGCACCGGGCGCCGAGGCACCGGGCGGGCCCGTTTCGGTCAGCCGGCGACCGGCCTCGATGATCTCGATACCGTCGGCGGCGACCCGGATCTGCACGTCCGCGCCGGTCGGTCCGGCCAGCCGCAAGGCGACCGCCGTGACGTCGCGGCCGATCGGAGTCAGGCTGATCTCGGTCGCGCCGGCGGCCCGCGCCCTGAGCGTGAGGTCCGCCGTCCCGCATCCGTGGACGAGCCGGTCGAGGAGCACCGTCCGGCGCGCGCCGTCCAGCTCGCGGGCCGGCCGGGACTGCAGCGAGCCGCTCCCGTCAAGGAACAGCTCACGCGGCAGCGACATGACCCCGACCCGGGACCGGTCCCGGCCGGTCAGCTCGCCCACGCATTCGCGGAGCCAGCCGAACGCGACCCGCCGGCCGTCGGCCATCCACAGCGACTGGGGCGCGTAGTAGCGGTGGCCGCCGTCGCACCGGCCGGACGCCTTCGGCACGAAGCGCTGCCCGCTGACCCGCCCGGTCATCCACATCGCGTACGGCGGCTGGCCGTCCAAGACCGACACGACCACCACGGTGGTATCACCGAGGACGAACACGTCGGGACACTCCCAGATCACGCCGTCCAGTCCGTGATCCGCCGCCGCGGCGAAGACGCCGACGTACTGCCAGTGCCGCAGGTCCGCCGACCGGTACAAGAACAGGGCGCCGCCCCGGTCCTGCAGGCCGCCGCCGATCACCTGATACCACACCGATCCGTTCCGCCAGGCGCTGTGGTCGCGGAACGCCCGGACCTCCTCGCCCGGCGGCGGGCTCGCGATCACCGGGTTGCGCGGGTTCCGGATCCACCGGATCAGGTCCTGGTCGGCGGCCTCGGCCAGGCAGGGCAGCTGATGCTCGCCGTTCACTCCGGTGTAGAGGACATGGGGCCTGCCGTCGGCGACGACCGCGCAGCCGGAGTAACACCCGTCCCGGTCCGGGCCGTTCGGTTCCGGCGTCAGCGCCAGCGGATGATCCTGCCACGTCCACAGGTCGGTGCTGCTCGCGTGGCCCCACGCGATGTTCTCCGGCACGGGTCCGGCCGGGTTGTGCTGGTAGAACATGTGGACGTGGCCGCCGGTCTGGATGAGGCCGTTGGGGTCGTTCATCCAGCCTCGCACCGGGGCGAAGTGCAGTGCCGGGCGTGGCCGACCGACCCGGTCCGGCCCGCCTGCCGTGTCGCTCAGCAGGTCGGCGGGCTCGCGCATCATCCTTTGACGGACCCGAAGGTGAGGCCCTCGACTAGCCGCCGCTGGGCGAACAGGAAGACGATCAGGGTGGGGATCAGGGACAGGACCACGCCGGCCAGCACCACTGAGACGCTGCCGGTGCCCAGGTAGCCCTGCAGCGTGACCAGGCCCAGCGGCAGGGTGAACTTCGTCGGCGTGGACAGGAAGATCAGCGGCCGGAAGAACTCGTTCCAGTACGCGGCGAAGGCCAGCACGCCCAGGGTGGCCAGCGGCGGTCCGGCCAGCCGGGCGTAGATCCGGTAGAAGACCTGCCACTGGTTCGCGCCGTCGACGGTCGCGGCCTCGCCGAGTTCCTTCGGCATCTGCAGGAAGTACTGGCGCATCAGGAAGGTGCCGAACGCGGTCGCCACCACCGGCAGGATGAGCCCGGTCCGCGAGTTGAACAGGCCGAACTCCTTGACCAGCAGGAAGACCGGGATGATGGTGGCCTGGATCGGCACCATCATGGTCGCGAGCACGGCCCAGAAGATCGGCTCGCGGCCGCGGAACCGCAGCCGGGCGAAGGCGTAACCGGACAGGCAGCAGGTGATCATCTGGCCGATCACGATGCACCCGGTGATAAGAAAGCTGTTCAGCAGGAAGTCCCAGAACGGGACGTTGCTGAAGACGGCCGAGTAGTTCGACCACAGCGGGTGGGTCGGGATCCAGGCCGGCGGGTTGCTGAACGACTGCGCCGGCGTGCGCAGCGAGGTCACGATCGTCCAGTAGATCGGCGAGACCACCAGCAGCGCGACCGCGGTGAGCAGGATGATCTCGACGACCCGCCCGGCGGTGCGGCGGACCTGGACCCCGCCGAGGCGGCGTTCTGGCTGCGCGGCGGCTGCCTGGCCGGCCGCGCGGCGCCGCATCCCTGTGGTGACGGCAAAGGCAGGTTGATCGCTCACTGTCGGCTCCTCACGAGTAGAACACCCACCGGCGGGAGATCCGGAACTGCAGGAACGTCGCGACGAGCACCACGATGAACAAGATCACCGAGATGGCCGAGGCGTAGCCGAACCTGAGGTTCTGGAAGGCCTGCTCGTATATGTCCAGCACCACGGTCTGAGTGGCGTTGCCTGGTCCGCCGTGGGTCAGGACGTACGGCTGGTCGAACAGCTGGAGCTGGTTGATGACGCCGACCGTCACCGTGAACAGGATCGACGGGCTGATCATCGGCAGGGTGATCTTCCGGAACACCCGCCAGCCCCCGGCGCCGTCCACCCGCGCGGCCTCGGTCAGCTCCCTGGGCACCGCGCCGAGCGCGGCGGAGAACACGATGAACGTGAAGCCGAGCTGCTGCCAGGTCACCACGATCATGACGGTGAAGATCGCGCCCCAGGTGGAGTCCAGCCAGGACACCTGCGGCAGCCCGATCAGGCCCAGGTAGTAGTTGAGCACGCCGAACTGGCTGTCGAAGATGTAGCTCATCACGATCGAGACCGAGGCCCCTGACACCAGCAGCGGCACGAAGAACGCTGCCCGGTACAGCGACCTGGCCCAGCCGGTCCGCCGCTGCACTGCCACCGCCAGCGCCAGGCCGACCACCACCTGGGCGATCGCGATGCCGACGGTCAGGATGATCGTGACCACGAAGGCGTGCTGGGCGTTGCTGTCGTGCAGCAGCGCCGAGTAGTTGGCGAGGCCCACCCATTTGGTGGGCGAGATGATGCTGTAGTTGAACAGGCTGAGCACGAATGAGCCCACGATCGGCACCGCGGTGAACAGGCCCACGCCGAGGATGGTGGGCAGGATCAGCAGCCAGGCGAACCGGGTCTCCCGGCGCCGGTGCAGGTCGGTCCCGGTCTTGGCGCCGGCGGTCCGGGCGTGGCGCCGCGGGAGTGCGAGAGCCATGGTCCTCCCTCAGGTCGCAGCGGCGGAGACGAAGCTCTCCAGGTCGCCTTGCAGCCCGTCAAGCGCGGGCTTGGCCGAGCCGGCCGCCATCGCCTGCGTGGTGCGGGCCGCGAACGCCGTGGCCAGCTCCTGGTAGTACGGCGGAGCCGGGATCGGCGTGGTGTTAGGGAACTTGTCCAAGGTGCCGTAGAACACTGGCCAGTGCGCCGGGCCGGTGGGCGCGTACCTGCTGGCCGTCATCATCGACCGGCGGGTCGGCGTGCTCGTGTTCCCGGCGATCAGCGCGCCGAGCGCGTCCGGCTCGGTCAGCGACTTCATGAACTCCCACGCGATCTCCTTGACCGGGGAGGTCTTGAGCATCGCGTACCCGGCGTCGCCGAGCAGGTGCTTCTGTACCGACCAGGCCGGGAAGTACTGCACGTCGTACTGGTCCGGCGTCATCCCCGCCGCGTGCAGCCCGCCGGCCCAGAACCCGCCGCCGATCGTCATCGCGATGTGGTTGCTGGCGAACAGGCCCTGCAGCGTCCCGCCGCCGCCGACGTCGGGCGAGGCCGACAGCCTGGCGTTCTTCAGGTCGACCATGTACTGCAGCGCATCGACCACGGCCGGGTCGTTCGCCGTCGGCGCGCCCCAGTGCCACCCGCCCTTACGCCCCTGCGCCGCCGGGTCGTTGGGATAGAAGGTGTCCCACATCCAACTGCCGCCCGGCCATCGGCCCTCGGTGAGCAGGTTGGCGTTGTTGGCGTACATCCACGAGGTCCAGCTGCCCCACAGCCGGACGACCCAGTCCCAGGCCACGGCGCTTTGGGTGGTGGCCCACTTGTCGGCCAAGTTGTAGAAGTCGTCCTTGGTCCAGTTGTCCGCGGGGTAGCTGGCGCCCGCCTTGTCCAGCAGCACCGTGTCGAAGAACATGTTGCCGCAGTTGAAGTCGGTGGGCAGGACGTACAGGTCGCCCTGGTACATCATCGACTCGACAAGGACCGGGTGGACGTCGGCGAAGTAGCCCTGCAGGCTCGCCTTGTCCCGCATCACGTAGTCATTCAGCGGCTCGGCGATGCCCTTGCTCGCGAACAGCTGCAGGCCCTCGGTCGCCACCGTGGTCAGGTCGGGCGCGAGCCCGCCCGCGATGAGCGTCAGCACCTTCGCGAAGTAGTCGTCCCAGTCGGTTCCGTTGATCGCCATGATGCTCAGCTGCACCTTGGGGTGCTTGGCGAGAAACGGGATCCCGACTGCCTGCTTGATGGCCGCCGCCGCGGCCTGGGTTCCGTTGACGGCGACCACCAGGGAGTCCGGCGATCGGTCGGTGGCGCACCCGGCCAGGCCGAGTGACGCCAGGCCGGCCGCGGCACTCGCGCCGACCAGGAAACAGCGCCGGGAGATCAGGCGCTCATGACCCGCTGAACGTGTCGTCCGCATCACATCCAGTCCTCCATCGAGGCCAGGTGTATCGTTACACCGATTAGTGCATCGTTACACTAATGGGGCAGGCCGTCAAGAGGCTTCCGCAGGGGTGGACGGCGGACCTGGGGCCAGGCATGCGGGCGGCCCCGCCGGCGGGCCAGTTCGGACGCCGGCGGGGCTTCGCGCCGCGGTCAAGGGCTCAGTCGTCGAACGCCCAGATGGTCACGGAATCCGAGGCCGAGGACGGGGCGTAGTACGGGACCAAATTGCCGGAGTAGGAGGCCTGGACCTGATCCACGCCGACCGGAAAATCGGTCACCGTGCATCCCGACGAGGTGCCCGCGGTGTAGGAGCACACCGAGACGCCGTTGACGGAGATCGTGACCGTCCCCACCGTGACCGTGGTGGACCCCGCGGTCACGGTGGCGGGGTTGACGGCTGTGAGGCCGGGCTCCGACGACGCCGGGAGCAACAGCGTGGTGGTTGTCGGGGTCGCACACGGGCCGGTCCAGGTGACCGGCTTGGCCACAACCGTGCCGGTGGAGACATCGGTGTACTGCATCGTGCCGGCCGCGGTGGCGTTGCAGGCGAGGCCGTAGTCGATGGGCACCACCGCCGAGAAGTCTCCGCCGGGGACATCGACGCAGTGCGGCTTCAGGCCCTGGACGCAGACCTCGGTCGTCGCGCTGGCGACGACCGTCGAGGTGGCGAAGGCGGTGGTTCCCGCGAGGGCCTGGATCTGCACCTTGCCGCTTGGCGTGAAGCCGGTCCCGGTCGCGGTGCAGTCGTTCGTGGCCGCGCAGGTGATGGCGACCTGGGGGGTCGTCGCGGCCAGCGCCGGCGTGGCCTGCGCCACCACGGCCGCCGACAGGGCCAGCGCCGCGGCCAGCGTCAGCACCCGGCCGCGCCGCCGGCCGGGCGACCGACTCCACGGCCTGCCGTCCGCCGGACCGCCGTGACAGGGGTGTTGCGTTTCGAGCATGAAGTCCTCCCGTATGGAACTGCCGGGCTTGCGCCGCGGGCGCGGCGGGCCGGTCGGCAGCGGTCAACCCGGCCAGGATGGCCGGGCGCGGCAGGCTGGCACATCGGCAGCTCTACGTATTGGCGGCTGCGGGAATTGACTACCTGGCCTGGCGAGGTTTCCTGCCGCCAGCGCCGCGGCGGACGCATGAGCGGCCAGCCCCGAGATCATGAGTTGACCGGTTTACTACTATATCGATAGGATAACTCAACTACCCGAAGGGGAGCGGGCGGCCAAACGGCTGGAGCGGGCACACGTGTGACCGCTCCGGCCTGGCCTGCTCGGCAATCCAGGACGTTCCCTGGTGGGGGCCGGAGAGGAGCCGGGCTATGGAGATCGATCCGCGCGGTCCGCGCCTTGCCGCCCTGGTCACGACCGTGGTGCTCGCGGTGGTCTTGATCACGGGCAGCGGGTGGCTGCTGGCGGCCCAGGCGGTGGTCTTCGCCATCGGGGCCGGCTTGGGGCTGCGGTACTCCCCCTACGGCCTGGTCTACCGGTGGCTGATCCGGCCGCGGCTCGGGCCGCCGGGCGAGCTCGAGGCCGAGGCGCCGCCGCGGTTCGCCCAGGCGGTCGGCCTCGTCTTCGCCGCGGCCGGGACGGCCGGCTACCTGGGAGGCGTGACCTGGCTGGGCGTGGCGGCCACCGCGGCAGCGCTGATCGCGGCGTTCCTTAACGGGGCGTTCGGTTACTGCCTGGGCTGCGAAATGTACCTGCGCATCCGACGAATCTGGCCGGGCCGCCAGGCCCTGGTGCCGGCCGGGGCTGACAAGGAGGTCTGACCAATGAGCCGAACCGACGTGCTGGTGGACGCCGACTGGGTGCAAGCGCACTCGGCGGACGACGGCGTGGTGCTTGTCGAGGTGGACGAGGACACCACCGCCTACGACAAGGGACACATCAGGGGCGCGGTCAAGATCGACTGGAAGAAGGACCTGCAGGACCCGGTCCGGCGGGACTTCGTGGACCGGGCAGGCTTCGAGGCCCTGCTGTCCGAGCGGGGCATCTCCAACGACGACACGGTGATCTTGTACGGCGGGAACAACAACTGGTTCGCGGCGTACGCGTACTGGTACTTCAGGCTCTACGGGCACGACCAGGTCAAGCTGCTCGACGGCGGCAGGAAGAAGTGGGAGCTCGACTCGCGTGAGCTGGTGACCGAAGTCCCTGACCGGCCCCGCACCAGTTACAGCGCGCAGGAGCAGGACCCGTCGATCCGGGCGCACCGGGACGAGGTGATCGCGGCGATCGGCCAGCTGAACCTGGTCGACGTCAGGTCACCCGACGAGTTCGCCGGCCGCCTCCTCGCCCCCGCGCACCTACCCCAGGAGCAGGCACAGCGCGGCGGGCACATCCCCGGCGCCAGGAACGTGCCGTGGTCCAAGGCGGCCGCCGAGGACGGGACGTTCAAGCCGGACGACGAGCTGCACGCCCTGTACGCCGACCAGGCCGGGCTCGATTTCGGCCGGGACACCATCGCCTACTGCCGGATCGGCGAGCGCTCCGCGCATACCTGGTTCGTCCTGCACGAGCTGCTCGGCCTGGCTAACGTCAAGAACTACGACGGGTCCTGGACCGAGTACGGCTCCCTGGTCGGCGTCCCGATTGCGGTCGGCGACGAGTAACGCGGTTCTGCCGGGCGGCACGACCCTTCCGTGCCGTCGGTGATCAGGGAAGGATGCCGCCCGGCGGGCCGGTGAGGGCCTCTAGCTCGGCGAGCACGTCTGGGGCCTCGGCGGCACCCATCCGCTGGAATATCTGTAGTGCCTGCCGCAGGAGGACCTCGGTCTCCTTGACGTCGCCGACGGCCAGGGCACAGCGGCCGAGTCCGGCCAGTGCGTGCGCCTCATCCCAGACGCTTGCGATATCGCGGGCTAGGTCCAGGGCCTGCAGGTGACATCGCTCAGCCTGCGCGAGGTCACCACTTACCCGATGGAGCGTCCCTCTCTCATTGAGGGCCGTTACCTCGCCACCCCGGCTGCCGACATGGCGGTAGAGGCCCAGGGCCTGCTCCAGGTCCTGGGCCGCGGCCGGGTAATCACCCGCCACCCGCCGCGCCGTCCCGAGGTAGAGGAGGGCGTTGGCCTGGCCAAACCGGTCACCCAGGTCGCGATAGATGTCCAAGGCATGCTCCAGGTCCTGGGCAGCGGCCGGGTATTCACCCGTCGCCAGCCGGACCACCCCCAGGTCACGCAGGACATTGGCCTGGCCAAGCCGGTCACCCAGGTCGCCGAAGATGTCCAAGGCCTGACCCAGAACCTGCGCCGCGGCAGGATATTCACCCGTCGCCCGCCGGGCGTACCCCAGGTAGCTGAGGGCGTTGGCCTGGCCAAGCCGGTCACCCAGGTCGCGATAGATGTCCAGAGCCTGACCCTGGGCCTGGGCAGCGGCCGTGAAATCACCCGTCGCCAGCCGGCCTAGTCCCAGGTCACGCAGGACGTTGGCCTGGCCAAGCCGGTCACCAAGCTCGCGGAAGATGTCCAGGGCCTGCTTCAGGTCCTCGGTCGCGGCCGGGTATGCACCCGTCGCCAGCCGCACCACCCCCAGGTCACGCAGGACATTGGCCTGGCCAAGCCGGTCACCCAGCTCGCGATAGATGTCCAGAGCCTGACCCAGGGCCTGGGCGGCGGCAGTGAAATCACCCGTCAGTCGCCGCATGACCCCCAGGTCGCTGAGCGCGTTGGCCTGGCCAAGCCCGTCGCCTAGGTCGCGGTAGATGTCCAGGGCTTGACCCAGAGCCTGGACCGCGGCCGTGAAATCGCCCATCAGCCGCCGTACGTCCCCGAGGTCGCTGAGGGCGTTGGCCTCGCCGAGCCGGTCACCGAGATGTTGTGCGGCCTGAACCGCGGCTGTGTGGCGAGTGATGCCCTCGGCCCACGGGCCATCGCGCCGCAGCAGGTCGGCAATGCCGGCGGTTAGCGCGATTACCCGGGCATGCTGGCCGGTACCGGTGGCGTACTCCAGGCAGGTAAGTAGGCTGGCCCGCTCGGCCCGGGTCCAGGCCAGCGCCTGCTCCCGGCCGTCAAGCGCCGGAACGGCTGTCGGCCTGATGTCGGCCACGGTGGCGGGACCCGGGCTGGTCTGGCGAGCGATGAGAGCGTCGGCGAGGGCCGTGGTGTGCTGATAGTAGTCCAGCAACCGGACCGTAGCCTGATCCCTCTCGCGAGGCGGGTCCAGGCGGTGGGCCAGCGCACGGGTGTGCTCGCTGATCAGGTCGTGCATCCGATACCGGCCTGCGGCAGGCTCGATGAGCAGGTAGTGGTCGTACAGGGTCTCCAGTCCGCGGCGGGCGGCGGCAAGGCCGGTGCCGTCCAGCGCGGCGGCAGCGTATCCGTCGATGTCGGTGCCTGGGTGCAGCCCAAGACGACGGAACAACCGCTGATGGTCCTCGGTGAGGTCCGTGTACGACAGGTCGAGCGCAGCCGCTACGGACAGATTCTCCGTCGCCATCAGCTCTAGCCGGTCTCGCGCCGAGGCCAGCTCAGCGGCCTGGCTGGTCACTGTCCAGGCAGGGTGGTGATATAGCTGCCGCGCCAGCATTCCGATCGCCAGCGGCAGGTACCCGCACAGTCGGGTGATCTCGCTCACGGATGGGTCGTCCGGGCTCAGTCCGGCCCGCCCCGCGAGGCGGACCAGCAGCGCGGCAGCCTCCTCGGCAGGTAGCGTATCCAGGCTGACCGACGTGGCATCCTCCAGCGCCGATAGGTGCCGTCGGCTGGTGACCAGCACCACGCTGCTGCCCGCGCCGGGCAGCAGCGGCTCCACCTGCTCGCTGCTGGCCGCGTCATCCAGGATCAGCAGCAGCTTCCTGCCTGCCAGCCGGTCTCGCCACAGCGCCATCCGCGCCTCCAGGCCCACCGGGATCTGCGCAGCCGGAACCCCGGCGGTAAACAGCAGGCTGGCCAGCGCGTCGGCTGGATCGACAGGCTGCTGGCCTGGGGTATGCCCGTGCAGCGACAAGAAGATCTGCCCGCCGGGGAATTGAGCGGCCAGCCGGTGCGCGGCATGGACCGCGAACGCCGTCTTGCCGACCCCGGCCATCCCACCGATCGCGTGAATGCCTACTATCCCGCCCGGGCCCGCCGCGGCTTCCGCCAGCTGCTCCAGTTCCTTCTGGCGCCCGGTGAACGAGGCAACGTCATGGGGCAGCGTCCGGGTGGCCGCCGCGGCCCCGCCGACGCCGACAGCCGCGGGGACGGCACGACCCCGAGCGACCGCTTCGAACTGTGCTCTGACCGGTCCGGTCATGTTCAGGGCGTCGGCCAGCCGCCGGATCGTCTCCCGCTGAGGTGTCACCGCAACGCCGCGTTCCAGGTCGCTGATCGACCGCGGACGCACTCCAGACGCCTCTGCCAGTTCCTCCTGCGTGAGCTGGGCCTGAGTGCGCATCTCGCGCAGTAGAGCCGCGAACGTGGTCGGCGGCTCGGCCATAGCACTCCCGTCGTCCGCACATGGCGCCTCCACGCAGACGGTACGCCCGATCCGTGAATCGGCACAGCTAACTCTGTGGGTAACTCCGTGGGTTGTTCCTCATGGTGGCCCGCCATGATCCCCGGTTAGCTTTCCTGTATCAGGAAAAACCGCCAATTCAGCGGTCGGATCAGGAGCCTGCAATGAGCGAGAATTCCACTGTCACTGACCCCATCGTGGTCGCCGAGAACGCCGCCCACCACGGCGCCCTGACCCGAGGATGGGTTGCTCCCGGATACACCGCGGTGAGGGTGCTGGGCTCGGGCGGGTTCGGCGACGTGGTGCTGGCCCGGCAGGACACCTCGGGCGCCCTGGTGGCGATCAAGTACCTGCGCCGCGACCTGCTCGAGGACCCGGAGTTCGCCCGGATGTTCCGCATCGAGGCGGCCGTGCTCGCGACGGTCCGAGACCCGAACGTGGTCCGGCTGTATGAGTACGTCGAGTCGTCGGGCGGCGCGGCCATCGTGATGGAACTCGTCGACGGTATCTCGCTTCGGGAGATCCTGTCGCGGCACGGAAAGACCTCGGCGGAGGCGGCGCTGACGGTGCTGCAGGGCTCGCTGCTTGGCCTGGCGGCGGCGCACCGGCGCGGCGTGGTGCACCGGGACTACAAGCCGGAGAACGTCCTGGTCGACGGGGCCGGGGCCAGCAAGCTGACCGACTTCGGCATCGCGGCGCGGGCCGGGGACCGCGCGATGGCGGCCGGGACGGCGGCGTACGCGCCGCCGGAGCAGTTCGGCGGCGGGCCGGCCAGCCCGGCCGGGGACGTGTACGCCGCCACCGCCACGTTCTACGAGTGCCTGGCCGGCCATCCGCCGTTCACCGCGGACACCGCCGAGGCGCTGATGTACCGGCACATGTCCGAGCCGGTGCCGCTGGACCCGGTGCCCGAATCGCTGCGGCCGCTGGTGACCGCCGGGATGGCCAAGGACCCGTCCGCCCGGCCCGCCGATGCGGCCAGCCTCGTCACCCAGCTCCGCGCGGCCGCCGCGACCGCGTACGGCCAGGACTGGGAGGATCGCGGCCGGTCGCACCTAGGCGAGGCCGCGCTGCTGCTGGCAGCTCTGTGGCCATCCGGCGCGGCGCCCGCGGTCGGCGGCCACGCCGTGCAGCAGGTGCACCTGTCCGGCCCTGGGCAGCCCTCCCAGAACGTCCAGCCGTCCCACAACGTCCAGCCCTCCCACAACGCCCAGCCGTCCCACAACGTCCAGCCGCTCCAACATGCTCAGCCGTCCCAGGCATCTCCCGGGTCGGAGCATGTCGAGCACCTCAGGCACCTTGAGCACCTCAGGCACCTTGAGCACGTCGAGCAT
>Ga0181525_10003279_pt1 | contig 12885 bp, 11 predicted proteins | sample PEATcosm2014_Bin_48_FD_121100 | JGI IMG/M metagenome (GOLD analysis project Ga0181525, IMG submission 121100) | Peatland microbial communities from MTU Mesocosm Facility, Houghton, MI, USA - PEATcosm2014_Bin06_10_metaG | ecosystem: Environmental > Terrestrial > Soil > Wetlands > Peat | place... | reverse complement strand
GCCGCGCTGATTTGACTACTTCATGAGTATGTACTCAAGACGGCCCGGAACCAAAGCTCCGCCGCTACACCAACTTCCACGCCGGCGATCCCTTCATCAAGGTTGACCAGGGATTCGCCCGCCTGCCCGGCGCCGGCTACGCGGCCATCCATCCCGAGCTGAAGGACGTTGACCCTGAAGACTACCCCGACATCCACAAGATGGCGATCCTCGCCGATGTGGCACCGTACTCGCGCGAGTATCACAACATCAGGCAGCGTGTAGCCCAGCAAGCCAAAGGCGATACCGAGCTGGAGATCGAATACGAGAAGATCATGAACCGGGTCAAGCAGACTCGAGAATCGATCACCCGCATGAACGACAGGCACTTTACCGCCCCGGCCAATGAGATCGCAGGCACCGTCGATGAGGCTTCCCCCGGCGGAGTGACCCTCAAGGAGTTCCCCGGCCGGCGCTTCCAGTTTTCCTCCGTGGGCATGAGCGCAGCAGACTTGTCAGCACGGATACTAGGCGAGAACAACAACATGACGCGCAGCGATGTGGCCCAGGAAGTGGACCGCCGCCGCGGCGCCATGCAGGAATAACCAGGTCTCTCCGTCCTGCTCGGCACAAAACCCCTCGCGCGCCCGCGCCGCAAGCCAGCCGTAGCCAAACCGCCGCTGCCAGCCACTCACCTGTTCGGCGCCACTCGCATCTCCGCCGCCCGCATCGCATCCGACCATGGTTATGGTCCTGTTACCGTCGCGATGCCTGACGTTGTTAGCCCCGATTCCGCCTTTGCATCGAGGATGCGTTTTTGTATCTGGAAGGCCGCTAGACATGTTTTTGGGCATAGTCTTGACACTTTCGACACACTTTGCAGGGTATCGCGGGGACAAGCAGCCTATAGTAACTCACAGCCAAAGTAAATAATTCTCTTTTCCAGACAGGCAGGATTCCGGCCAGCATCAGGATCGTTTGGCCTGTATCTTCGTCGCTCGCAATGCATGTACTTCTCGACACAAGCTACTGTTGCCGGCAGCCGGGCTTGCCATGCTCCGGGCCGCTCCTGATTGTTCCACGAGCGTTCCAGGCCGTTGCTGGTCTACGGTCTGGCTAAAGTTCAGATCCTGGCCGGTCCGATGGCCTAAAATGATCTAATTGATCTTCCCTACGGTCTCCCATTTCTTCCCATTCACCGACCAGTGTATTTTTCTCTTTTGCCTTATAGGTGGATTTGAAATGGAAGAAATTCCCGGGCGCGCGCCGGCTCTCCAAGCCGGTTATCTCTCACGCCGCCGGACTACTCATCGCAGCCCGCAAGGCCGCCCCGGTTTACACCCAGGATCAGCCTGAGTTACTACCGTGCTGTCTGCTCTCAAAAGACGCCGATTTCAGCCTCGCATCGAGGTCTCGGTTTTGTATGCGCGACCCCGGGACATCCCTACAGTCCCTTCGAGTCTTGGCACTTTCGACACACTTCGAGGGGATTTTGGGAACAAATTGATGCCGTAGTATAGAAAAACACAACTCAATCAACTAATTCTACTTTTCGGCCGCTCCGAAATCACTAAATCGGCACCAATTCACTTCACAGCTTTCACTGGCCATCCTTTTTGTCCATCGGCGATCAGCATGACACCCCCAAAAACTCGGAAAACAATAATAACGTATTTTTCACCTGACAACCAAAGGTACCCTATTCGAAATTACTTGTAACCGAAATATTGCTGCAAACTTCTTCCTGAAAGTTGGGGCAAATAATGACCCGTGTGTGCAAGTTGGTAATCCTTACTCTGTGTCTGGCTTCGGCTTCGTGGCTAGTGGCTCAACAAGCCGCCACGCCGCAGTCCGTTCTAACAGGTGCCCTTGCCGGCTTGGGCGCGACAAGTATCCAAAGGGCCAGTTTGTCTGGAAATGCAGAGTTTATTGCCGGGGCAACGGACGAAACAGGTTCGTTTAGCGCCTCCTGCGCAGTGAATGGCTCCAGCCAATTGCAATTGCAGCTTCCAACAATGTCGCGTATTGAATCTCGGCAAACTGCCAAAGGGATTCCAGCGGGGTATTGGGTAGACAGTCAGGGCATCCAGCACTCAATGGCAGGGCACAACCTTTATGCGCCGGAGTCCTGGTTTTGTCCTCAAATCGCTCTATCCAAGTTCCTCCAGAACAGCAGCCTGGCCATTCAATTTGTGGGCAATGAGACGAGGAACGGCGCATCCGTCGCTCACTACTCCATTGCCGCAACAGCCTCCGGCACAACCAAACTGAGCTTATTGCTAACTCATTTGACTCAGACGAACCTGTACCTCGACTCCGCGACGCTGCGGCCTGTTGCCTTGGATTTCAGCATCCATCCCGACAGTGATGCCACCATCGATATCCCAGTTGAGATTCGCTTCAGCAACTATACGAACGCGAATGGAGTGTGGACTCCCTCCACGATAGAGCGTTATGTGAATTCCACTCTCGCTCTAAGGTTGCAGGTTGAATCTGCTTCGGCAACGCCCGCCGGTTCGGCAAATCAATAGCCTCTCGCAAGATGTGGAGATTGTAAATGAAGAATGTACGCGTACTCGTCATTGCCTCTAGTTTGGTTCTTTTTTGCATCCCTGCGCTCACGCAGGTCGCAACCGGGACACCGCCCTTCGGCAACTTCACCGGTGGCCCCGATGTCGTCAATCTCGGAAATCTGAATGTGAATTGGACGATTCCGATCCGCAATAAACCGGGCCGTGGCCAGAACTTTGTCTACAATCTGGTCTACGACAGTTCGGTGTGGTATCCGGTCGGTTCCACGGGCGCCCAAAGCTGGCAGCCGGTCGCCAACTGGGGATGGCAGGGCTTGTCGGCAGCAGTACCGGACATCGTCAAAGCGAATTACTCGATTGCTGTGACTGCGGACGGAACCTGCTATACCAATGGTCCTGGCAATGGCAGTCCCTCTTCTATCAATGAAATTAGCATCAGCAATGTTTCCTACGTGGATTATAGCGGCACCACTCATTATATCCCCTTTAGCGGCACCTATGTGTCTGCTCCGGGCGGTCAATACTGCCCAGCTAGCTCACCGTCGGAATACATGCAGGTTCCGGTTCTTGATGCGTCCGGACTCGTTGCAAGTTTTCAAGCAGGGCCGGGAGGTCTTTCTTCTGTAACGATCACCATGAACACGGGGAAGAATATCGCCCCTGCCAATACCTCTTCCGGCGGAGTTTACTCCTCGGTCGATAGTAATGGAAATGAAATCACCGGCAGCAATGGGGTCTTCACGGATACTCTTGGGCAGCAGGCTCTCAGCATAACCTCGGAATTGCCAAATATTCTTCTCTCCTACGCGAATGCCGGGGGCGCCTCGACTTATACCGCGACCTATGCGCCGTACAACATCAAGACTAATTTCAATTGCAATGGCGTTACGGAGTATACTGCATCCAATGTCTCATTGGTCAGCACAATCACGCTTCCAGATGGAACGTATTATCAATTCGAATACGAGGCCACGCCAGGCTACTCCGGCTATGTTACCGGCCGTCTGGCATCGGTGCTCCTTCCTTCCGGGGGGACGATCACCTATTCGTACACCGGAGGCGGCCCGGCAGGCGCCAACGGAATTGTCTGTGCGGACGGCAGCGGGGCGGGGTTGACGCGTACTACACCTGACGGCTCCTGGCACTACTCCAGAAATAAGGTGGGAGCAGGCAATTGGACGACAACGGTCACGCAGCCAACTTACAACACAGTTCAGGATCAGACAGTAAGCACCTTCTTGACAAATGGAAGCACGAGTCCTGTGGAGTTCTATGAGATTGAGCGGCAACTGTATGCCGGTTCGTCAACTTCTGGAACGCTGTTGGAAACAATCCTTACTTGCTACGAAATTAATGCCACCAACTGTTCTTCCTCAACCGGGGACAGCGGAACGACCGTAAGCGCGCTCACAAATATCCAGGGTTGGATCCAGTGGCCAAACAGTTCGGGAATCTCCTCCGGCTATGTTGACACTTACGACTCCGACGGGAATAACCTCTCTCATGCTGTCTACGATTTCGGACCGGCCGGAACTAATACCGTGGGTAGTCAGTCATATCTGTTGCAGACGACGAACAATACCTATTTTGTTGACGCGGCAGGAGCCGACCTGCTTTATGAAATCAAGGTTACGGACGGTCAGACCCCGCCAAATACACTCTCCGATACCAGGTATGCGTATGACGCTACCGCTGTCGTTGCGACAAGCGGAACCCCGTCCCATGTTAGCCTACACTCCGGAAACCTTACCTCTATCCAGAAGTGGATTTCCGGGAGCACCTACCAGACGGCATACAATACGTACTTCGACACTGGGAATGTCCAAACTTCAACTGATTTCAACGGCACAAATGTGACGACCTACACATATAATTCCACCGGATGTGCGAATTCGTTTCTCACAGGCACCAGCACGCCGGTAAAAAATCCTGCCGGATCCGTGACCGCGACGCTGACCTCGTCCGCTGCCTGGAATTGCGTAGGCGGAGTGCCTACATCCTCGACCGACGCGAACGGCAATACCACGAACTACGGCTACGGGAGCGATCCCTATTGGCGTCCAGTGACGGTCACCGATCCGGCCGGAAACGTAACGACAGCCGCCTATCCGACAGGCTCGTCGCCGAACACCTCCTCCACGGCGATGTCGTTTAACAGCGGTTTGTCTGTCAACAACACAGCGGCCACCACGGACGGTTTGGGCCGCACACTGCTCCAACAGAAGCAGCAGGGACCATCTGGATCTTACTATTCAACTGCAATCTCTTACGACTCGCGTGGAAGAGTGGCCTGCCAAACAGCCGTTCCGTACAGCGCCGCTGAAGGCTCCTACACGGCTCCCAGTTCAAGCAATGGAGTCTGCACTACCTACGACGCTCTGGGCCGGAAGAGCAACGTGACCGAGGCTGGCGGCGGAACCGTGGCATACACCTACAACTTTAACGATGTCCTGGTTGCCAAAGGACCCGCGCCGTCGGGAGAAAACCTCAAGCAGCGATCTCTTCAATACAATGGCGCAGGCCAGCTCGCTTCCGTCTGTGAGATTGTCACATCGACATTGCCGGCTGGCGGGTCATGCCAGCAAAACACAGCGCAAACCGGCTATCTGACCCAGTACACCTACGACGGCAGCCTGCTGACCAAGACACAGCAGAACGTCCAGGCGGGCTCATCGAAGACACAGACGCGCCAGATCAGCTATGACGGCCTGGGCCGAAAGCTCTCTGAATCCATCCCCGAGTGGAGCGCCGGAACGAGTACGCCCGGAACGGCAACCTACACCTACGACTCCATCTCGTCCAGCAACTGTACGACCACGTCCCCTGGAGATCTGGTTGAAAGCACCGACCATGCCGGCAACGTCACCTGCAATACTTACGACGGTTTGCATCGCCTTCTCAATTCCACGGTCGTATCAGGACCCTATGCATCCGTGACGCCGCCCATGAACTATCTGTATGACGTTGCCTATAGCCTGCTGCCAGTCCAGAACGTGAAGGGCTCGCTCGCCGAGGCTTATACCGGAACCAGTTCCGCTAAGCTGACTGATGTAGTCTTCAGCCAGTCGATCCAGACATCGGGAGCCACACTAGGCGGAGTCGTCTCGCAGATGTGGGAGTCAACGCCACACTCAAATGGCTATTTTTTGACGCAGCAAATCTCCTATCCCAATGGCGCATTGGGAGCGATCTCCGCATCGGCGATTAGCCCCAGCGCGGATGGCACGGATGCTACGGGATCAATCACCATCTCCGGTTCCGAGCAATCTTACACATGGAACCCATGCGCTGGCTATTCCTACCCGGCCCCAAACAATTGTCCTCAGACGATCTACGATAATGGGCAGGCTTGGTTTACCGTGAACGGTCAGGGTGTATACACTGCACCATACGGTCAGGGGTCTACCTGTTCCTCCGTCGCAAGCGGTCTGGCTGGCTCAATCAACAGTACGCCTAATTACCCAGTTACGGCCAAAGCCGCGGGTTGTGTGTTGACAGTGACTTCGGTAGCGCCGGGGCCGTCTTCGGATTACGCATTTTCAGCAGGGTCGTTTACCTCCGATCCCACATATTTCTCAAGCGGTTCGTTTTCAGGGGGAAGTGGCACACTGACCGGCGGGACGAATGCGACGCTGGTCGCGTTCGGGCCTTCCGTCATCTACGGGGTTGACGGCGAAGGGCGGCCGTATTCCGCCACCGATGGAACGAATAATCTGGTGACGGAAACAAGGTACAACTCGGCCAGCTCGGCTACCAGTGTCATTTACGGCAATGGCGATTATGATAACTTCGGATACGATGTTATCGACCGGCCGCAAACAATCTACTTCAATGTGACTGGCAGCAACTCGTTTGAGATGATTACCGGTCTGGGCTGGAACCCCAACTCTTCCTTGAAAAGTATGGGAGTGACGGACACGAGCGACTCGACAAAGAACCAGAGTTGCCAGTATGCAGCCGACGACCTGAGCCGCCTGGCGAGCGTCAGTTGCGGCGGCGCATGGGCGCAGACCTTCGCCTACGACGCTTTCGGCAACATCGCCAAGGGCGGCAGCAGTTCCTACGCGGCCGCATACAACGCCATCACCAATCAGGTTTCCAGCGGCATCTCGCCCTTGCCCACTTACGACGCCAACGGCAACCAGTTAAAGAGCACCGGTTTGTCGAGCATCACCTGGAACGCAGCCGGCCAGCCCGCCACGGTCACCGCGCTGAGCGGCGGTCCCATTGGGGGCACCTACGACGCTCTGGGAAGGCTGGTCGAGACCGCGCAGGGAAGCGTCTACACGCAATTCGTTTTCAGTCCGGCGGGGGCCAAAATGGCCGTGGTGCAGGGCGGCACGCTGACCAAAGAGACGATTCCGCTTCCCGGCGGCGAGACGGCGGTCTACAATGCAAGTGGATTGAACTACATTCGCCATACCGATTGGCTGGGCTCGTCGCGGCTGGCCACCACCTGGGCCCACGCCGTCTACTCCAAGGAGGCCTACGCGCCCTTCGGCGAGACCTACAATGAGGCCGGCACGCCCGACCGCAGCTTCACCGGCCAGGATCAGGACACCGTGACAGGATCGACCGGAACCGGCATCTACGACTTCCTCTTCCGCAAGTACGATCCCTCCGCGGGACGCTGGCTCTCGCCCGATCCAGCAGGCTGGTCCGTGGTCGATCAAACCGATCCGCAGTCCTTCAATCGGTATGCCTATGTGGAAAATCAGCCGTTGAGTTTGGTTGATCCAAATGGGGAGTGGTACTGTTTCGCCGGAACATCTAGCGATGGCGGAGGCACCGCATCGGTGACCGTTTGTTACCCGGATGATTCCTATGGCTCCAATGTCGTTAGTAATCCCGGACCTGACATGATATCCAGCAACGGAAATGTATACGCACAGCTAACTGATAGTAACGGCCAACTAATGACTAATATGATCGGCGGTCCGGAATACACCTTGGTGGCTAACTATTATTTTGGGCCTAATTTAGACATCCCAGGCCAGTCAAACATTTCCCTCGGCTGCAACGGCGGAAACTGCGGCGGCACTGGTAGCCAAGACGATAGCGCACCAAAGAACGCGAATCCGAAACTGACTAAATGGGGAATGACAGTTGGCTGCGTTGCAGGTATGGGGTCGGAGAATTCTGAGCCTATTCAAACACAAAAACAATCACAGACGTTAGATCCGCGCCCCTTACCAAAAGACCCATTGGTATCCGTAGGTCCTTCAGAATCTCCTTGGGAATTGATTCCCTACCTAATAGACATGACACAGTGCATCATAAATGCTTGGTCGAATTAAAGGTTTCAAAGACATGGTGAATGTTATGAGCATGAAACTCGGGGCATTAAAAAATACCGCTAACGTACTGAGAACTTCATTCAGCGTCCTTTTGCATCTGTTAATCAGTACCGTAGTGGTTATCTTTTTGTCTAACATGGGTTGTTTTTTTCTGTTTAAGCTCGCTCACAACCTCAATCCGTCAGTTACCATCCAGCAACTCCGCTGGACTCTTACAGGAATCCCCGGATTTCCTGTGCAGGCTATCATGGGGCTCATTACGGGTTTCGTTCTCACGAAATATATGCACCGCGCCATAATGGTCTGGACTTGGCTATTGCCGATGGCGTTTCTTTGCGTTAGGATCCTATTTTTTATGAGGGATAATTCTTCTGTTTGGGATCATTTCTTTGGATATGGATGTAGTGTGAATGGGCATTGCTTCGATCAGGTGGCTCTCACGCTGCCACTCGTTGCCTCGACCGCCTATTCAATAGGGGCCAAACTGAGTGGAGACGGAGGGCGACCCAAGTGTCCAAAGGGCGAGACGAACTGAAACTGGGCGGCGGGTGGCGCATCCTAAGTTTTTCACAAACTTAACCAGCCCTCAAAGCTGGGTGCCCCATCCTTTCCACAGTTTTATCGGGAAAGGGTGGGAACCAGGAATCTCAGCCTGCTGTCTTTTTCCTATCTCTGACTTGAGTCCACGAACCTCGACCACTTGCCCGGGGTGTAGAATTCTTTCGTGATGGGAAAACTTGTCCGATACCAGCAATGCGGCTGCTTTCATTTCCCGGCCTTCAGTTGTTATAGGAGGCAGCCGCTGCTGACGCGGGCGAGTGCGCATGGCGTATTCGAACGGGAACTTGAGGCCGTGCGTACGGCAGGTGGCCCGGTCACAAAATAACCATGAACCGCTGTACCCCATTCATCCATTGTTTTATCGTGGATGAGTGGAAGAGCGCGGCGGGTGGCCCTGGACTCATACAGCGTTTTCACCAATTGAGGGTGCCCCCGGTCCCTCGCAGTTGGGGACCGGGGAGGAACGCAGAAAGATGGCCGTGGTGCAGGGCGGCACGCTGACCAAAGAGACAATTCCGCTTCCCGGCGGCGAGACGGCGGTCTACAATGCAAGTGGATTGAACTTCATTCGCCATACCGATTGGCTGGGCTCGTCGCGGCTGGCGACGACCTGGGCCCACGCCGTCTACTCCAAGGAGGCCTACGCCCCCTTCGGCGAGACCTACAACGAAGCCGGCACGCCCGACCGCAGCTTCACCGGCCAGGATCAGGACACCGTGACAGGATCGACCGGAACCGGCATCTACGACTTCCTCTTCCGTAAGTACGATCCGGCGGCGGGGCGGTGGCTCTCGCCTGATCCGGCTGGGTGGTCCGTGGTTAATCAATCCGATCCGCAGTCCTTCAATCGGTATGCATTTGTTGAGAACAATCCAATGAGCTATACAGATCTTTATGGCTTGGATGGTGGCTGCGGAATCTTCGTGTCCTCCGATTGCGAATGGAATGACTGGAGCGATCCTCCCAACATTGGTGAATCCTACACAGACGGTAAAAATACATACACTTTTGACGGTAATAACTGGGTCAGCCAGAACGGCGTTATTTATAGCAATGAGGCGGCCGCTGAAGTCGGGCTACCCGTTGGCGGTTATGATTACGGATTCATTATAGGGCAATTTATTGTTGCCCCATACATAACTCCGACGCCCGCCCCAAATAACGGACAGACCAAATGTACAGGTAGTGGCCGCGGCCTCGCGGGTAATACACGGCTTGTAGGACGCCAAGGTGGAATTCCTGGACAAACAATCCAACTTGGCACAACAGCCGTGATTCCACAGCAGTTCGGAGTTTCCAGCGGCACCGCACTTGGCCCATATGCTTCGTCGATCTACGGCACAATTGGGAATGCATCGTTTTCCGGAATAACTGATGTGATGGGAGGAAAATCCCCAATTCCGGGTGTTAATGTGCGCACGGCGATGCAGCAACTCTTTCCCGGACAACTGATTCTAGAAATCCCTGGCGCAACAGACCAAGGCGCAAATGCAGCCGTGACCATTTTTGTTGCACAAGGTCTCGGGTGCCCAACCGGAACAAGTGCTGCGGGAGGTAATTAGAGATGCGATCAATTGCGCGATTCATTTTGATGTCAACTATTATGTTTCCTGTCGTTCTCTGTGCGGCAGCCCAGTCTTACCCTGCTGTGAAGCCTCTCCAGCAAACATTTGATGTCCCAGATGTGGGTAAAGCAAACGTCGTAGTTGAGATCAGGTCAACTGATGGTACTCCACTGTACAAGCTCCAATGCCATTCGGCTGGATTCATAGGCGATCCGGACTTCGATTATAGCGGTGATTTTGAATGCCGCCTAAACTCGATCGGACACCGCGATACATACAGTACGCTGCTTACCGAGGATAGTGACCAGAGCCGAGACTGGGAGAGCAGAGGACGTTTCTTTGCGGCTGACCTTCGCAATTCGTGTGCTCGCATACCTCAATTTGGCGCAGACCGAAGCTTTGAACTCCGTGGCATGAATCTCGTTCTGCAGATTACTGAACCAGTGTTTACGAACGACGGCAGGTTGCGTTCCCTTAAACTCACGGTGAAAGTACGCCCGAACCCCAATGCTCGACGTCCAATTGCCAAAATCGTCCTGTTACCGAAAGCCGGGATTCCCGCCGAATGCAAGTTGAGTGAGTATTTTGTTGATCCCGCGACGTTCTCAAAGAGCCGCTAGGAATGTCTTGGGATGGAACGTGCTTTTATGCCCCAAATAACGGCACTACAAAATGCAGTGGATCGGCGCGTGTTCTCCAAGGGAATGCAGCGACAATCGGTAAGCCTGGAGGGTTTTCCGGGTCCAGCGTAGGGAATTTCCCTGTGACGGCGAGTGGTGCGGCTATCATCCCAAGTCAATGGGGAATGAATAAATCTGCGCTACGACCGTTCATCAATCAAATAAGTGGCGTATTCCCGAATGTGAATGCATCCTTTCAAGGGGTAGTAGATATTGTCGGTGGAACTCCTCCTCCTGGATTTACAAATGTTCAGACGGGCCTAATGACCTTGAATCCAGGAAAGTTGATTGTTGAATTGCGGGGAGGAACGCAGAAAGATGGCCGTGGTGCAGGGCGGCGCGCTGACCAAGGAGACGATTCCGCTTCCCGGCGGCGAGACGGCGGTCTACAATGCAAATGGATTGGAATTCATACGCCATACCGATTGGCTGGGCTCCTCGCGGCTGGCCACCACCTGGGCTCACGCCGTCTACTCCAAGGAGGCCTACGCGCCCTTCGGCGAGACCTACAACGAAGCCGGCACGCCCGACCGCAGCTTCACCGGCCAGGATCAGGACACCGTCACCGGATCGACCGGTACCGGCATCTACGACTTCCTCTTCCGCAAGTACGATCCCTCAGCCGGACGCTGGCTCTCGCCCGATCCAGCGGGGTGGGGCGTGGTTGATCAGGGCGATCCGCAGTCGTTCAATCGATATGCTTATGTGGAAAACCAGCCGTTGAGTGCAACTGATCCAGAGGGATTGGATTGTGTGTGGATGAGTGGGGGCGGTGTATCGGTCTCATTTGGGGATTGTCCCACCACCGGCGCCGGAGCTAACGGGACTTACATAGACTGCGATGGCTGCGCGTATAATGCGGCAAGCGCGAGTTACGACCCGGTAACCGGTGATCTGATCTTTAATGATGCCAATGGAAACGCCATACAGGGAACGTTAGTTGTCGGGTTCACGGATGGAACCGGTGTGTCGACGACTGTGATTGTCAATGGAACAACCGGAGAGGTCGATATCGGTGGTTATGGGATACCAGGCGTTATGATTTATGGGTCACCCGGAAACTTTTCAGGCGGCAGCCATCCACTTTCAACGGCGCAAACCCCTCAGGATCTAGCGAAAGCGCGCGTTTTGAAAGACTATGCTGCTTACAAGGCGTGCACGGGAGACATAGATTGGGGAAAGGTGGCAACGGGGGACGGTGTCGGAAAGATCCCATATGGTTCGCCGCCGTCTAGCGGGGGAGCGCCGAGCTCCGTGGATATGGGTCCAATCGGACCTACTGACGGACCAAATGTTGGTTCAAGGAATCTAAATCTCGCTCTTTCGAAAGCAGGAGGATGTTTAGCACAAAATCCGTATGCCGTATTCGACCCGAGATTCAATGACATTCAAGCAAGCGACGCATATCCAGTCGAGTGGCCCTGACACAGCGTTCAACGATAGGGGGATTTTCCTTGACACAAAAACAGGTGGTGCTTGTTGGAGCAGCTCTAGGACTAATTGCGCCGGTCACCGTATTGACCCTTCTGTGGTTTGGACTCGGCTTCGGTGTTGCAGTTGGCAACATCAATCTAACAAATTTCCTCTGGCCGTCGAACGTGATGCTTTTGGTTGGATGGCGTACCACAACGCGAGGCATTGTGACCACTTTTCTCGCGGTTTTCATAAATTGCCTCTTGTACGCGACAATAGCGTTTCTTTTTCGCAAGCTGATTTCCTGGATTTTACGTGTCGGCGGGTGGCCCCGGTCCCGGTGAGATTTTCAAACCACGCTGGGGTGGGCGGGTGGCGCACCCTTGACCAAACCATAAAGCTGGGTGCCCCATCCTTTCCACAGTTTTATCGTGGAAAGGGTGGGAACCACGAATCTCAGCCTGCTGTCTTTTTCCGATCTCTGACCATTTTTGAAAAACTGCGGCAGGTGGCCCGCTCATCACGGTAACACGGGCTGTGCCCAGTAAATCGCAGCCTTTCGCGGTGAGCGGGAGACCAAGAACCTCAACCCGCGTCTTCCCAGACCGCAATCTTTGTCCGCCGTTTTGAAGATAATTATGCCTCGAGCGCTGATAATAGAAGCAGTCACAAAAAGGCCCAAATGACCGCCAACCAATCTCCGACCCGCGCATCGACCGCCCCGTGTCCCGTAGTTTCTCAGTCCCTTTTCCCACCCCATCTTCCCCATTTCTTCGCCAAAAAATCCGCCGACCCCCACCCCCCCTACCCCTGTGTAGCCAATTTTTTATCCGCCAATTTCTTATAACAGTCCCACTAT
>Ga0181525_10003278_pt1 | contig 12887 bp, 13 predicted proteins | sample PEATcosm2014_Bin_48_FD_121100 | JGI IMG/M metagenome (GOLD analysis project Ga0181525, IMG submission 121100) | Peatland microbial communities from MTU Mesocosm Facility, Houghton, MI, USA - PEATcosm2014_Bin06_10_metaG | ecosystem: Environmental > Terrestrial > Soil > Wetlands > Peat | place... | reverse complement strand
CGCCGTATGCCGCGTGGTACGCGCGCGATCCGCGCGCTTTCGGGGATCAGGACAGCGAGGCGGCACTCTACGATCTAGCGATCCGGACCCTGGAGCGTGCCGGGTTCGAACACTACGAGATCAGCAACTTCGCGCGGACCGGCCATCGCTGCGCGCACAACGAGAATTACTGGGAGAACGGGCCTTACATCGGCCTAGGAGTCGGAGCGGCGTCGTATCGTGACGGAACTCGCAGCACCCACACGCGCGAACTCGGCGAGTACGTCGATGCGGCGCGCAGCGGGAGGCCTATACCTGGGAGCGCTGAGCGGCTGCTGGGAGAGCGTGCCGCGGGTGAGGCGCTGATGCTCGCACTGCGTACGGCGCGAGGGGTAGGCCTCAAAGCCTTCAAAGCGCGCTATAATCTCGATGTCGAGGAACGATTTGCACCGACGGTTGCAAATCTAGTCGAGGCGGGCATGTTAGAGGTGGAGGAAGACCACCTTCGCTTGACCCGGGCCGGCCGGTTCATCGCGAACGACGTGTGCGGAGCGTTTTTATCATTAGACTAGCTAGCGGTAACATCTCGGGCGCCATCTTGCGCACGCTCTTCGCGATCGTCTTTGCCGTCACGGGGTTCCTGCTCGGACGCGAGATGTACGTGAACGTGCTCTCGCTGCATTCATCGAGCGAGGCGCTGCAACTGATTTTATTGATCGTCTCGCCGGTGGTCGGCGCGGTCGTCGGCGTGTTGCTCGCGCCTTTCGCCCAGACGTTCTTCGAAGACGAGCTGAATCTCGCCGAGGGGGCGATCGAGCGTCTCGCACCCGGCGAAATTGCCGGCGGTGCGGTCGGGTTGATCGTGGGACTCGGCATCGCGCTTCTCATCAAGTCGATTCTCTTTGAGTTCATCACGATCACGGGGCGCGCCGGCAGTTACGTCGCGATCGTGGTGTACTTGATCGTGGCCATCTTCTTCGCATATCTGGGCGCGCGTGTCGGGGCGAAGACCAACGTCGTACCGTTGCCGAAGGGCGTGGCCGCGCGCGGCGCCGCTCCGCCGAAAATCATCGACACGTCGGTTATTGTCGACGGGCGCATCGTCGAGATCGTGGAGAGCGGCTTCATCGATGGCGCGCTCGTCGTGCCGCGCTTCGTGCTGCGCGAGCTCCAAACCATCGCCGATTCGCTCGATCCCATCAAACGGACGCGCGGGCGCCGTGGCCTCGAGATGCTGAGCCGTCTGCAAGAACTGCGCTCGCTCGATATTAACGAGCGAGACTATGACGATTTACCGCCGGGAAGCGTCGATGCGAAGTTGGTTCGCCTCGCCCAAGAGTCGGGCGGCAAGTTAGTGACCAACGACTACAATCTCAATCGCGTGGCCCACGTGGAAGGCGTCGACGTGCTGAACATCAACGAACTGGCGGGTGCGGTCAAGCCGGTCGTACTCCCGGGCGAGGAGATGAACGTTCACGTCATCCGCGAGGGCAAGGAACAGCACCAGGGCGTCGGCTACCTCGAAGACGGGACGATGATCGTCGTCGAGCAGGGGCGCCGGCTCATCGGTGAGGATACCGAGGTCGTGGTCACGAGCGTATTGCAGACGGTGGCGGGACGTTTGATTTTCGCCCGTCCGAAAAACGGTGCGAGCAGGTGAAGTGGGGAGCCGTCGTTGTGGCGGCCGGTCGCGGGACGCGTCTTGGCGCGCCGAAGCAATTCATCGACCTCGCCGGAGTACCGATGGTCGGATGGTCGCTTCGCACGTTTGCGGCGATAGACGAAATTGCGGAGATCGCGATCGTCACCGAGCCGATGTGGCTCGAGCGCATGGACGAACTTGCCTCGCCGCTTCTTCGCGGGCGAACGTATCGTATCGTGGAAGGCGGCGCGACACGTCAGGCCAGTGCCTACAACGGCCTGCGCGCGTTGTCCGCGACATGCGATGCGGTGCTGGTTCACGACGGGGCGCGCCCGCTCGTCCAGGCGATAGACGTACGTGCGGGAATGCGCGAAGTGCGCGCGGGGCGGGCGGCCGTGCTCGCATCGCCCGTGGTCGATACCATTAAGGTCGTCGAGCCTCAAACCAATCGCGTGAGGGCTACGCTCGATCGCGCGGAGCTATGGGGCGCGCAGACGCCGCAGTTTGCCATGCGGGCCGAGCTCGAGCGCGCACACGCGCGCGCGAAGGCGGATGGCATCGACGTCACCGACGACGTCGCGCTGCTCGAGGCGATGGGGATCGAGGTGGTCGTCGTTCCGGCGAGCGCGGAGAATTTCAAGGTGACGCACCCAAGCGACATCGCGCGCGCAGAAGCCTTGCTCGGAGTGCGCGTGTGAGTCGCGTCGGACACGGCTTCGACGCGCATCGGCTCGTGGCCGGGCGTCCGTTGATTCTCGGCGGTATCACCATTCCGTTCGACCGGGGTGCGCTCGGGCATTCGGATGCCGACGCGCTCGCGCATGCTATCTCCGACGCGTTGCTCGGGGCGGCCGCGCTCGGCGATTTAGGCGGCCACTTTCCCGACTCCGATCCACAGTGGAAGGACGCCAACTCGATCGTGCTTCTCGAGGCGTGCGCCCAGCGCGTGCGGTCGAGCGGTTACGCGATCGTCAATATCGATGCAACGATCGTCGTCGATCGTCCGAAGCTCGCGCCGTATGTTGGTGCGATGCGGGAGAATCTAGCCGTGCGGTTGCAGCTTCCGCTCGAATGCGTGAGCGTTAAGGCAAAGACGAGTGAAGGCATGGGATACACCGGAGACGGCACGGGCATTGCCGCATACGCGGTGGCCTCGATCGAGCGTCATGGGTAACGTCGATCGCGCGGCGCTCCAAGAAGCGATGCAGCGCTGGGGCTTTCTTGAAGAGCCGGCGCCCGAGGCCGCGCTGCGCTGGATCGACCTGTTCCTCGAGGCGTACGGTCCACAGCTGACATCTCTCGACGATGCGTTTGCGATCGTCGCGGCGTTGCGCGCCGAAGCGTGCGTGATTCCGGCGCTCGAGCTCGAGCGGTTGCGCACGCGCAGCGTGCTGTTTTTCCTGGATTCGGTGGGGCAGTACGTCGATCATCAAGCCGAGCTTCGCGACCTGCCGCTCGACCACGACCTCGTGGCGATTGGAAGCGAGTTTGGTCTCGATCCAGTTGCCGCGCTCGCCTGCGTGCGCATGGCGCTGACGGGCCAGCGCGAGGGTGCTCCCTTGGACCTGCTGTTCCCGCTGCTCGGGCACGACCGTATATTGATACGAATCGGGGCGGTGAATTCGCGCCTGTTGCACGGCCGGGGTCTCGAACCGCTCGCTTTCGGACCCGACGGCAAGCCGTTCGAGCCAATTGCTGGGCATCGACCAGATGAAGCAGCCGGGAATTGACGGCGTGGTTTAAACTAGGAAAACATGCCAAATCCACTCGAGACGTTTCTTTCCGACATGCGGGCACCGCTCGCGCGCGATCCCGCGGTGCGCGGGCCGCTCGACGTGATCTTGTCGTATCCCGGATTCCACGCGCTCACGTGGTACCGTTTCTATCACCGGCTGCATCTCTGGGGCATACCGATCCTCCCGCGCTGGCTCTCACACGTGTCGCGCTTTCTGACGGGCATCGAGATCCATCCCGGCGCAACCGTGGGGCAACGCGTCTTTATCGATCACGGTATGGGCGTTGTCGTTGGTGAAACGGCGATCGTCGGTGACGGCTGCCTCATCTATCAGGGCGTCACGCTCGGCGGCACGAGTCAATCGCACGGAAAGCGGCACCCGACCCTCGGTACCGATGTGACGGTCGGAGCGAATGCGAGTATACTCGGCGCGATTCTCGTCGGTAGCGGAGCGCGCGTCGGAAGCGGGTCCGTCGTGGTGCGCGACGTGCCGGCCAATGCGACCGTCGTGGGGATTCCCGCGCACGTCGTCGCCCAAGATGGGAAGCCGGTTCGTGCGGTTCCGGATCGGCCGCAGGTGGAAATGCCCGATCCGAACGAGCGCGCGTTGCGCGAGCTGCAGCACCGGATCGCTGCGCTCGAAGCGCGGGTGAGCGACGTTGAGGGCGACGACGGCAAAGAGACGTGGTCGTGGGTGATCTAACAACTAGGCTCTACAACACGCGCACCCGTTCCACCGAGAAATTCGCGCCGCTAAGCGGCAACGACGTTCGGATGTACGTGTGCGGTCTGACGCCGTCGGCGCAGGCCCACTTGGGGCACGCGCGCTCGTTCCTGTTCTTCGATCTGCTCCGTCGATTCCTGATGTACCGGGGCTACCACGTCACGTTCGTGCAAAACGTCACCGATATCGACGATCGCAGCATCAATCGCGCGCGTCAAACCGGCGAGAACTGGTATTCGATCGTCAGCGGCTACTACGACGAGTTCAAAGCCTCGATGCGCAAACTCGGCGTGATGGAGCCCGACGCCGAACCCTATGCGACGAAGTTTATTCCCGAGATTCAAACGATGATCCGCGAGTTGATCGCTCGCGGGAACGCCTACGCCGTAGCGGACGGCATCTACTATCGCGTCGCGAGCTTTCCGAATTACGGAGCGCTCAGCCACCGCAACATCGCGGAGTTGGAGGCGGGGGCGCGCATCGAAATCGACGAGCATAAAGAAGACCCGCTCGATTTCGCGCTGTGGAAATTCGCCAAGCCGGACGAGCCCAAGTGGCCGTTCGACGGATACGGCGACGGGCGCCCGGGGTGGCACATCGAGTGTTCCGCGATGGCGCGCGAGTTGCTCGACCCGCCGGGATTGGGTTTCGATATCCACGGCGGCGGCGCGGATCTCATCTTCCCACACCACGAAAACGAGATCGCGCAGAGCGAACCGCTCATGGTGCACCCGCCGATGGCGAACTTCTGGGTGCACGGCGGACTGCTGAATTTCGAAGGCCGCAAAATGTCGAAGTCGCTCGGGAACTTCGAGCCGCTCGTCGACCTGCTCGCCCGGCACGACCCGCAAGCGATTCGGCTGACATTCCTCACGACCGGCTACAGCAAGGTCATGAACTTCACCGAGGAGTCTCTGGCGTCGTCTTACCAAACGCTCGATCGATTGAAGAAGACCTTTCGGTTGTTGGCGCATTTCGAGGCTGCGCCCGGCAATGCTGCGGCGCACACGCTGCTTCCAAAAATTGACGCGGCGCTCGCCGACGACATGAACACGGCCGTTGCGCTGGCCGAATTGCTGCAATGGACCCCGTCCCTGAGCACGCAGGACCGTTATGAGTTCGAGAAGGCGCTGTGGCTTCTTGGAATCGAGCCGAGCGGCGCGTGGCTCGCCGAGCCTGAGGTTGCGTTGCCGCAGGATCTGCTCGAACGTTTGCGTTCGGAGTTCGACGCCGAGATTTCGTTCAACGGCGCGGGTCCGCAAGAAGCGCTCGATCGCGTGATCGCCCATCGAGCGGCCGCGCGCGCGGCCAAAGATTGGGCTGCGTCCGATCGCTTGCGCGACGCGCTCGCGCGCTGCGGCATCGCGATTAAAGACTCGAAGGACGGGACCACGTGGACCGTCGCAAAATAGGCAAGCCTCACCACGCTCGTCCGCGCCAGTCTCGCATGGACTTTGACGACGTGATGTACGGCATTCACGTCGTTGAGGAGGCGCTAGCCGCGGGTCAGGCGTTGCGCGCCATTCACATTTCCGACGAGCGCAAGCGCGATCCACTCTTGCGAAAGATCGTCGCGGACGCGAAGGAGCGCAACGTTCCCGTGCGCTTCGAGCAGAAGCCGTTCTTTGACGCGCTCCCGTTCAAAACGCATCAGGGTGTCGTCGCGATCGTTCCGCCGTTCGATTACGCGAGTCTCCACGACGTGATCGGATCGCGCAAAAGTGGGCACGCGCTTTTTGTGATTCTCGATCATTTGACCGACCCGCATAACGTCGGTGCGATCGTCCGGACGGCCGAGTGTTTTGGCGCCGATGCGGTCATACTGCCGGAACGCCGCAGCGCCGGCGTGAATGCGACGGTCCGAAAAGCGGCGGCCGGGGCGGCGGAGCATCTGCCCATCGTTCGCGTGGCCAACGTCAACGAAGCGATCCGGACGCTGAAGAAGGCCGGCATCTGGGTGGCCGGAGCCGATGCGGGGGAAGGCTCGATTCCGGCGGCGGAGGCCGACTTCAATCGGGACCTGGCCCTGGTCATTGGCGCCGAGGGCGAGGGGCTTGCCCAGCTCGTTCGCCGGGAGTGCGACTACTTGGTCCGGGTTCCAATGCGTGGGGTCACCGAATCGCTGAACGCCTCGGTAGCCGCTGGGGTGCTTTTATACGAGACCCTGCGACAAAGGAGTTGACGGGAGGAGGAGCCCCTCCTATAATCACCTGGATGTGCCGCGCTCGATAGGCCCCGGCCACGTTTTTCGGCGCATCGACCCCAGGAGCGTCAATACAATATGGCTATGACCCAAACCGTATCGGAAGGTTTGGAGTACAACGAGAGAGCTGACGAAGACCTCGTTGCCATCGCAAAGTCGGGTGACAACCTGGCGATGGAATACCTACTCAACAAGTACAAGAACTTCGTTCGAATCAAAGCTAAGAGCTACTTTCTCATCGGCGCGGATCGAGAGGACATCATCCAAGAAGGTATGATCGGCCTCTATAAAGCCGTGCGCGATTTCAAAGCCGACAAGCTCTCGAGCTTCCGCGCGTTTGCGGAACTGTGCATCACGCGTCAAATCATCACGGCGATCAAGACGGCGACGCGTCAGAAGCACATCCCGCTCAACCAGTACATTTCGCTGAACAAGCCGATTTACGACGAGGATAGCGAGCGTACGCTGCTCGACGTGATGGCGTCACAGAAGACCTCGGACCCCGAAGAACTCGTGGTCACGCAAGAAGTCTCAGACGACATCCGCCAGCGCATCCGCCAAAATCTCTCGGAGCTCGAATCGCAAGTCCTCGAGTCGTATCTCGAAGGCAAGAGCTATCAGGAAATGGCGCGCGACCTCGGTCGCCACGTGAAATCGATCGACAACGCGCTGCAGCGCGTCAAGCGAAAGATTGAGAAGAACCTAGCGGAATTCGAATTCCAATAAGACCAGATGAAAGGGGCTCCCGCGAGGGAGCCTCTTTTTTTATTTCTTCTGGTGTAGGCCGAAGTAGTTGCCGTCGGGGTCGGTGCACCATTCGGTGAAGCACGGTTCGCCGCTGCCATAGCGCTTATGGTACTTGCCGCCCAAGGCTTCCACGCGTTTCTGTAACGCCTCGGCATCGTCGACGCCGAACATGATGCCACCCATCGCAACGAACTCCGCGCTCGGATCGCGCCCGATGGCGAACGTGTTGTCGTCGGGCAGATCGTACTCGACGTAAAAGTCTTGGTATTCGATGGTCGCTTTAAGGCCGAGGAGGCCCTCGTAGAATGCCCGGGCCTTCGCCATATCCTTCGTTTGAAACATGACGAAGTCGAAGCCACGGGTTGCGATCGGTGTTTCGGTCGTACTCATGCTCCCATGATACCCCGGCCAAGGTGACAGATACTGTCAGGTTTTTGCGCTTTGGCTGAAAGCGGCGACGATTTTATCGTAGACCGCCTGCTTCTCATCGAGTGGATCGACGACAAAGACTTCGGGAGGATCGCCGTTCTTTGGATCGATGCAGACGGTCACGCGCCCCAGCGCGCAGACGTCCATACAGCTTGTCGAGATGACGCGAACGGTGCCCCACTCGCCGTGCTTCTTGAGCTCGGCTTTGAGCCAATCGCGCAGGCTGAAGTCGCCGATCTTGGCCGCGACCTCCGGAGCTTCTTCAGGAATGCGCTCCGTGCTACAGCGCTCGCAGACAAGCACGAGCCCGCGCTCGAGCCACTTCGGATTAACGGGTTGCATGTAGTTCCTAGAACAGATGGAGCCGGAGGTCGGATTCGAACCGACGTGGACTTTCGTCTTCGCTTTACAAAAGCGACCCAATCGACCGCTATGGGACTCCGGCGGACGGCTCCCTCGATTCGAGGGGGTTTTCTCTGCCTCCTAGGCGGTAGGCTCGCCCCCTTCCACGGTTTAGTGCGCGAAACGTCGCGGTTAAAGCGTGGCAGTTCGGACAGAGAAGGGTCAAGTTGTCCAATCTGTTATTTTGCCAATCGCCGTCTATGTGCTCAAGCTCCACTGGAACGCGATTGGTTTTTTGATGCCGCTCGGCCCATCCGCATCGCATGCAACGTTCCCCATTTTTCCAAATGAGATACCGTCGGAGAAAGCGTTGATTTTGGAACACGGGGTACAAGCCTGATTCCACGAGTTCGCAGCGCGCCTTGAACTCCGTCGCCTGTTGGCATCGCACGGAGCAATACTTCGCGATACCTTGGTTAACCGGCCTGTGGCAGTTTATGCATGGTCTGCGTGGCCTCTTGGGATTCACACAATACCTGTAGCAAAAGACTATGCCACCTGTATGTCATTTCGTGTTTGGGTGTCGTCCTTTGAATGTGAGTTCCGACACGCCGGATTTATCGAGTTCGCCGAGCCCCAGTGCCTTCATGCGCTCGTACTGTTCGTACGTTGCTTTTGCGAGCGGGAGGTCGAGATGCTCGTCGCGCGCTAGCGCGAGGGCGATGCCTGAATCCTTGGCGGCATGCGCTGCCGAAAAATAGACGTCGTGATCGCGATTCTGCATGTCGGCGCCGTCGGTTTCAAGCACGCGCGAGTTCGCGCCGGTTTGCGAGAACACTTCGCGCACGACGTCGAGATCGAGACCGAGCGCGTCGGCGAGCCCCAACCCCTCCGCAAGACCGGCCGTGTTAATGTTCATCACCATATTGACCAGCGCTTTGAGCTGCGCGGCACGGCCCGCTTCGCCGATGTAGCGCAGGCTGCTGCTTAGCGATTCGAGCAAGGGCCGCACGCGCTCGAACACCTCGGGGCGTCCCCCGATCATCAGATACAGCGTGCCGTTGCGGGCTTGCGGAATCGAACTCGCCATGCAGGCTTCCAGCGAGTGACCGCCGGCTGCCTCGACGCGCGCCTGAACCTCGAGGTGCACGCGGGGCGTCAGCGTCGCGCAGTTGATGAACGTACGATCCTTGGCGTGCGTCAGCAGCGAATCGCCAGTCGTTGCGAAGACCCGTTCCATCGCGGCGTCGTCGGTGACGACCGTGATAACGACGTCGCAGAGCTCGCTCACGCGTGCGAGGGAATCGCAGACTTCGCCGCCGGTGTCGCGCGCCGTCGCCTCCGCGGAGTCGCGGTGCACGTCGTAAAGTGCGGCGACACGGTAGCCGGCGTCGTGCAGCCGCCGCGCCATATTCGCCCCCATGCGCCCGGTCCCAACGAAGCCGACGTTCATGCGACTACCCTTTCAGCATCACGCGCGCGGCGTTCCAGCCGGGCGCTCCCATGACGCCGCCGCCGGGATGCGCCGCCGATCCGCACATGTACAGATTCTTCACCGGCGTCTTGTAATTCGCATACCCAGGAACGGGCCGGAACATGTAGAGGTTGTGCATCGGCATCGTTCCCTGGAAGATATTGCCGCCGGTCAACCCAAAGGTCTCCTCGATATCGACGGGACTGAGAATCTGCCGCGCCGTTACCGAGCTCTTGAACCCAGGCGCATACTGTTCGACGATGTCGAAACAGCGATCGGCGAAGTCGTTCTTGATGGCATCCGTCCACGGGCCGTCCTTGAGTTTATACGGCGCGTACTGCACGAACATCGAGGCGAGGTGTTTGCCGGCGGGCGCGACCGTGTCGTCGAGCGAGGACGGAAAGCACACTTCCACGACCGGCGCCTTCGAGGGATGCCCGTACTTGGCGTCGTCGTACGCACGCTCGATGAAATCCTGATCGGGGCAGAAATGCACGGTGCCGTGATGCTGCGGCCCGGCTTCATGACCGGGCAATGCGGTGAAGCTCGGCAAGCGATCGATCGCGACGTTGATTTTGACCGACGCGCTATCGTAGGCAACGCGTCCGACGGCTTCCATAAAGTCGGGCGGTAACGTCGAGGGGTCCAAGAAACGCTCGAATGTGAGATGCATGTCGACGCCGCTGGCGATTTTCTTCGCGTGATACACGTCGCCGTTGGCAAGCGCGACGCCGGTTGCGGTTCCGTTGGTCGTAAGAATCCGCGTCACTTCCGCTTCGGTTTTAATTTCGACACCGAGATCGGTTGCCGCGCGCGCGAGCGCTTGCGTGAGCCCCCCCATGCCGCCGCGCATATACGCCCAGACGCCTTTCTTCCCGTTGGTCTCGCCCATCACGTGATGGAAGAGCACGTAGGCGGTGCCGGGCATCGAGGGCGCCATGAACGCCCCGATGATGGCATCGGTCGCGATCGTGCCTTTGAGTTGATCGGATTCGAACCAGCGATCGAGAATCGGACGCGCTGCGCCCGTGAGAATCTCAATCGCCTCGTTCATATTTGGGCCCATCTTTTGCATGGCACGCCCCATCGAGCCCATGTTCAGCAGATCGCCGAGTCCCGGGCGCAGCACGTTGGGCGGAATCTGCACGAGCGTCGGCTCGATGACCTTGGCGACGCGCTCGAGCATCGCTTCGTACTTCGGATACGCGTCGGCGTCGTGTTTGCTAAACTTCCCGATCTCGGCGATATCTTGATCGCGGCTGCGGCCAAGCATGAGGTAGCGGCCGTCCAGAAACGGGGAGAAGGAGGCCGGGTTACGCTCGATGGCTTCGAAGCCGTAGCGCTTCAGGTCGAGATCGCGCACGATCTCCGGCCGGAACAGGCTATTGACGTAGGCCGCGGTCGAGACCTTATAGCCCGGGAACGTCTCCTCGCTCACGCACGCCCCCCCGACGATGTAGCGGCGCTCCAGGACGAGCACCTTCCACTTCGCCCGGGCGAGGTAGGCGGCGGTGACGAGGCCGTTGTGGCCCCCGCCGATGATAATGGCATCGTAGGTGCTCGCCATAGACACTGGTTGGACCTCCGGTTTTATACGACGCGCAGAGCGTTCTACCGAACGTCATTCGGCAAAATCGTGATACGGTCCGAAGGATAGCCGCTCCTGCGCGTGAATTTCCGAACGATGTTCGTTTAGGAGCAGCTGCTATGACCGCATTCGTGAAGGCTGGAGTACCCGCCGGCGCGCGGACCCTCGAAGGGAGCTGGTACCTCTCGCCCGAGGTCTTTGCTCGCGAGCGCGAGCGGATCTTCGGCGCGGACTGGATTTGCGTCGGGCGCGAAGAGTCGGTCGCGGCATCGGGCGATTACTTCCTGGCGAACGTTGCCGACGAGAGTCTGATCGTGGTGCGCGGCGGCGACGGAACGCTGCGCGCCTTCTACAACGTGTGCCGCCATCGCGGGACGCGCATGTGCGAGAATCATCGCGGCCGCTTCAATGGTTCGATTCAGTGTCCGTATCACGCGTGGACCTACGGCCTCGACGGACGGCTGATGGTCGCGCGCAACATGTCCGAACTCGAAGGATTCCAGACGGCCGACTTTCCGTTGCACGAAGCGGCGCTCGCAACGTGGGACGGCTTTATCTTCGTCAATCTTGCGAAATCGCCGGTACCCTTCGAGCGAGCCTACGCGCCGCTGTTGAACCGTTTCGCGAAATGGAGCGTTGGGTCGCTGCGGTGCGCGACGACCTTGCGATACACGCTCGAGTGCAACTGGAAGCTCGTCTTTCAAAACTATTCCGAATGCTACCACTGTCCGCTCGTGCATCCGCAACTGGAAAAGCTCTCGCCGTCGGATAGCGGCCGCAACGATCTCACCGAGGGAGCGTTTCTCGGCGGGTATTCGGAACTGCGTCCGAACGCGAGCCTCACGGCGAACGGTTCGACGAAGAGGCCGCCGCTGCCGGGCATCGACGCCGCCGACGTGCATCGCGCGTACTACTACACGATCTTTCCGTCGCTGCTCTTTAGCTTGCACGGCGACTACGTCATGGTGCATTACGTTCGGCCGCTCGCACCCGATCGCACGGAAGTCGACTGCGCGTTCCTCTTCGACCCGCAAACGATCGCCCGCGCCGATTTCGATCCGAGCGACGCCGCGGAGTTTTGGGACACGACGAACCGTCAGGATTGGCACGTGAGCGAGTTGACTCAGGCGGGCGTTCGCTCGCGCAGTTACGAGCCCGGCCCGTATGCGAATGCCGAAGGGCTGCTCGCCGCTTTCGATCGCCACTACTTGCGCGTTATGGCTTGATGCTCGCTCCGCTGATTCTCGCAGCCATCGTAGCGTCGCCCGATTTCGGATGGCGCCAACTCGGACCAGCCGGTGCGGGGGGCCGCGTTGCGGCGGTCGCCGGCACCGATTCGAACCCGCAGGTGTACTACTTCGGGTCGGCGGGCGGCGGAGTTTTTAAAACCACCAATGGCGGCCTCACGTGGAACGACGTGTGGCCGTCTTCGTCGGTGGGAGCCATCGGGGCGGTTGCCGTCGCTCCGTCGGATTCGAACGTGGTGTGGGTCGGAACGGGGGAGTCGACGCCGCGTAACGATGCCTCGTACGGCGACGGCGTTTGGGTAACGCACGACGGGGGCGCGCATTGGGCAAACGTGGGGCTGAACGACACCTATGCGATCGCGCGCATCGTGGTCGACCCGCGCAATCCGAACGTCGTGCTCGTCGGTGCACTCGGCGATCCGTTTCGCGATTCGCACGCGCGCGGCGTGTATCGTTCGACCGATGGCGGCCGGACGTGGAAGCACACGTTGTATGCCGGGCCTGCCAGCGGCATATCGGATCTCGCGCTCGATCGCTCGCATCCGAACGTCGTATATGCGGGCGTCTACGAGTTCCGCCGCCACCCCTGGACGTTTACGAGCGGCGGTCCGCAGGATGGGATTTATAAATCGAGCGACGGCGGGGTCACGTGGCACGAACTCAACGGGCACGGTTTGCCGGCGGGGATCGTGGGCCGCATCGGGCTCGCCGTCGCGCCGTCGGATTCCAATCGCGTGTACGCCTTGATCCAATCGACTGCCGGTTTGCTGTGGCGCT
>Ga0181525_10003276_pt1 | contig 12889 bp, 10 predicted proteins | sample PEATcosm2014_Bin_48_FD_121100 | JGI IMG/M metagenome (GOLD analysis project Ga0181525, IMG submission 121100) | Peatland microbial communities from MTU Mesocosm Facility, Houghton, MI, USA - PEATcosm2014_Bin06_10_metaG | ecosystem: Environmental > Terrestrial > Soil > Wetlands > Peat | place... | reverse complement strand
GGAACTCCGAATTCCAAAAGTACCGCGCCTCCCCCGAATTCAAACTCCTAAATCCGCACATGTCTCTCGAAGAATTCAAGAAGATCTACTACATGGAATGGGGACATCGTCTTTGGGGTCGATTCGTGGGGCTATCCTTTGTTCTCCCCGCACTATACTTCGTATCCCGACGGAAAGTCTCAGCAAACATGTCTTTGCGGCTTCTCGGAATATCGGGTCTCATTGGCTTCCAGGGGTTCTTGGGATGGTATATGGTCAAATCCGGACTCAAGGACGACTTATTTGCTCCGGGTAGCCACCCGAGGGTTAGTCAGTACAGGTTGACAGCACACTTGGGAGCAGCATTCATATGCTATACGGCCATGCTCTGGAATGGCCTCTCCATCCTTCGCTCCAACACCCTCCTCTCCCATCCTGTGCGAGGTCTCGCCCAACTTACCCACCTCGCCTCCCCCTCTCTCGCCGCCTTCCGAAAATCTGTTGCCGGCCTCACCCTCCTCGTGTTCATAACCGCCATGTCAGGAGGTTTAGTCGCCGGTCTCGACGCAGGACTTATCTATAACGAATTTCCACGCATGGGAACGGGCCTCCACCCCCCGAAATCCGAACTCTTCTCCCCATTCTACTCCCGGCATCCAGATCAATCCGACCTGGTCTGGCGCAACATGCTCGAAAACCCCTCTACAGTCCAGCTGAACCATCGGGTCTTAGCAACCACAACATTCACAGCTATCCTCTCTCTCTGGGCCTATTCCCGTTTCAACAAGAAAATAAAAGGCGCATTGCCGAATTCTGCGAGGAAGGGAATGCTAGGGGTTGTGCATCTTGTATTGTTGCAAGTTACGCTCGGGATTAGTACGTTGATTTATATGGTTCCGGTGCCGCTTGCGGCGGCGCATCAGGCGGGCGCTTTGGCGTTGTTGTCCGGGTGTTTGGTGCTGGGAAGTAGAGTTTGGGTTCCGAGGCGGATGATGGCGCTTTTGAGGCAGAGGGTTAAGATGGCGAGTGCTGTGAGTGGGCCAGGCAGGATGGGGCTGGGAAAGGAGGCTATGAAGAGTGATTTGAGTGCGCTGCGGAGGAATGGACCGCCTGTTTTGTAAGAAAAGTATCAATCATGGTAGGGAGTGTGTACGATGTCGTGTTCTGTTTGATTAGCGGCATAGAAAGGGTGTCACGAGCAATGAATCTCAACTCTGTAGATAGACAACAACTTTTTTCTTGCTAAATTTCTCTCTCTGTCTATACTCAACCATCAGTGATGACAGCCATGAAATCATTTCTTCTCAACGGACGACGCAAAGTATAGCCCTCAACGCCAACGCTGCTCTATTCCTCAGTGATCACTCATCTCCACGTATTGGTACTAATGTACGGCGTTGGATCATCTACTTGTGCGCTAACCATCTGTAAGTAAAGATCCGAATGTCCACCTTCCCTCCCCTCTATCGGCAAAGAAGACTCACGAATGCCCTCCTCAGCCACCGGCTGAATCCCCACCTCCTCCGCCGCCAATTTCTCCTTCTTCATGCTCGTATCCTCCTTCATGAACGGGAACGCTAAGACCTCTTTGATACTATAATTATCTGTCAGGAACATAACCAATCGATCGATGCCCATTCCCCAACCACCAGTAGGAGGGAGCCCGAATTCAAGCGATTGGCAGAAGTTCTCGTCGATCATTTGGGCTTCGTCGTCACCTTGATCCTTTTGTCGAGCTTGCTCTTCGAAGCGGAGGCGTTGGTCGAAGGGATCGTTTAACTCCGTATAGGCATTTGCAATCTCCTTCTTGCACACGAAAGCTTCGAAACGCTCGCAGAGACCTGGGATAGAACGGTGGTACTTGGCGAGGGGAGACATCATCTGCGGGTGGCCAGTTATGAAGGTTGGGTTCACGCATGTCTCCTCGATGAACTCGCCGACCAGCTTGTCAATCATGCGGGCGTTGGTCAGGGGAGGCGAACATTCGACCTTCGTCTTCTTAAGGATGCGCTTAAGGAATTCGTTGGTCTCTTGCGTGTGAAGTTGGTCTCCTGGGGGGAACTTCTCGCCGGTTGCTTCTTCAAGTGCGGGGATCATTTCGACTCGTCGCCATGGGGTTGCCCAGTTGACTTCGTACTCTTCGCCATGCTGAGTGTGGAACTTGGTGACGGTGCCACCAGTTACGTGCTTGACAAGCCCTGAGACAAGCTCCTCGGTCATATCCATGATATCATACATGTCCGCATAGGCCATGTAAAACTCGCAGGTTGTGAATTCCGGGTTGTGGGTAAGGTCGATACCTTCGTTTCGGAATTGACGGCCTATCTCGTAGACACGGTTGAGGCCACCCACGACGAGCATCTTGAGGTAGAGTTCAGGGGCGACACGCATGAACATGTTCATGTCGAGGTCGTTGTGATGAGTCACGAAGGGCTTGGCTGTTGCTCCTCCTGCGATGGGATTCATCATAGGAGTTTCGACCTCGACGAAGTCCTTGGCATCGAAATACTTCCGCATATAGGTGATCATCCTAGAGCGTGTGATGAAAACGTTGCGAGTTGGCTCGTTCATAATCAAGTCAAGATAACGCTTGCGGTGTCTTTGCTCCTGATCCTTGAAGCCGTAGTACTCGTCCGGAAGTTGGTGTAGACATGGCGTCAGAAGAACGATTTCTGTCGCAAAGATAGACAGTTCTCCTTCCTCTCCTTTCTCAATCTTGTTCTTGGGTGCGGTTCGTCCTGGGTAGCCAACAATACCAATAATATCTCCGCGTCGAAGATGCTCATGCTGCTCCTCGAACGGAACTCCTCCATCCTTGGCCTCTTGCGATTGACACATAATCTGGACCTTAACACCCTCTGTTCGAACATCGTAGAACACCAGCTTGTTTCCAGCCGCGCGCTTGTTGTAAATTCTGGCACCGACACGGATCTCCTTGTCCTTCTTGTTCTCTCCCGACTTGAGCGAGCCATAATCCTTGACAAAATCACGCAGGTCGTAGTTCACGTGGAATTTGTGAGGATATGGGTTCGGGTGCTTGGACGTTCGGAGCTTGTTGATGTTGCGGGAGCGAATCTCGAAATATTGCTGTGTACCCCGCCATTAGTCTGAATGTCTCATTGTATCTTTGAAGTTGGGAGTATGGTCCTACATTTGGGTTTAACTCCTTTTCATCAGCCTCAGCATTTGATTTCTTGGCAACAACGGGTTTAGGCGGTGCTGCAGCCTCTCGTGCTTTCTTCTCTTCCTCCTTCTGCCTTTGCTTGGTACGCTTCTTCAATTCGGACTTGGAGACTCTTTCGCCTGTTACCTCGTCAAGATGGAGGTTGGCCATGGGCTCCGTGGGAGCGGATGCGCCTGCTGAGTCCGCCATGATTGCTGTGTTGTGTTCTGTGTGTGATTTGGTGACACAATGTGGGATGAGTCGAGGGGTTTTGTATTCGGAAATTTTGTGGAGGGGTCATCAGAGCCCAAAGACTCACATCACGTGCCCACTTGCCCTGAATTGCTATGAAGCTCTTCGACATCTTTGGGTTTTACTTTTTGTGAAACATATGAAGAACTTCCCACGAAGTTGTACATGAAGACGAGGTTTTATTATTGTACACATATGGTACGATCTTTTTTGTTGTTGGCCCCTTTGTTTTCTTAGTTGGCCCCTCAGGTTACGGCATCAATCCATTCCTCGCTATCGTCTTATCAGTGTCAAAGCATCCAGTCAACCAACACTTCTAGTCGCTTTATCAGCCCATCAACATTGCCAGTCCTCCCGCTACCACACCCAATCCAAGTACAACCGACATATCGTTGCTTCGTCTCCCATCGCTCTTAGTGGTAGCAGCAGGAGTCGAGCCTGAACTTGTCGGTGTAGCCTGCTCGCCGCCCCTGGCTGTGCTGCTGGTGGAGGTCGTCGCAGTCTCCAATGGTCCCCCTGAGCCGGTGGTCGGTGTAGCCTGCACGCCGCCCCTGACTGTGCTGCTGGTCGTGGAGGTCGTCGCCGTCTCCAATGGTCCTCCTGAGCCGGTGGTCACAGTCATCATCATGGTACTCTCTGTAGCTTCATTTATGCTCGTCAAAACCCCTCCGGTCACCGATGCCGGTGCTGAAGCCCGCTTGACGCTCATGGCAGCATTTGTGTAGTCTGTGATCGATTGTCCAGAAGGAGGGTTGACAACGCCTGCCATGCCACTTTGACAGTGGGAGGACAGAGAGCAGTAGAACCATATTGGGTCAGTCGAGGTGACATTTACGACGAAGGTAGCATCCTGCAACATATCAGCGTGGACTCAACTCTCCAGACTCCGCCAAACGTACCCCAGTAGTATCAGCTACTGGATATCCAGAAAAGAAACCACCTGTATTTGGCACGCAAGGGTTCTCGAAGGTGGAAGAGACAACGCTGTGACCTCCAGAACCGCTGTAGAAGTGGAATTCCAACCTGCAGAAACAGAAATCATCAGCAAAACTGCAATTGAGATCGATGCAGGATTTTTCGAGTTGCTCACGTATCGCCAACAGCTGCAGTCAACGAGTTTGGGCTGAACGCCAGCGATCCGCCCTTCCCTACATCAATGATTTGGTTCATTGCATGCGCACCCGCCACCAGCGCCAACACAGATACCCACGATTGATACATTTGGAATTTACTTGAAGTGAGGTCGATTGCGTGGACGCGAGCAGAACAAGTACTTTAGAGGTCGCTGCTAACAATAGAACGGAATTTCAAAGAATGCGCATTCCGGGAATCAGCCTATATATGCAACATTCCGCCTGCCTATAAACGGAACAACGAAATCCCTCATCTTCAGCCCCCATCCACCGATGACCGCTGCGTTCCCAATCACCTACGATATCGCGAAGATCGTCGAGAAAGAGAAACATGTGGCTTCGGGAGCATTTGATCCCACCCCACCGCGTCCGTCTTTCTAAGGCGAATCAGAGAACATCCAGAACGCCAATGACGCTCCTTCCAACACTTGCCTCCACAAAGATACAAAAACGCACCAGAAAACGATACGCCATTCCATTTTCATTAGACAATCCCCCCGGATATCAGATTAAGCCTTTATCTAGGTCGATAAGCTAGATGCTCGGTTGTTCATGGATCCGGGGTCAGGAGTCACGTGAGACGCCCGTCTCCCTCCTTTGGGAACGCCCATCTGGGGAAGTGCCGCTGGAACAGTCTAAATTGGAAACATGCATTAAGGTCTATATGTGAGTCTAGTAAGGCGAGCAGCACGACGTGCAACAATGGGTCGATCCCCTTGAGATAGTCCGCCGGATGGGAAATAAAAAATATCCGGTGAGATGCGCTGGGGAGCTATTTACCACGCTTGCTGTTGTTTACAAGTTGCAAGCATTTTATGTGAGGCCTAAGTCGCCTTGTCACCGGATCAATGTTGATTTTCATTTATCACATGCCACTACCATCTGTTCGCTGGAGGATCACCTGATGCCAAGAGGGTTCCACATACCTAGGTAGGCGTTGAACATGTAGGTAGGCACTGCAGTTCTTCCGAAGTTGCTTTTGCCGGCACTTGCCAGTGCAGTATTCTAGGATCGAGACTTTCCGTCCTTCTGCATAACATCTCGCGTATTCTTAATGCACAGGGTCACAAACGTACCCCTTTTTAAGCGAAGTTCCCCTCAATGTTTCAACCACAAAGGGGTCTCTGTGGAAGGGAGCACCCTAAAAAATATTCCAAATGCATCGTAATATTTATAAGCAATCTGAGTAATGCTTTTCGATTTTATAATAGCTTGATATATCTTGCTTAATTAATGCTTCCATTCCTGCATTTCTCTGAGATGAATGAGAATAAGGGGAAGAGGGGTCCCAGGGGATCCTCGCTTAAGAATGCAGTTGTCATGAAGAGGGACGTATTTTGTTTAATAGCACGACTCAATACATAGATAGAAGATGAACCTTCACTCTTCAAGATCCCCGGAGATTCGAAGCTTTTTTGCACGATGTACATGCCTGTGCGCGATTCACCCTCCTTGTTAGGTAGGACCTTGAATCTGCACTAGGTACAGAATGCACTACCCTGTAGCACCTTGTTACTATCACATCATACTTTTTAGTTCCCCTGGAATTAAAGGGCAACGCTTGATTGATAGTTCAAATTACAGTATATTTCCGCTTCGACTCTCAAAACCATGCAGATCTCTGACGAAGGAACTTGATCCAGCCGCCACCCAGCCATTACTATGTTCATACACATTTCAACATCTCTCTATAAGATTATGACGCCATTTGTTATGCCAACCATCACTTTTGTTTTGTTGTTCTACTACTAGTAGATGTACCGACCATCAACTCCTGCAAGCGCTTGGTGTTATAGAGCACCGTTGCTGGCTGGACTGTATTGGAGCCACCTGTGGTCGTGTTGCTGCTGGTCTTGTTTTTGAGTTCCGTCTTCAGCCGTCTCTGCTCTCATTGTATGCGGTGATTGATCTATTTGCGGTTGAAGCTTTCGATGTTGGACTTTCCTAGCTCTACGGGTTACTGGTTCTGCTGGAGCAGCACCTTGGCGTCTCTGTGGTCTTAATGGGATCACTGTGGCCAACCGCGGGGTTGGTTCCAATTTTGTGTGAGTAGTTGCACCTCGTTCTCCCGCCTTCTGTGCCCCGCTGACTTATGCGTGCAAAACTCCGTGTTTTTTCGCTTCCTCTGCCTTATTCTTTGCATCTTGACGTGCCATTACTTCTGCTTGTTTTTGGTCAACTTTGCAATCCTTCCGCGAACACCAGCCGAACTCCCTAGTTATCTCATGTGTTTTGTCAACTCTCCCACAGTCCTGTGGGCAGGGTTTCATTTTGACATGGCCGCATAATTCTTAAAGGGCGTTCTTGCACATTTTGTGTTTCGTAGAGTGGACTTGATGCTAAGATTGGTAGCTTTGATGCCCCGAAAATCGTGAAGCTGAAGATTCAACAGAAGCTCAAGCCTTTTACGTTAGTCCTTTATTGTTTGTCAGAAGTGTAGCTCGCAAAAAAGGCGTGTTGGGCTCTTACTTCTTTGTAACTCTCGCAAATGTTTTGAACTCTGACCCGAATGTGCTCTAGCAGTGTAAGTATGTTGTAAAGATCAGAGCTTAGAATCTGAACCCTGGATTTTTTTTGGACACGAAGGTAAAGTTTTCAGTAGAAGAAACAAAGTAGAGGAATATTGCAAGTATTTGTAGATTTTCTGACACATTCGTGCGCGAATAATCGTGTTTCATTCACGTTCAGTTTCGACTGTATTGTGTTCTGCTCTAAATCTGCATTGAATCACTGCGGTTGTCTATCAGTCAAAGATCAAGTGGGAATGGTAATGCACAAAAATGGAGACCTGCAAGCCAAAATAGAGAGCAGCGGTTTTAGTAGCTATGAAATACACTTCTGAAGAGTGGCACGTCATACCAAAGGCGAAGCACCCACATAGATGTAAATCAAAACCAACTTGGCTGACTCAGAGCCACAATTTAGAGAGCTTAGACTTCACGCAGGCCATCTACGGTTTCAAATCCAGAAGGCACGGAATCGTCATCAGTTTGCTGTACGAAGTACAGTATCACACCCGCTGTGTAATCTCTTCAAACAAGCATATTTTCCGTGCCCAGTGTATATTAAATCTGAATCTAAAAGCAATGTATGTTTTATTGAATTTAATTTACCTTTTCTCATCTGGACGGCTGCTGAATGTGGACTTGAAAGCAACATTCATTAAGTAATTTTTAAGTACAATCAATCGTCTCCCAACCATCATCGCGTGCTATTTTACAAAAGATACTCTTCCAGAACTCAACATAATGCACCGCAGGATGTAACTTTCTAAGGTTTTAGCCAAACACCTTTGCCAAATCTTCCTCCCACCCGGAAAACCCAACCATCGTTGCCTGGGGGAGTGTTTGATTGAGACTCTGGGCGTGAAGATAGTGGTTCCAGTACCGGCAGGAACATCCGGCTCTCTTCCTTGACTGCAACTGGAGGGTTGACGGCTGGTAGAGTGCTGGCAAGCTTGTTCCTTCTTCGAACAGCCTCTTTGTGCATTTGGTGTGGCAGAAGTCTTGGAAGTATCCGTTCAGGATCGAATGGGTGAGGTGCGGGACCTGAAGGTGCTCCAAGTGCCGGGCGAACGTGAGGACGTTGAGGAATCGGGTGTGGAAGGAGGACTGGCTCTCTCATTCTCTCCATTCTTGGGCCTGCCTTCTGGGCAGCTGGTCCTCTCCAAGGAGGAGACAGAAGTCCAACTTGTTCCTTGTTTAGTCTTGAACGTTTTGAAGCTTCGGCTCTCCAGTCGAAGGACTTCAATCCTCGCCCCTTCGCCGTCTCCGGAACTGGGTTCGCAACTTCTAATCTCATACTAGATGCGCCACCTTCGCCGGTAGCATTGTCGCAAATGTCTCTTCCCGCTCGGCACGCTTCTTGATGTGCTTGAACACGTTGGCTTTTCATATTGATTGCCATGGTTGCATTTTCCAGGTAGGCGACGGGGGATGTATGAGGGCGAATATGTTTCTTCAGATTACCACTCGAGATTATCGAAAGTCGGAGGTTTTGCCAGAGAAATCGTGAAACTGGGGGTGCTGCAGATATTGCCTGAAAATACCTAACGAACTCGATGCTTGCAAGACAAAGTATGAATGCCGTCTTCGTAAATCAAGTCAATTGTGTCTTGATAGTTACCCCTAAATTGTGGATGAAGTGAGGGAATTGAGCCTTTAAGAAGAATTGAGCGAGGTAAAATATACATATTTTCTGACTCGCTCACTTCTGGTTCGGATGCGTTTGTGAATAAAAAATCGTTTGGCAGACTTGATCAGCAAGCCGAGTTGAGTTTTCTGAGTATCATTCACGGGGAAGTAACAAGTTCTGACCGCCGATAAGAATATCAATAACCTTTTTTCCTGATTGACCTATACTTTCTCCTACTTTCACAAAACACCTCAAGACTTAAGGTATATTATAGACTTCCCACTCATTATTACAACCATCCTCGCTGATATTAGCACCTAAGCGCCTTCTCACGTAGAAGTCTACTGAAATACGAATTGCAAGCAACAACAAGATGTGTCGCCGGATGGTCTACCGATACCAGCTGTGTCCGAATAATAAACGCTGGTGGGTCCCACGCCACACTCGGCGCCAGTACTCAGAAGACGAGATATGCGACCACGCAATGCGAAACTACATCGGAAGTGACATCTGTCCACAAGGACGAGATATCTATCGATACTTCAACGATAAATGTCCAAGTTGCAAGCAGAAAGGTCTCTAGAGATAAGAATGACGTGAGAACTGGAGGGAGAAGCAGGGAGCGGGGGCAGCCGGAAGAGCGAGTGAAAATGGGGATTAGTTAAGAAGCACAAGGCAAGTCCCTCCTTTGTATATTTATTTTGCTTCTAACAAAACCCCTAGGACTGTAGAGGGAGCTTAGGATGGGAAATTGCGTGATCTAGAAAAATACACGAGTAATCTCAGAACAAGGCTACAGTTTTTGGTGTTTCCCATGGAGTGCTGTTCGACGACCTAATATTGTTTGTAGTGCCTTAAGACTTGAACATGAAGCCTAGTTTCGGTGAATACGGACTTAAAGTATCATCGTAACTCACACTTGCTTATAGGGAAAGCAGCTATTATATATACACATCGATTACTGCAATAGTTGCTCATGAAGCTCATATATCTACTTCCTCATGGACTTCGCTTTCAAATCACCCAGTTTCCTTCACTATAAGTGTCTCCACTGGTTGTTTAAGAATAGACTTCAAACATAGCGGATTTCTGATTCCCAGACTCTAAATGTATAGACTAGGCTTAAGAGAACGATTGCAGATTCTCAGCTCTGTTTTACTATCGCGGTCAGGTTGTGTTTCGTACATCTCTTAGCTATCATAATTCACATATGAACTTATAGATATATGTACGCAGAAATTCAACTAAGTTTAGTTTTAGCGAATATTATTTATTGAAATAGAAATCTATGTTGTGCCGTAGGGAGTACCGTGTCATGAAGCTGAGGCGAGCATGGTTACATCACGTGATACCCCTTTCGCCACCTTCCGCGAACCCATGGAAGGGAACGGGAGCTAGAAGCCGGGCCGCAATATTGTGTATCATCTTATCTCATAAGGCAGAGAGTGCGATATGCAACAATTCAACAGTATCAGCAACCAATAAGGTCCAATTCCGTCAGGAATCCCGCAGCCTAGAAGCCGACCTGTGATATAGTCGATTTCACTTTCTAGCTGGATGAGTGACTAACAATTGCACGGGATATATTGCTATCTTGGGTTGCTATATACACGCTAATATGCCAACAATGACTCAGAAACGAGAATGTATTCTCTTCTGAAATGTGAGTTAGGTTGAGGTTGGTTTGACGAGTTCGCGACGGCGGAAGGTGGTGTTGAAGTTCAGCTGGCGGACGAACCAAGCGTTGTGGATTTTCCATTCTTTTGTTGGGTCTGCCAGTCGAACCTGCCAAAAAAGAAAGCATCAGCATTTGTCTCGGCATTTGAGGTTGATATGGAAATTATTCGTTGGGGGAAGTGGGAAAAAAGGAGAGCTTACCTCGAACCTCCTCAAAACAGTAGGAACAACCTTGTAGATCTCCAGCAGACTGATATTCTTCCCAATACATGTCCTAGCTCCAGAACCGAAATGCAGCATCGTCCCAGTCATCTCTTTGATTCGCTTCTCCTCTGCATCTTTCGCATCTTTGCCCTTTGATTCATCAACCAGCCACCGTTCCGGTCTGTAAGCCTCAACATCATCCCCAAAGATCTCTTTTCGTCGATGTAAAACCCACGCACTACACCCGACGATCGTACCTCCCTTTACAAAATGCCCCGCAATTTCCGCGCCCTGTGGTGGTACAATTCGCTCCAGCGTTAGACCAGGAGCAGGGTGAAGTCGAAACGCTTCTTTGATGCAAGCATCAATGTATGGCAAATTCTGACTCTCCGACCAGGTCACAACCCCATTCTCGTAATCTCCAAAGAATCCTTCCTTCGCTTTAGAGTCAAGCTCTTCGTAAACTTTTTCCATGCAACGCGGATTCTTCAATAGGTAATAAAAGACACTCGACAAACTGATCGCCGTCGTTTCACTACCCGCAAAAGCCATAGAAACAGCCATCGTCATGACCATAGAATCATTCATGAATTCTGGTCGATCATACTTTGCTTGTACGAATTTCGAGAGGAGGTCCGGCTTTTTGCTTTCGGCAGAGGGCTCGGTGGAGGGAAGGATGGAGCCATTGGGAGATGTGGGGTAGCGCTCTTGGATCCGATCCCGTGCAAATTTGGCAACAGGGAAGGTGCCTTCTAACAGCCCATATTTTCCCAGCAGAAGCCAGATGGGGTTTTTGTTGAAGAGGAGGTCGAGGAAAGGGATTTGTCCAATCTAGATGATATCAGTATTGGGTTTGATTTTAAACGTTTAGGGGCAGCAGCGGCATGGAGGAGAGAAGCGTACAGGTCCAGCATAATCGAATAGCGCAGCAACATAATCAATAATTCCATCAATATCCCTGTTTTCCTCTAGAAAGCCATGGCGTTTACTATATGTCATCTCGCCGATAACATCAAAAGCGTAGAATTGCAGCCAGCGTGAGAAATTGCATGCGTCGCCAGTCTCAGCGTATAATTTTTCGGTTTGCTTGAGGAAGAGCTCCGTGGTGGAGTCGACAAAAGGTTCGTATTGGATTAATGTGCTCATTGAGAAGGCACTGTTGACACAGCGTCGGAGCTGTGCGTGGAAGGCCTCGGAAGTGGTGCTGAAGAGGGAGGGGAGGCGGTGCCCGGATGCTACTGCTTGTTGTACTGGGTAGAAATCGGACTAGCTTTTGTCAGCCAAGTGAACATTCCAGGGATTTTCCAGTATTCCATACTTTTGTGAATCCTTTATTGAGTCCATAAATTGTTTTCACGGCCTTAGGGTCTGCGAATGAGAGAGAGTTTGGTCCCAATCGCACAACGTCGCCATGCTTTTTGTGCAGCCTGATATGCTCGACTTCTGGTCTTCGTTTGTAGACAACCCAAAACCTCCACCAGTCTGTCAGGGAAGCTAGAAATGGACCTGGATATTTGTTCAGGCCATGGTGAAAGCGGTTGCCGACGAGATATGCCGCAATCGCAATTCCTAGCACAGCTGGCCAATTTTGCAGAATCACTTCGACAAGAGTTTGGGCTGCCATGACGAGTCTTCTGCCCTAATAGCGGGGTAGAATAGAAGTGCGGGGGTAATTGCCCAATTGCCAATGCGATGACCTCAAAATCTCAAGTTATAGAACAAAAAACTTTTAGAAGTACGAAAATGCGGAAGAAGTAAGTGTATCGTCATTCAAGTGAACACTTGCTTCTCGAGTGAAATAATTTGGGCGTCAAGAATTAGGACGTATTGCGGAGCTTTGTATAATCTGACACTGGCACCGACGCGGGGAACACAAACATATTTAATTCAAGTCGGCGGGCGGCACAGCGGCACACAACGGCAAAACATTGACGTGCGTGTTCCCAAAGGGAAGCTATCTCCACCAAATCATTTTCAGATCTTATTGTTGCGGCGACTCGGCTCTTGTCGGGGAGGACTTGCAGCGTATAGGAGAGCTGCCGACTGTCTGACCTGCCGCTGATCTGGACCTAGGCGCGGGTACGAAAATACACACCAAGGGCGCCCTAATCGGTTTTCGGGAATAGAGGTCCCTCTCAAGGGGATTCGCTTTAGAGATGCGGCAGATGGACACGGAAACAATCCCGGCATTGGGGATCTCTAGGGGCTATTAGCCCAGGAAAAGGAAGGAATATGCATGGTGGGATACGCCAGTGGGGGATTATCTGCTACTGTATTATTAAAGATTCCAAACGATGGTACGAGATCGATGCGAGGATCGGTCGATGACATGGGGCATGCTTCGGTG
>Ga0181525_10003275_pt1 | contig 12889 bp, 9 predicted proteins | sample PEATcosm2014_Bin_48_FD_121100 | JGI IMG/M metagenome (GOLD analysis project Ga0181525, IMG submission 121100) | Peatland microbial communities from MTU Mesocosm Facility, Houghton, MI, USA - PEATcosm2014_Bin06_10_metaG | ecosystem: Environmental > Terrestrial > Soil > Wetlands > Peat | place... | reverse complement strand
CGGCCAGCGTTACCGGGCGCCCTGACCGGTGGATCTCGCTGGCGAGCTGGACGCCGGTGGCTGACGCGCCGATGACGAGGACCCCGCCGTCGGGGAGCTGGCCGGGGTCGCGGTAGGTGAGCGGGGTGAGCGTGGTGATCGACGGGGGAACGGCGCTGGCGACGCCTGGGATCGCCGGCAGATTGCACGCCCCGGTGGCCACCACCACGGCCCGGGCGCGGAGGACATCGCCGTTGACCCGGATCTCGAAGCCCTCCGGTGCCGCGCGTACGGTATGCACGGTCGTGGCGGTACGCACCGGTGCGCCGACGAGACGCGCGTAACGGGTGATGGTGGCGACGACGTCGGTGACGGGCATGTAGCCGTCTGGGTCGTCGCCGGCGTAGTCGTGGCCGGGCAGCCGGGTCTGCCAGTTCGGGGTGAGCAGCCGCAGGGTAGGCCAGCGCTGGGTCCGCCACGAGTTCGCCACCTCACCGCGCTCGAGGACGACATGGTCGATCGAGCGTTCGGTGAGGCGGCGGCTCATGGCCAGGCCGGCGTGCCCGGCACCTACGACAGCTGCCGTGGTCTGGGTCATGCGGACATCCGGGCGTGGCCTCAGGCCAGCTCGACGAGCACCTTGGTCGGGTTGGTCACGATGTCGAAGACCGCCGAGCGCTTCTGCGATTGGGCGATCAGCGCTTCGAGGTCCTCGCGGGAGGCGTCGGCGTCGATGGCGAACCGGACGGTGACCGCCTCGAACCCGTTGCGGATGTCGGGGTCGGCGCCCAGGATGCCCAGGACGTTCATCTGGCCCTCGATGGTGGCGGTGACCGACCGGAGCTGGATGTCCCGGTACTGGGCGACCGCGGCCACACCGGCGGTCAGGCAGCTGGCCAGGCCGACCAGCACGACCTCCACGGGTGTAGCGCCGTTGTCCTCGGACGCGAAACACTCGGGGTGATCGACGTCGTACTCGTATGTGTCGCGGTGCTGCTGCTCGGCACCCAGCCCGGTGAACCCGGTCACGGTGGAGTGGCTGTGGGTACCCTTGCGCCAGGTGCAGCTGGCCCGCCATGTGAATTCGGCCGCTTCCGGCGCGGCGGACAGCGCCTCGCGGGCCCCGAGCAGGGCCTGGACGTTCACGCCGTTGTCGACCGGGTTGTCGGTGATGGTCATCGGTGTCTCCTTGGGTTGGGTGGATCGGACATGGTCATCCCGGCCGTAGGCCGGATCGAGAACGACGGGGAGTGCGACGAGGCCGCGCAGGACCAGGCCGTCGCCGTGGGCCCAGGCCAGGGCGTCTCGGCCGGTGGCGAGCCGCAGGTTCGGGTAGCGGATGAGCAGGGTCTCGAAGGCGACCTTGGCTTCCAGCCGGGCCAGCGGGGCGCCCAGGCAGTAGTGGATGCCGTGGCCGAACCCGAGGTTCGGCCCGTCGCCGCGGCCGATGTCGAGCACGTCGGGGGCCGGGAACCGGCCCGGATCGCGGTCGGCCGCCGCCAGGCATACCAGCACCTGCTCGTGGGCCGGGATCTGCACGCCGTCGAGGGTCACCGGCTCGGCCGTCACCCGGAACGTGGCGTGCGGTACCGGGGCGCTGAAGCGGATGAGCTCGTCGATCGCCGCGGGAAGCCGCCCGGGATCAGCCAGCAGCGCCTGGAGCTGGCCGGGGTGGTCCAGCAGGGCCACCATCCCGTTTCCGATCAGGCTGGCCGTGGTGTCGTGGCCGGCGACGACGAGCTGGAACAGGCTCGACAGCAGCTCCTGCGTGGTGAGCGCGTCGCCTTCGGTGGCGGCGATCAGGACGCTGACGAGATCGTCGGCTGGGCTCCGGCGCTTGGCGTCGACCAGTTCGCGGAGGTAGGCCACGATGCCGTCCGACGCCTCGACCGCCTCCGGCGGAGGGTCACCAGCCCACCCGGTCAGCAGCACCTGGAACCAGGCGTGCAGGCGCGGGCGGTCGGCGGCGGGGATGCCGAGCAGTTCGCCGATCACTCCCCACGGCAGGGGGTAGGCGTATCCCTTGATGAGGTCGACCGTGGCGCCCGGGCCGGCGTCGTCCAGCGCGTCGAGGAGGTTGTCGGCGATGCCCCGGATGGCAGTCTCCAGCGCGGCGACCCTGGACGGGACGAAAGCCCGGGATACCAGCCGCCGCAGCCGGGTGTGGTCAGGCGGGTCGACGTTGAGCATGTGCCGCGAGAACTCCGGCCCGGGCAGGCCTTCGGCCACGACATCGCCGGCCTCTTCGAGCGCGGCGAGCATGTCCTTGGAGATGCGGGGGTCGTTGAGCGCTTGCCGGGCCGCGTCGTAGCCGAGCACGACCCAGGCCGGGTGGCCGTCGGCGAGGCGCATCTGCTGCACCGGGCACCGGGTCCGGGCCTCGGCGAAGTGACCGAACGGGTCATCGCGGATCGCCGGCTCCCAGCCGCCCCAGGTGGCCAGGGGGTCAGCCATGGTCGCCCTCAGGCAGGTACCCTGTGCAGAGCAGGTCGAGCCGGGTGATGCGGCCGCCGTCGGCGGTGTCGGCGTAGGCCTGCTGCTCGATGGTGAACCAGCCGGTGCCGAACCGCTCCGCCTGGAGTCGGAGCCGCCAGTGCAGGTGCAAGCGACTACCGACCTCGCCGACGGCGGCCTCGACGAGCTCGAAATCCTCGGTGTCGCCGAACCAGCGCTCGAACCGGTGTGCGATGGCGTCGGCGCCGGCCCACTCCCGCAAGCCCGAAGGCAGCAAGGCGCGTAGGCAGGCATCAGCGGCGAGCGCGCCGCCGAGCTGGGCGAAGTCCTGAGCGACGAGGCCCTCCAGGAATGACCCGGCGGGGGCGGACTCGGGCACTACGCTGGCCACCCGGTGGTTGCGGGGTGTCGTCATGAAACCGTTGTACGGGCGCAGGCTGTCATCGTGGTATCGGGGGATTCCCCTACATGGCTGTATGGGCCGGGCAGCTTCAGCCCTCGTTGGGCGGGCGATGGCGGCGGCGCGGTGGGCCGTCGTATGCTCGGGTATGGCCTCGTGGCTGCACGGATAGACGACATGGGCGGTGCAGTCGGATGCAAGACGCGAGGCAGGCATCGGCCGGTGGCCTGCCGTCGCCTGCCGACCTGTTTGTAGGCCGGGACGGCGAGCTGGAGGCCGTGTCCTGGATGCTGGCCCACGCCCAGACCCGGCTAGTCACGCTCACCGGGCCGCCGGGCATTGGCAAGACCCGTCTCGCCGTCGCATGCGCGTCGGCTCACACCGAGCGCAGCGGATGCGCCCCGGTGTTCGTTGACCTGGCTCCGGTCCGGGATCCGGCGCTAGTGATGGTCGAACTGGCTCAGGCGGTGGGCGTCGAGCCGCGGGGCGGGACGGATCTGATCGGCCAGGTGGCTGCTGCGCTGGGCCACGAGGAGCGGCTCGTGGTCCTGGATAACTGCGAGCATCTTCTGGCCGCCGCCCCGGACATTGGAAAGGTGCTCGCTGCCTGTCCGCGGCTGCGGGTGCTCGCCACCAGCCGGGAACGGCTCCGGTTGTCCGCCGAGCAGGAGTTTCCGGTTCCGCCGCTGGCCATGCCCGCGCCGGCGGACGTGGCAGACCTCAGTTGCCTGGCGGCGAATCCGTCAGTGGCGCTGCTGCTGGATCGCGCGCGTCGGACCAACCCGAGCTTTGATCTCACTCCGGCTAATGCGCTGTTGCTGGCCAGAGCGTGTGTCCGGCTGGAGGGCCTGCCGCTGGCGATCGAGCTGGCCGCAGCTCGGCTGAAGGTCCTGACGCCAGGCGAGCTGGTGTTCCGGCTCGGCAGCAGGATGGAGGTGCTGGCCTCCAGTACGCGGGACGTGCCAGCCCGGCAGCGTGCGCTACGCAGCGCCATCGCCTGGAGTTATGACCTGCTCGACTCCGGCGAGCGCGCGCTGTTTCGCAGGCTGTCGGTGTTTGCTGGCGGCTGGACGCTTGCTGACGTGGGCAGCGTTTGCGTCGTGAATGGGGGCGACGCCCTCACGATGGTGGAGTCGCTACTCGACAAGAGCCTGATCTGGCGGCTGCCTGGTGACGAGCAGACCGCTGAGTTCTCGATGCTGGAGAGCTTGCGTGAGTATGCGGCGGAGCAGCTGGCGGCCAGCGCCGAGGCCGAGGAGACGCGGGCTAGGCACGCTGGCCACTACGCGGGTCTCGCGGAGCAGTTCGAGGCTTCCCTCGGCCTGCCGGGGGAGCAAACCTGGCTGCTTCGGGTCGGCCGCCACCACGCGGATCTGCGCGCCGCGCTGGACTACTGTCTGGGCGCGGGCCAGGATGCGCTGGCGCTCTGGCTCGCTACCGCGCTCGGCTGGTACCACTACACCCATGGCGACCTCGATCATGGCCAGGCGCTCGTGGACGCGGTTCTCCCCCCGGCTGCGGACGGCCATGACCCGGCGGCTATGAGCGAGGACGCCACGGCAGAAGCCCAGACTGGCGTGCTCATCGTGGCCGGGGTACTGGCCTTCGCGACGGGAGAAATGGGTCGTGCCCAGGGCCGCCTGCGCAGCGCACTCGAGCGCAGCGAGAAGCGTGGCGATGCGCGCCGCGCGGCGTTCGCGTGCGCCTTTCTCGGGCACGTGGCCCGCGCTGGCGGCGAGTGGGATGCGTCTGCTGACTGGCATCGGCGAGCCGAGGCGCGATTCCGCGAGGAGGGCAGCACGCGTGGCGTGGCGTGGGCCCGGCACGACCTGGGGCTGCTCGCCCGGGACCACGGCGACCTGGGGAGCGCTGCGGAACTACTGCGAGCGAGTCTGCGAGACTTCCGTGAATTGGACTATCTGTGGGCGACGGCTTGGTCGGCGTGGGGGCTTGGCACGACGCTGAGCGCGCAGGGCCGGCTGGACGAAGCGGGCCCGCTGCTGGCCGAGGCGCTGCGGATCTACACCGACGTCTACGACCCCCGGGGGGTCGCCCAGTGCCTGGAGGCGCTCGCCCATGTCGCCAGTGAACGGGCGCACTACGAAAGCGCCGCGCGGCTGATCGGCGCGGCCGCGGCGCTGCGCGAGCGGGTGGGCGCCCGCCAATCCGATACCGAGCAGGCGAGGATTTCGGGGGTGGAGCGGGTAATGGCCCGCGCGCTAGGGACTCAGGACGCTGACGCGCTCATACACACTGGCCGGACAATGCCCGTGCAGCAGGCCGCGGACCTTGCCATAGCGGTCGCTTTGGGCGCCGCACCCGGTGACGCGGACCGCTCCTATCAGGTGCCGCTCACCCCGCGGGAGCGGCAAGTCGCCGCGCTGGTTGCCTCCGGCCGGACCAACCGGCAGATCGGCCGGGTGCTCGGGATCTCCGAGAAGACCGCCGAGGTCCACCTGCACCATGTGATGTCCAAGCTAGATGCCCGCAGCCGGGCCGAAGTGGCAGCCTGGGCCGTCACACATCACCTGTCCGCTCCAGCGTGATAAGCGGCCGGGCCCAGGTAGGCGCCCAGGCCGGATAGGCACCCGGATCCGGCCAGAGCCGGGCCGGATCGATACCTAATGGCTTTCCCCGATAGCCGCTCCCGTTCAGTCGGGGTATCAAGAGAGGAACGTGAGGCTCGACCGGTCGCCATGGCGGCGGTCAAGTGGTCGGCTGCATTCCCGGATGATCCTCCGAGCCTTGCGCTGCTGGCTGGCGGCCCGTTGGAGGTGCAACTGATGCGCGCACGACTACCCGATGAGTCCGGTTACGTTGCCAATTCGGGCGTGCGGATCCATTACGAGGTGCACGGCACGGGCCAGCCGACGATCCTGCTGCTGCCCACGTGGGCGATCGTGGACTCCAGGCACTGGAAGATGCAGGTGCCGTTCCTGGCCCGGGACTACCGTGTGATCACCTTTGACCCGCGCGGCAACGGCCGGTCCGACCGGCCCAGGAACCCGGCGGCCTATGGCGACGCGGTCTTCGCGAGTGACGCTGCGGCGGTGCTCGACGCGACCGGCAACGAGCGGGCGGTGCTCGCGGCGTTCTGCAGCGGCTTCCCCTGGGCGCTGTTGTTCGCGGCGGCTCATCCGCAGCGGGTGGCCGGGATCGTGGCCATCGCGCCGACGCTGCCGATCCCGCCAGCCGACCCCTGGGAACACGGCGGACATTCCTTCGACGACGTGCTCGACACCACCGATGGGTGGGCGAAGGAGAACCGGCAGTACTGGCGACGGGACTGGCGAGGATACGTCGAGTTCTTCATGTCCCAGATCACCACCGAGCCGCACTCCACGAAGCCTTACGACGATCTCGTCGAGTGGGGCATGCAAACCGACGCGGAGACCATGCTGTGCGATGCCGACGCCCCTCAGCAAGTCGCTGATGAGCAGGAGGCGATCCGCCTCTGCCGGTCGCTGGCTTGCCCGGTGCTCGTGATCGGCGGTGATCAGGACAAGATCGTCCCGCCGGAACGGACTCGGCGGATCGCCGAGTTGACGAGCGCTGAGCTGCTCGTGATCGAAGGCGGCGGGCACGCGCCGCACGTCCGGTACCCGGTCGCGGTAAACCACGCCATCCGTAACTTTGTGGACGGGATCGTCCATCGGCAGCGTAAGCAGGCCGTCTGGCACACGATGCACAGCCGCCCTCGGCGGGCGCTGTGGATCTCCTCGCCTATCGGCCTGGGCCACGTCCAGCGGGACCTGGCCATCGCCCGGGCCCTCCGGGAGCGCGTGCCGGACCTGGAGATCCACTGGTGGGCGCAACCGCCGGTGACCGAGGTACTCGCCGGCGCCGGGGAGATCATTCACCCAGCGAGCTCCGATCTGGTTTCCGAGTCGGCACACTGGGAGTCGGAATCCGCGAACCATGATCTGCCCGCCTTCTATGCGTTCCGCCGGATGGACGAGATCTTGTGCGCAAACTACCTGCTGTTCGACGACGTGGTCAGGGACACCGGCTACGACCTATGGGTGGGTGACGAGTGCTGGGAGATCGACTACTTCCTGCACGAGAACCCCGAGCGGAAGATCGCGCCGTACGTATTCATGACTGACGTGATCGGCTTCCTGCCTACTGATCCCGGCGACCCACGGGAAGCCGAGTTGTGCGCGGACTACAACGCCGACTCCATCGAAAAGCGCGAGCGGTTCCCTCGGCTGCGGGACCTGTCCATGTTCATCGGCTCTTTCGATGAGCTGCCCGATCTCTCGTTCGGGCCCGGCCTGCCGGGAATACGGTCATGGTCCAGCCGATGGTTCACCTCGGTCCCCTATGTGCTGCCGTTCAACCCCGCTGCCTATCGTGACCGGGCCCGGTTGCGCAGTCGGCTCGGCTACCCCCAGCACCAGCCGTTGCTCGTGGCGGCGGTAGGGGGCACGGCGGTCGGTGTCAGCCTGCTGGAACTGACCTGCGACGCCTTCGCCCGGCTACGTAAGCAAGTGCCGGACGCGCGGATGCTTCTGGTCACCGGCCCCCGCATCGATCCCCGGCTGCTGCCGGACACCGAGGGCATGGACAAGCGCGGCTATGTGCCCGATCTCTTCGAGCACCTGGCGTGCGCCGACGCGGCCATCGTGCAAGGCGGGCTGTCCACGACGATGGAACTGGTCGCCACCGGGCGGCCATTCATCTACTTTCCCCTGCGCCGCCACTGGGAACAGCAGCACTTCGTCACCCACCGGCTCAACCACTACCGGGCCGGCCTGCGGATGGACTACACGACAACCACAGCAGACGACCTGGCCACCACAATGCGGGCCGCATTGGCGGAAGCCGGCACCCGACCGGGTTACCGGAAGGTCCCGCGCGGCGGCGCGGCCCGCGCCGCCGCGCGCATCGCCACGCTGCTTGCTGGCCAGTGACCGGCACTACCACAGAGGGGGCCAACATGCCGATCGCCACCGGTGAACACGGCGACCCGCGCATTACCGCTCTGCAGTACCGTGGACGGCTAGCACCGGACAAACGGCCGCCCGGTGGACCGGTGGAGACCAGCACAGCGGGGACCTGGCGACACAGAGGAGCGGCAATGACGAGGCCGGGCACAGACTCTCCCCAGTGGGCGATGGTGGACGAGGGCTGGGGCCGCAAGGCGGTGGACTTCGCGACCCTCAGCGAGCCGGGCAACTGCCGGGAGTACGTGGCTGTACACCATCGGCTCGGCGTCGATGCCGGAGACCGGCTGCTCGACGTAGCGTGCGGGTCCGGGCTCGCCGTCGAACTGGCTCGCCTGCGCGGCGCTTCCTGCTCCGGTATCGACGCCTCGGCCAGGCTGGTCGCGGTGGCCCGCGACCGGAACCCGGAATGCGACATCAGGGTCGGCGATATGCGTGCCCTGCCGTGGGACCCGGCGTCGTTCGACGTCGTTACCAGCTTCCGGGGGATCTGGGGCACCACACCCGACGCGGTTGCCGAGATACACCGGGTCCTTCGCCCCGGCGGACGCGTGGGGATAACGGTGTGGGGTCACCTGAAGATTTCTCCTGGAGCCTGGGCGCTGGCACCGTTCCGTCTCGCTACGGCGGAGAAGGTCGACAACCAGGCCATGATGGTCTCGCTGGGCCGGCCTGGTGCGGGCGAGCAACTCCTGGAGTCATGCGGGTTCGCCGATGTCGAGCGTCGGGACGTTCCGTTCGCCATGGAGTTCGCGGACCCGGAAGTGTACGCGCGCGCGCTGGCTTCTACCGGGCCAGCTTATGAGGCCATCCAGAACGTCGGCGAGGCCGAGTTCCATCGCGCAGCCGTCGAGCAGGCTCAAGGGCGGGTACGGGACGGCTTGCCTCTGCGGGCCAACATCAACGTCGTGGGCTACCTGGCCCGCAAACCCGAAGGAGCCGTTATTGCATAATCTCCCCGATCCGGGGAGATTTCACCGGTTTCCGTGTTCAAGTCGGACACGTCAGATCCCCATGAGCGCCCATTTCCGGGCATGCGGGAACGTCACCTGGGCTCGGCCTGCGGCCTCGGCGGGTGTTTCAGGTCCCCGATGTTCGGTCTCCTTTCTTCTGCCGCTATCGCTTGGGCACTGTCAGTGGTTCCGGCATGGCTGCGCCGCGGATCACCAGAAAACGTGCATAAGGCGGATATTGAACGCCTCGGTCGCATGGTGCGTCGCAGCGTGTTCGGTACCGCCCTCTTCGATGCACTCGATCTCGTCGACGGTCGTGTCAGCCCGCTCAGCAAGTTCAGCGACACTCAGGCCTAGGGCGTGACGCTTGGTCACGTTCAGCACGATTGTCCCTTCAGCAGTACACCAGTAGTGATCCTGGCCGCACCATCACGCAGCCGGATCCGCGGCTCCCAGACCGGTCCGTCGAGGTGATCGGACCACGGGCCGCCGAGTTCAGTACCCTTCTCGGCGAGCATGCCGCAGGTCTCGTCGACCCGCTCGAAGTCGCTGTCGCTGAGGCTGTCCAGCCAGTCGCGGACTTCCGGTTCGAGCTCGAAGTCATGCAGGCGCCGCGTGCTGACGCTCACGCTTGGCCACTGTACAGCGCAGGCCACTCCGTGTCGCACGACGGCGACGTGATTCTGACTGGCTCCCGGCCCAAGCGCTGGACCTCGGCGGCCGCGGACCTGGAGACGAGCACCCGCAGGCTCGCAGCCCGGCTTGGCTGTGTGTCGCACGCGAGTCGTGCGCCGGGCATCGCCGGCCGCCAGGACGGACCGCTTATCCGGATGAGGCGGCTGGCTGGGCTCGTTTGGGTGACCGCCAACGGGGTTCCCGGCATTCGAACATCGGCGCTGATAACGAGATCCTGGGAGCCAAGCTGGGAGCCAGCGACCACAGGCACCGGGCCACGCCCGGACACGTCCAGCCATTATCACCGCAGCCGAACGGCATGTCAGGCCGCATCCAGCACCGTCCGGCCGCACTTCGAAAGTGCCTCCTAAGCAGTAGGTCCCGCGTTCGAGTCGCGGTCGGGGCGCAGATGAATAGAATTTTTCCTCATTAATATCGAAACCGGAGCGCGGTCGCCTCGGTCCGGCTCCGGTCACGCCCGACCAGCACGATCGTGGCGCCCATCCCGGCATGGGCGGCGGCCGCCGCCTTCCCGATCCCGGATGTCGCGCCCGTGACCACGCACACCTTGCCGTCCATGCCCGCATGCAAACCCAGCGGGGCTGGCCCAGCTCCCCGCGAAGGCGGACGGCGAACGTGCGCTGCTGGTGAATGGTCGAGGCTAACGGACCGGCGTCGAGATCAGAACCGGCACTGTAGGCGTCTTTCCAGGGATAACCTGCCAGCGTGACCATAACGTGACTCATCATGGACTCAGGTGTGGCTCGCTATCCATATGGTTTGTCGTTCGGGCTACGCAGAGGGAGCAACATGGCGCTGACGCCGCTGGAGGAAGCCACCTACGCCCTAGCCTACAACGGGAAGAGGTCGGACCTGAGCCCCGCTGCTCAAGCCGAGTATGACCGGCTCCTTCCTGCCCACCAGGCTCGGCTTGAGGAGTCCGCTCGCAGAGCGCAGGAACGCGAGAAGCGTGCCGCCGCTACCCTCTGGATGCCGAACCTTGGTGTGGCCATCTATGACGGGAATGTCTACCAGCACGGTACTACGCAGGGCGGCCCAGCTTCGGACCGGCGGGCGTGGGGCGAGCGCCGCGAGCGGATGGAGACCAAGCTGCTGGGTCCGCTGGCCGGGGCGCAGGCGGGCATTGTGACCGGCAAGGTCGGGAATCGCCGCAGTGGTGGTGCGCGAGTGGCTGATGCCGCGCTTGCCGCCTCTGCGCTGGGTCCGGTCGGGCTGCTGGCAGGGGCATACAGCCGCCCCCGGACGGGAGGGCTTGCGGTGGTCACCTTCTCTGGTGGCGGTGTGTGGCAGAAGGTGATCCCCGAGCCGACTGCCCTGATGAGAGCGCAGGCCGAGGCAGTGCGGTTTAACGCTCTGGCTGGTGCGAGCCAGCCTGCCGGTGATGCAGCTCCTGTTTCCGCCGAGAGCCGTGCGCAGGAGGGCATTGCCTCCGAACTGGAGCGTCTGACCGCGTTGCACGCTTCTGGTGCCTGGATGACGAGGAATTCCGGGCAGCCAAGGCGCGCATCATCCACGGTGGATAAGATCCCTGGTTCAGGTCCGCAGGCCTTCGGGGATCGACTAGGCAACCGCGGCCAGGCCAGGGGCAGGCGATATGACAGCCGGGATGTCCGAGTACTGCGAAGACACCCCAATTCGGACTTGAGATAACGGCGGGGGTGCGCGCCGTATTCGGCTGCACTGGTGCCAGGGGTCAGGGCTGCTCTTCGAGTAGCTGGGCTGCCGCTTTCGGATCCATGATGTTGGACCATGCCTGTTCGGCCGGGAGCAGTTCGCGTTCCGGGAGGGCGTATTCATCCCTGAAGGAGCGGGCCGGTGTCAAGCGGGTTTCGGCCTGCAGTTTCGCGGCGGCGGGGCTATTTGCAGGGCATGGCGAACTGGCCACGTGGCGCTGCCTTTCTCCGCGCAGGTGCCCTGTTCGTGCGAGCGGGTGGCCTGGGTCCAGGACCGGGCGGAGCCCGGCCGGCGGAGCCGGCGCCGGAGGCGTCCTTGACGCAGGTGCCCGCGAGCCGATGATCGGGGCCTGCGGGGAAAGGCTGCCCCGCAGCGTGCCTTACGTGTATGCGGTTGTCGTCACCCCATAGCCGGTTGTCCGGCCGGGCAGCCCGCTGGCTGCATTCATCCCTTCGCTTGTCCCCGGCGTGATCTGCTGCCGGGGGGCATGGGGCGGGTTCGCGTCAGGGGCCGGGCGGGGCCAATCAGACAGGCGCCCGCGCCGCCGGGCCGGGCTGGCGGGGCCGCCGGCCCTGGCAGGGGGCAGAATACTCGGCGGCCTCGCACCCGGTGGCGGGGGGCAGAATAGCTGGCGGCCGCGCGCCTGGCCGGGAGGCGGTCATGCGGCCAGGCGGCGGACGCGCCCGTCGCGCATGCCGTAGAAGACCAGGGTGAGCAGCTCGCGGGCGGCGGCGATCTTGGCGATGTTCTTGGCCTCCTTACCTCGGCGGGCGATGATGCCGTCCTTGACCTCACGGGGCCGCGACCCGGCCGGCTGGCGCTGGATCGCCTCGGTGACCGCCCAGCGCAGCATCCGGCTGCCCTGCTTGGTGACGTGCCCGCGGATCACCTTGGTGTCCGACTCGTAATGCCGGGGCGTCAGGCCGGCCCAGGAGGCCAGCTGCCCGGGGCCGGGGAACCGGCGGATGTCGCCGATCTCGGCCACGATCACCGCGGCCAGCACCGGGCCGATGCCCGGCAGCTGCCGGATCGCGGCGTATCCCTCATGCCCGCCCAGCAGGTCGGCGAGCACCGTGTCCAGCAAGGTGATCTCTGCCGTGAGGGCGCCGGCGAGCTGCCGCAGCGAGGCGACCTTGCCCGCGTACGGCTGCGGCATGGGGAGCTCGTCCAGCCAGGCCTGCCCGTGCACGCCGAAGATGTCCGAGTGGGTGACCGGGACGCCGAGCTTGGCCAGGACCCCGTGCACCTGGTCCTTGAGCGACGTCCGCGCCTTGACCAGCTGGTGACGGTACCGGGTGATCTCCCGCAGCTCGCGGATCTCCGCCGGGGCGATCCACGCCTCCGGCAGCCGGCCCATCCGCAGCAAGTCGGCCAGGTCCGCGGCGTCCCTTTCGTCGTTCTTCACCCTCCGGTAGGTGAATGCCTTCACGCCCAGCGGGTGCGCCAGGTGCACCTCGGCGCCGGCCTCCTCGAGCACGTCCGCGGCCCAGTACCAGCCGTAGGTGGCCTCGACCACCACCCGCGGGTTCTTCCCGGCCCGGGCGATCACCTTCCGCAGCTCCGCGGGGCTGTTGGTGATCCGGACGGTCTCCAGCTTGCGCCCGTCCTCGGTCATCCGCACCAGCACGCTGCGCCGCCGGTGCAGGTCCATCCCGACGACCTGCCGGCCGTCATACGCTTCATCCATCGTGGGCCTCCTGTTCCCTGGTGGAGACGGATGCTTTGCACCTTCCAGCATCCGCCAGGAGCGGAGGCCCGCTCCTTCATCACATCAGAAGTCCTGTGAT
>Ga0181525_10003274_pt1 | contig 12889 bp, 12 predicted proteins | sample PEATcosm2014_Bin_48_FD_121100 | JGI IMG/M metagenome (GOLD analysis project Ga0181525, IMG submission 121100) | Peatland microbial communities from MTU Mesocosm Facility, Houghton, MI, USA - PEATcosm2014_Bin06_10_metaG | ecosystem: Environmental > Terrestrial > Soil > Wetlands > Peat | place... | reverse complement strand
TGGTTCAACTGTCATCCGGCGCAGGTGTTCATGGGCGACACCGGCTCGCTCGCGCTCGGCGGGGCGTTCGGCATCATGGCGGTGCTGATTCACCAGCCGTTCGTGCTCGTGATTGCGGGAGGCGTGTTCGTGCTGGAGGCCGCGTCCGTGATGTTGCAAACCGGCTGGTTTAAGTTCACGCGGTTGAGCACCGGCACGGGCCGGCGGATTTTTCTGATGGCTCCGCTGCACCATCACTTTGAGAAAAAGGGCTGGTATGAATCACAGGTGGTGATGCGGTTTTACATTTTGTGCGTCCTGTTCGCAGTCGTCGCGCTGGCCACTTTGAAGTTAAGATGATGAGAATAATTAAAATGAAAGCGGCGTTGGCATTGAATAAAGTGCGTTTTGTTTCTTGCGCAAAGGGCGCGGGACTGTTAATAACTTTGGGTGCAACGGCAAGACTCGCTCGACCCGGCGGAACGGTTTTAATTTCACCCGTCGGCGGAGCATTAAGCGACGATTTCAAGCCCGCGCCAATGAACAGAAACAATTTAACAAGCCGTGGAATTTGCCGAGGGAAAATTTCGCAGCGAAACAATCAAAACCACCTCGAAGAAAGGACGCCAACCGCGCCAAAAAAATGAACAACTCCAATCCATTCGTCCCACAAGGTTCCGTGCTGGAACAGAACAAACGCCGCTCTCGCATGAAGCTCGCCGTCTTTTGCGTGCTCGCAGTTGGCGTCTGCGGTCTCACCGCGATGCTCATCCAGGGCTGCAAACGCGAGCAAAGCGTTGACAACACGCCGCCCGTTGATACGAACAGCTTCGCAGCGGACACCAATTTGCCGCCAGTTTCAACCAACACACCGGTGATAGTGCCGCCAGTCGAAACCAATCCGCCGCCGGTCGTTGCGCCCGTCGTTCCGGAAACCGCCGGAACCGAATACGTCGTGGTCAAGGGTGACACCTTGGGCAAAATCGCCAAGAAAAATGGCGTGACGCTCAAGGCGCTGGAAGCGGCGAATCCGGGCGTCGTGCCGACCAAGCTGAAAGTCGGTCAGAAACTCACCTTGCCGGCTGGCGGCACAGCCGCTATGGCAACAACCGGGACAACGGCGGGAACCGATGTGACCGGGAGTTCAACTGAAGGCGGGGAATCCTACGTTGTCAAATCCGGCGACACGCTGACGAAGATTGCGAAGTCGCATGGCACGACCGTCAAGGCGATTGAATCTGAAAACAACCTTTCCACGACCAAAATCAAAGTCGGCCAGAAGCTGAAGATTCCGGCCGCGGCCACTGCGGCAGCGGCAGCGGCTCCGGCTCCGGTTGAGACACCCGCACCTGCTGCGCCCGTCGTTGCGCCGGTCACAACCCCCGCGCCGGCTGGCACGCCGAACGGTCAGTAAGCCGCCAACCCAACAGCGGCTGGCATTTGAGAAAATGAAATGAAAGTCGCCGTCACAACCTTGGGGTTTTGTGTCGCCGCCCTGCTGGCGCTGGGGCTGGTGATGATTTACAGCGCGAGCACGGGGCTTGTCAACGCGCGCACGCACACCGAAGTCGGCGCGCACCTGCTCCAGATGCAACTGATCTGGGTCGCGCTCGGCTCCGTCGCGTGCTCGGTGATGGCGGTTCTTGATTATGCGCTGCTCAAAAAACTCGCGTGGCCGGTTTTTATCGGCGCGCTGGTTTTGGCTGCCTGTGTTTTCGTCCCGCATTTCGGGATGAAGCTCAACGGCGCGCACCGCTGGATTCGGTTGCCCGGCGCGACTTTTCAACCCTCTGAACTTGTCAAGATCGCGCTCATCATCATGCTCGCGTGGTATTGTGACCGCTCGCAGCGGAAAATGGACACGTTCAAGCGTGGGATTATTTTCCCCGGAATCATCATTGCGGCGGCTCTGGGCCTGGTTTTCATCGAGCCTGATCGCGGCACGTCCATTCTGCTCGCCACCGTCAGCGGAATGATGCTTCTGGTTGCGGGCGTCCGCCTGAAACACCTGGTTGTTCCCGCGTTGGGCGGCGCGGCGGCTCTGGCCGTTTCCATTTTGCACGACCCGATGCGCATGAACCGAATCGCCGCGTGGCTGCACCCGCAGCAACATCTCGCCGGCGCCGCGCTTCAGGCGCAACAGGGCATGATCGCCATCGGTTCGGGCGGCGTGACCGGGCTTGGCCTCGGCAATGGGTTGCAGAAACTGGGTTACGTCCCGGAAATCCAGAGCGATTTCATTTTCGCCAACATCGGCGAGGAATTGGGATTGATCGCCACGCTGCTGGTCGTCCTCGCGTTTCTGCTCATCGCTATCTGCGGTATTTTCATCGCGCTCAGTGCGCGCGACAATTTTGGCTGCCTGCTCGCTTTGGGCGTCACCTTTTTGATTTCGTTGCAGGCCGTCATCAACATCGGCGTCGTCACCAGCGTTCTGCCGAACAAAGGCCTCGCGCTGCCGTTCATCAGTTCCGGCGGCTCAAGCCTGCTCGCGATGCTGGTCGGCGTCGGTATTTTGTTGAGCGTCGCCCATCGCGCGCCCGCGCGGGAAAAAATTTCCGAGCCGGTCATCGAAGCCGGCGACAACCCGTTCGCCGCGAGGGCAGCATGACCAACCCGGAAACCAAAATGCCCTTCGTCGCCATCGCCTGCGGCGGAACGGGCGGGCATCTCTTTCCGGGTCTCGCCGTAGCGGAGCAATTGAAACTGCGCGGCTGCGACGTCGCGTTGCTAGTCTCGCCCAAAGACATTGACCAGCAGGCTGTCAAAGCTCTGGAGCGCCGGTCTCCGACCCGGCTCGGTGCGGCAAACTTCCAACGCGCCGGGTCAGAGACCGGCGCTCCATTTGAAATCTTCACGCTGCCGGCGGTTGGTCTGCAAAACCGGAATTATTTCTCCTTTGCCGGCAGCTTTGTGAAATCTTTGTTCGCCGCGCGGAAATATTTCCGCCAACACCGGCCCGACGCCGTGCTGGCCATGGGCGGATTCACCAGCGCGCCGCCGATTTTTGTCGCGAAGGATTTGGGCGTGAAAACTTTTTTGCACGAGTCCAACACCGTCCCCGGCCGCGCGAACCGCATTTTATCGCGCTTTGTGGACGGGGCGTTTGTCGGCTTTCCCGAAGCCGCCGCGCGGTTGAAGACGCGCAAGGTCAAGACGACCGGCACGCCGGTGCGTCCGCAATTTCAGCCGCAGGACACGGCCAAATGCCGGGCGGCGCTCGGACTTGATTCCAACCGCCCCACGATTTTGGTCGTCGGCGGAAGCCAGGGCGCGAGCGGCCTCAACGAAATGATTTTGTCCGCGCTAAAGCTCCTCGCCGGACGCGATTGGCAGTGGCTTCATCTCACCGGCGCAAAAGATTTTGAAAAGGTGAACGTCGCCTACGCCGCGCTCGGAATCAAGGCCGTCGTCAAACCGTTTCTTGCGGAAATGGATTTGGCACTCGGTGCGGCGAACGTTGCCGTGAGCCGCGCGGGCGCGTCATCGCTGGCGGAAATCGCCGCGATGCGTCTGCCAGCCTTGCTGGTGCCGTTTCCCGCAGCGGCGGACAACCACCAATTTTCCAACGCCAGCGCGTTTGAGAAAACCGGCGCGGCGATGCTGCTCGAACAAAGAAATTCCACGCCGGGAAAAATCGCCGCTATTTTGGTCAAACTGGTCGAAGACGAAACCATCCGTTCGCAAATGCAATCCTCGCTGGCGCAGTGGCACGCGCCAAAGGCGGCGGAGCAGATTGCGGAAAGCATTTTGAGCGTGGTTGCCCGGCAACAGGAGAAAGTCCCGCAGGCAAAGACGAAAAAGTGCGGTTGCGGTCACGCACACGATGTGGCGAAACACGCCCATTAAAATGACGCAGACCACTGACATTTTGGAAAATCCGATGCGAGCCGATGGAAATATTGCCGTGGAATTGGCGGAACGCGTTTCGCCCGCGACTGTCATTCGCCGGGACGAGCCGATGGCCAGGCACACGACATTGCGCGCAGGCGGGCCGGCGGATGTTTATGTCGAGCCGGCGTCGGAAGCGGATCTGGCCGCCGTTGTGAAATTTTGCGGCGCACGCGGCGTGCCGTTCCTCGTGATCGGGCGCGGTTCGAATCTGCTGGTGCGTGATGGCGGCTTTCGCGGCGCGGTCATCTGCCTCTCGCATGCCGATTTCAGCAAGATTGAATTTGATGGCGACCGTTTGCGGTGCGGTGCGGGGGTGAAACTCAAGAACGTTGCGATTGAAGCCCGGCGCCACGGCTTGAGCGGCTTTGAATTTCTTGAAGGCATCCCCGGCAGCGTCGGCGGCGCGCTGCGCATGAACGCCGGCGCGATGGGCGATGCGACATTTGATGTCGTCGAGTTCGTCCGCCTGATGGATTTCGACGGCAACGTTCAGGAACTCGCGCCGGAGGAGATGGTGGTGAAATATCGCGGCTGCGACACGCTGAAAAATCACATCGCGCTGGGCGCGGTGTTGAAGGGCAGACCGGATTCGCCGGAATCCATCGCGCAGCGGATGAGCGCGTTCAGCCAGAAACGCTGGTCATCGCAGCCCGCCGCGCCAAGTGCCGGATGCGCGTTCAAAAATCCGCCGTCCATCCCGGCGGGCAAATTGATTGACGAACTCGGCTTGAAAGGCGCGCGCGTCGGCGGCGCGGTGGTGTCGCAGGAACATGGCAATTTCATCGTCAACGACGGTAATGCAACGGCGCGCGACGTTTTGGAGTTGATTGCGCTTTTGCAGGCGAAGGCAAAGGCCGGGCGCGGAATCGAATTGCACACGGAAGTCGAAATCATCGGCGAAGATTAAAATGCCAGACAAGTTAAACATTGTCGTGATGCTCGGCGGCCCAAGCGCCGAACGCGAAGTATCTCTGCGCTCGGGCGCGGGCGTGGTGAAGGCGCTGCGTTCGCTCGGCCACACGGTTTTTGAGATTGACCCCAAAACGCCGGACTGGAATTTGCCGCCGGACACGGATGTTGTCTGCCTTGCACCGCTGCATGGAACTTACGGCGAGGATGGTCAAGTTCAGCAGCAGCTTGAAAAGCTTGCCGTCATTTATACGGGCTGCGATTCCGGGTCGAGCCGCATCGCATTCGACAAGGTGCTGACGAAAAAACGCTGCCTCAAAGCCGGCGTGCCGACGGCGAAATTTCTGGTCGTCAATTCGGAAAAAGCTCCGCTGCCGGAAGATTTGCGATTGCCGCTGGTCGTGAAACCCGTGCGGCAGGGTTCGAGTGTCGGTTTGCAATTTGTCGAGCGTGCTGAAGACTGGCGGAACGCGCTGGCCGGGGCGCTGAAATTTGATTCGGAAGTTCTGGTTGAGGAAAAAATCATCGGGCGCGAGACGACGGTTGGAATTTTGGATGGCGGGGCGTTGCCGGTTGTCGAGGTGCGTCCGAAGGCCGGTGCTTATGATTATCGCAATAAATACACCGCAGGTTGCACGGAATATTTTTGCCCGGCGGACTTTGACGCGGCGACGACGAAGCGGATTCAAAACGCGGCGCTCGGCGTGTTTCGAGCGATTGGCGGACGCGATTATGCGCGCGTGGACGTGATGGTGGGCGCGGACGGTTCGCCAGTCGTGCTGGAAGTGAACACGCAGCCGGGCATGACGGAGACGAGCCTGTTGCCCAAGGCTGCTGCTGCGGCCGGAATCAGTTACGAAGAATTGTGCCAGCGGATGATTGAATTGGCGCTGCTCCGGAAAGCGGCGGCGGGATTAATAGCCGAGCAGGAACTGGCCGGTTCTGCTTTATAATGAGGATGATCAATGTGGTTCGAGTGTGAACAAAAAAACCGGCGGTTGAATCGCGGGCACGTGCTCGATGTGAGGCTGCGCTCCGAGCAGGTGCGCGCGACGCGCATCCGGCTGGTGGTCGCGGCGATTGGCGTCCCCGCTGTCACGGTTTTCGGGCTTTATCTGTTCTGGCGCACCGGCGAATGGGCGCTGGACAAGTTTGTCTATGAAAACGCCGACTTCGCCATCCAGCGTGTGGAGGTGCAGACCGACGGCGTTATCGCGCCGGACCAATTGCGCAGTTGGTCGGGCGTGAAACCCGGCGCGAATTTGATCGCGCTCGATCTGGCGTCGGTGAAGCGCAATCTCGAATTCTGGCCCGTGATTGGTTCCGTTTCAGTCGAGCGGGTATTGCCGCGCACGCTGAAAATTCGCGTGACCGAGCGGAAACCGATCGCCCAGGTCAACATGCCGCGCGCCGCCGGCGTGAACGGCGTTGTGATTTCCGTGTTTCAACTGGACGCTGACGGCGTTGTCATGCAGCCGCTCGACCCGCGCTCAAATGTGATTTCACTTTCGCAGATGAAGGACGGCCGGCTGCCGGTCATCACGGGATTGAACGTTTCCCAGTTGCAGCCGGGGCATTCCGTCACGCTGCCGCAAGCGCGGACAGCGCTGCAATTGATCTCCGTGTTCGGCCGTTCGCCGATGGCCGGGCTGGTGGATTTGCGCCGCATTGACGTTTCGGCACCGGGCGTCGTCGTCGTGACGACGGGGCAGGGTGGCGAAATTACTTTCGGTCTGCAGAATTTGGCGCAACAATTGGGGCGCTGGCGCGAAATTTACGATCTGGCGCAGGGCAGGAACAAAGTGATTGTGTCGCTTGATCTGGCGGTGGCCAACAATGTGCCGCTTCGGTGGACGGAAGCTACCGCAGTGCCAAAGAGTGTTGATCCCGCAACTACCCGGAGGAAAAATGTTTGACGATTCGAACATCATCGTCGGTCTGGAAATCGGCACGTCGAAAGTCTGCGCCGTTGTCGGCGAACAGGCCGCCGACGGCGCGCTGAACATCATCGGCCTGGGCCAGTCGCGCTCGCGCGGTGTCCGCAAGGGCGAAATCGTGGATCCGAAACAGGCCGAGGAGGACGTGCGGAACGCTATCGTCGAGGCTGAAAACATGGCAGGTGCCGAAATCAGCAATGTCTATCTCGGCGTCACTGGCGGCCACATCCGCGGCTTCAACAACCGCGGCGTCCACCCCGTTGTTTCCGCCGACCGTGAGATTTCCGATGACGACGTTCAGGATGTGGTCAAAAACGCCAAGGCCATAAATCTCCCTGCCGAGAACAATATTGTCCATGCCATCCGCCAGCATTTCTTCGTGGACGGCCAGGACGGCATCACCAATCCCGTCGGGATGCTCGGTTCGCGGCTTGAGGTGGATGTCCATGTCGTTCACGGCAACACGAACCGCCTCCAGAACGCCATCCGCCTCGTCAAGGGCTTCCAGATTCAGGTGAACGAAATCGTCTTCAACGGCCTCGCCGCCTCGCTCGCGCTTCTCTCGAACGAGCAAAAGGAACTCGGCGCGCTCGTCATTGACATCGGCGGCGGCACGACGGATTACGTCGTCTATGTCGGCGGCGTCATCAAGCACACCGGCGTCCTGGCGATTGGCGGCGACCATGTCTCCAACGACCTCGCCTACGGCCTGAAAGTCCCGTTGAGCCGCGCGGAAAAGCTCAAGCTCGAACACGGTTCGGCCGTAGTGGATGAGGCCGCCCAGGGCCGCTCCGTCACTTTCACAAACGAGCTTGGCCTGCCCATCAAGACCATCAACGTCGGGCATCTCCAGCGCATCATGTCGCTTCGCATCGAGGAAATCTTCCAGCTCGTCGCCCAGGATTTGGAGCAGGCCGGCCTTTGCGATTATCTTCGTGCCGGGGTTTTTGTCACGGGCGGCGTCGCGCGCGTCCCGCACATCGCCAAGCTCGCCGAGCCGATCCTGCAAATGCCCGTCTCCATCGGCCAGACCAATTCCATCAGCGGCCTCAAATCCGCGCTGGATCAGCCCGAATTCGCAGCCGCCATCGGCCTGGTCCGGTTCGGCTCCTTCAAGAACCGCAAACGTGACGGCAAATCCTCCCTCGCGCAGGGGATCAAAGGCGCCATCTCTAGCCTGTTGCGCCGCTCCTGAACCCGACCCGTTATGAAGACCAATCCTGAAACTCCCGGTGCGAATCCCGAAGCGGCACACAAACCCGCCGTGAAAATCTTCGGTGTCGGCGGCGCGGGTATCGCGTTGCTCGATGCCCTGAACGCGGAGGAATTCGCCGGCGCGGGTTTCGCCGCCATCAACACCGACGCCGCGTCATTGTCCGCCTCCTCGGCGACCGTCAAAATCCATCTCGAAACGAAATTATTGCGCGGCCTTGGCACCGGCGGCGATCCCGAACGCGGACGCGCCCTCGCCGAGGAACAATTTGCCACGCTCAAGTCCGCCTGCGATGGATCGAATGTCGTCCTCATCATCGCCGGCCTCGGCGGCGGCGCGGGCAGCGGCATCAGCCCGGTTCTCGCGCGCGCCGCGAAGGAAACTGGCGCGCTCGTTCTCGCGTTTGTGACTTTGCCGTTTGTCTGCGAAGGCAACCGCCGCCAGCAGCAGGCGCAGCAGGGACTGGAACAATTGAAATCCGTCGCCGACGGCGTGATTTGCCTGCCCAACCAGAAGACCTTCAAGCTCATTGACGACAATACCAGCGTTCTTGACACCTTCCGCATCACCGGCGGGCTGCTCGTCGAGGGGTTGCGCGGCGTCTGGCGGCTGCTCACGCGCCCCGGTCTCATCCAGATTCATTTCGACGACCTTTGCGTGCTCGTCCGCGACCGCCATTCCGAGAGTGCGTTTGCGTTTGTCGAGGCCAGCGGCCCCGCCCGCTCGCGCGAAGCTGTTGAAAAGCTCCTCGCCCATCCGCTGCTGGATGAAGGCCGCGCCCTGGCCGACGCCGACACCGTCCTCGTGAGCCTCATGGGCGGGAAAGATTTGACCATGGCCGACGTCAACCGCGTGATGGAGCAAATCGGACGTTACTGCGAGCGCGCCCAGATTATCATGGGCGCGGCGGTGGACGCGGAAATGAAAGGCCGCCTCTCCGTCACACTCATTGCCGGCAGAAGCAATGTCCCCAAGGACGAGGCGTCTGCGGATGCGCCGGACCTGGCGGCTTCACGCGAGACCAGTCCGCCTTCCGATTCCCGCCAGACATTGCCCACATCGTCGCTTTCCATGGAACAGCGCGAGCATTTGACCACGCGCCATGGCAGCCGCTCGCGCCGTGCCGCCAACAAGCTGCTGCAGACCCAATTGCCGCTGGCCATCGTCACCAGGGGCCGGTTCGACAAGAGCGAGCCGACCATCCACAAGGGCGAAGACCTCGACATCCCCACCTACGTCCGCCGCGGCGTGTCGTTGAACTGATCCGATAATTCCAGAGCCGGTTTCGCCAATGCCAGACGGTGTTCCCGCAGGGCTGGAATATGTTCCGACGGCCCCAGACCATGTTCCGATGACCTTGGACAGTGTTTCTCCAATGCTAGACTGTGTTCCGGCGGTCCTAGACCGTATTCCGGGGAGGTTAGAGGATGTTTCGACGATGCCAGACCGGGTTTCCATGCATAAGCAACCATATCATTGGCCAAAGCTAATTGTGCGGTAATTGAATTGGGCTTGGCCTTGACCCATGATCGAATATCGGCAAGGCGGGCTTCCCATTCACTATCGGAAATGTTTTCCGAAGGAATGAGTCCTTCAAAAACATAAATTAATTTCCACCGGCCATCCGCGTAACCCTCCTTTGAGGAACGATATTGGGCGGCAACCTCATCCAATTTGTTGTAATCTTTGGCTGCAAGAAGGCTTACGACACTATTTGAGATGTCACTTATCTCAGCCGATTCAGGAGTTTCAACGACAGTGATTTGAAACGGCAAGGTTGGCAAAGCCTGAATGTTGGCGCGGCGCTCCGCCTCCGATGGTTTCTTTGAGCAACCGAGCAGAAAGAGAGGAGGCAGCAGGCAGATTGAAACGAGATGTTTCATATAACTGCTCATTACCTATCCCTTCTGCGCTTCCTTCGCCCAAGTGTCCCTGAGTGTGATGGTGCCGTTCAAAGCGAGCTTGCCGGGCGCGCTGTCGCTATCGGGCGCGAACGAGGCGCACATGGCCTTTTTCTCCCAAGATAAGCGGCAGGCCAAGCCGGGCATTCTCCGCGCGCAGTTGCCGGGCCACGCGGCGGAACGCACGTTCGGCACGGGTGACGAACGCCGGGGCTTTATTTACTTTGCGCTGGCCATGTCCATTTTGTTTCATGTGTCAATCAACTGTTGCAGGGATTTTATATCATGCGTGGTGGAAATGGCGAGCCGTTTCACCGGCAGTCCACGGCTGTCCCACACCGCCCAGCGCGTCGCCAGCGGCAGATAGTCGGCGAGCAGATGAACGAGGCTGCGCTTGAAGCGGCGGCGGATGTCGGCGGCGGGAACGTGATGTCCGCCCTGTTGCACGCGCCGCCGCACGCGGGCGATTGCCTGCGCCGGGCTGGAGAGCCAGAGGTAGTGCAATTCAATTTCGTAGCCAAGCTGCCGGGCGCGCTGGAAAAGCCGGATGTAAGTTTTGCCGCTCAAGGTGCTTTCCAGTGCAAAGGTTTCACGGCGGCGAAGGCATTCATCCACTTGTGTGAGCAACAGACGCGCAGCTCGAATCACACCGGCGCTGGGTTTCAGTGGCGAAATTCCGCGCGCGAGTTCGTCCGCGTTTAAGAAACGAATACACTTCACCTCCGTCGGCAAAAACTCCCTGGCGAATGTTGTCTTCCCTGCGCCGTTGCAACCGGCAATCAGATAAATCGTTGGCTGGTTCGTGGCCATTTAACTTTTCTGCGCTTCCTTCGCCCAAGTGTCCCTAAGCGTGATGGTGCGGTTGAAAATGAGGCGTGAGGCATTGGGCGCGAGGCTTGAGTCTTTGTCCAGCGCAAAGTAGGCGAGGCGTTCAAACTGATAGCGCAACTCCGGCTTGGCATCCTTCAGGCTCGGCTCGCATTTGGCCGTCACCACTTCCAGCGAGTGCGGGTTAAGCACGGATTTGAAGTCGCGCCCGTCCTTTTCCGGCTCGGCTTCGGTGAAGAGCCGGTCGTAAAGGCGCACTTCGGCGTCAATCGCGTGCGCGGCGCTCACCCAATGAATCGTCCCCTTCACCTTGCGGCTGGCTGTTGCTCCGCCGCTCTTGCTGTCGAGGTCGGCGGTGCAGCGCAATTCCGTGATGTTGCCACTGGCGTCCTTCACCACCTCGTCGCATTTGATGATGTAGGCGTATTTGAGCCGGACTTCGCCGCCGGGTTTGAGCCGGAAGAATTTCGGCACGGCAATTTCCTTGAAATCGTCCTGCTCAATGAACAGTTCGCGGCTGAACGGAATCTTGCGCAACCCGGCGTCCGGGTTCTCGGGATTGTTGACGGCGTCCAGTTCCTCGGTCTTGCCTTCGGGAAAATTGGTGATAACGACCTTGATGGGGCGCAGCACGGCGAGCCGGCGCAGGGAGCGTTTGTTCAAGTCCTCGCGAATGGCGTGTTCGAGCACGGCCACGTCGGTGATGCCGTTGTATTTCGTGATGCCGATGTTGTAGGCGAAATTGCGCAACGCTTCGGGTGTTACGCCGCGCCGGCGGATGCCGGAAATCGTTGGCATGCGGGGGTCGTCCCAGCCGGAGACGAGCTTTTCGTTCACAAGCTGCATGAGCTTGCGTTTGCTCATGATGGTGTAGCCGAGCGAGAGCCGGGCGAATTCGTATTGGTGCGGCAGCGGGCGCGGCAGGCCGAGGCTTTCGAGCACCCAGTCGTAAAGCGGGCGATGCACCTCGAATTCGAGCGTGCAAATCGAGTGAGTGATGCCTTCGATGTAATCGCTCAGGCAATGCGCGAAGTCATACATCGGGTAGATGCACCATTTGCCGCCGGTGTGATGATGCTCGGCGTGACGTATGCGGTAGAGCAGGGGATCGCGCATCCAGATGTTCGGCGAGTCCACCTGAATCTTCGCGCGGAGCGAGCGCTTGCCGTCGGAAAATTCGCCGGCCTTCATGCGCTGGAACAAATTCAGGTTTTCCTCTTTGCTGCGGTCGCGGAACGGCGAGGCCTTGGCTTGGCGGCGGTATTCGTCGGTCTCGTCCGGCGTCAAATCGCAGACGAACGCTTTGCCCTTTTCAATCAATTGCTCGGCGTAATCATAAATCTGGCCGAAATAATCGGAGGCGTAAAAAGGCTCGAACATTTCCGATTTCCGATTTCCGATTTCCGATTTGGTGACAGCGGGCAGATAAAAGTCCCGCTTGCCTTCCTCGGCGATGGTTTCGGGCGTTGCGCCTTTTGGCTTGAGGCCGAGCTTGTCGTCGGCCCATGCGCTGATGAGCCAATTCACATCTTCCTGGATGGATTCGACATACTCGACGTCTTCCTTGGTCGGGTTGGTGTCGTCCATGCGGAGGTTGCAGATGCCGCCGAACTCGCGCGCGATGCCGAAGTTCAGGCAGATGCTCTTGGCGTGGCCGATGTGCAGGTAGCCGTTCGGCTCCGGCGGAAAGCGCGTGTGGATCTGCGGATATTTCTTCTCCGCGACGTGCTTGGCCACGATGTCGCGGATGAAATCGGACGGAGGCAAGTTGCCTTTCCCATCAGCGGGTTCTTTGTTTTCCGGAGTCATAAAATCCCGCAGAGATTAGCAGACAAGGGCGCGCTTGTCCAAAATTGTCGCGCGAAGGACGCGAAAAGAGTTATCTAGCCACTGATTTGCGTCGTTCAATCTCTAAATTGTTGAGCCTCTTCTTTCGACATCTGTGGCGCTTCAAAGGCCATCTGTCCTAATTTTTCACGTATGGCAGTAAACCGTTTCAAAAGCGAAGGGTCGGCCTTCATCTCATTTTCCACCAGCAAAACAAGATAAATAATGTCTCCGCGGTTCAGGGGATAACTTTTGCCATTTATCTTCTTACCTTGCGCAATCTGGTTTGAAACAAATTCTACAGCCGCCGTGAACTGCTTTTGCTTTTCACTGGGTTGTTCATAGGCCGGCATTCTCTTCACGGCTATGCATGCTTTATTTTTCCCGCACCAGCGGCGCGA
>Ga0181525_10003273_pt1 | contig 12892 bp, 10 predicted proteins | sample PEATcosm2014_Bin_48_FD_121100 | JGI IMG/M metagenome (GOLD analysis project Ga0181525, IMG submission 121100) | Peatland microbial communities from MTU Mesocosm Facility, Houghton, MI, USA - PEATcosm2014_Bin06_10_metaG | ecosystem: Environmental > Terrestrial > Soil > Wetlands > Peat | place... | reverse complement strand
GGTATCTATCGCGGCAGTCGAGCCCCACCAGAAACCCTTTGGGGGACAACTGGCGGACAGGCGCATGGCATCGCAGGATTTTCGCTGATCGTTTGTGCACAATCCCATGCTAGGCCGTCGATTGCTTTTACATGCACGGAAGCCACTGCTCAAATGGGCAGGGGTTCCCAATTGTGGACCTGGGAAGCATGCCCTTCCCGAACCGGGCTAATGGGCCATGCCACGTTTGCTGTCCGCCGCAATCCTTATTCGTCTGCCACCGGGTTGCGGAGGGTGCCTACACCTTCTACGGTGATTTCCATTACGTCGCCAGCCACTACTGGGCCTACGCCTTCGGGAGTGCCCGTGGCGATCAGGTCGCCGGGGAATAGGGTCATCACTTGGGCGATGTGGCGGATCACGCGGTCGAGGGGGAAGAGGAAGTCGCGGGTGTTGCCGGACTGGTGGACTACGCCATTGACGCGGGTTTCGACTCCGACACCGGCCCAGGGATCGAGATCGCCGGCTTCGGCTACTACCGGGCCGACGGGACAGAATGTGTCGAAGCTTTTGGCGCGGGTCCATTGGCCGTCTTTTTTCTGGAGGTCGCGCGTGGTTACGTCGTTGAGGCAGGTGTAGCCGAGAATGTATGGGAGCACGTCTTCGTCGTCAGCAACGTGATAGCAGGTCTTGCCGATGACTACGCAAAGCTCGGCTTCGTAATCGACGCGCTGGGAAATTTTCGGGCGGCGCACGGTGCCGCCGGGCGCGAGCAGGGCGGAATTGGCCTTGAGGAACAGGAGCGGTTCGGTCGGGATTTCGTGGCCGAGTTCTTCGGCGTGAGCGCGGTAGTTGCGTCCTACGCAGACAATTTTTGACGGGCGCACCGGAGGAAGAAGATCGGCTTCGTCGAGCGCAATAGGTTCGATGCGGCGGGTGCGCAAACCTTCGACGTCGCCATCAGAATCTTCGGGTGGGGTGAGGAGAATGCGTAGAATCGACTCGCGTCCGGCAACGGACTCGACCAGGCCGTAGTGAGCTTCACCATTGAGTTGAAAACGGCAATATTTCATTGTATCTATCTAATCATGAAATTTGTAGATTGGGGAGTCGGGAAATTTAGTGATTTTGTAATTTAGTAATTTGGTAATTTGGAAACGCAACCACGCGCCAACTAAGGGACAGTCTCGTTAACCTCATCCGAGCGTGCGCTTTCGTTTTTGCGCACATCCATCGCCGACACCGAATAAAAATACTTCTTGCGGGAAACCACCTGGAAATCGCGGAAGGCTGGTGTTTTTACAGGTTCCGAGTTCAGCTTGACGGGAGCGGCGCCTTGCTCGTGGCGGTAAACGTTGTAGCCGTCGAGGTCGGCGTCGGTCACTGGAGCCCAGATTAGATCGATGAAAGGTTGTTGGCCGCGGCCGGAAAATACTGCTTGCACTCCCGACGGCACCGCCGGAGGAAAGACATCGTGGGCGAATAGTTTGATTTCCGGGGTGTCGTCGCCTTCGACGGAAACGTCGGGTTTGCCGGGCTGCGAGATCACGGTTAGAGTGTCGGCGTGATAGTAGTAAGTCTTTTCCCAGTCAAAACTCTGGTCAGTGAGCGATAGGCGATTCTCAGTGCCAGCTTGGCGGTCGCCCACAAGAATCTTCTGCTGGCTACCCTCGGGCCTTCGATAAATGCGATAGGTGCGGCGAACCTGGTCGGGGATGGCGAGCAGTGCTCCAGTCCAGGTCAGAACCACGCCCTCGGCCGCAACCTTGGCCTCGAGATCGGCGGGTGGCGGAAGAGCCTCGGCTAGCGGAACATGGACTTGATTGGACAAGCCGGCGGTGCGGTTGTCGTGGTTCAAGACTTCGACAGCGTAGGCGGCGGAGCCGAGGGTTGGGCGCTGCCGAGGGTCGTTTGGCAAGGTATCGATATAGGTGGCTGAAAGCTTTTTCCCGGCTGGTTTCGCTCCGGCGAAATCCTTCGGCGGAGGCACTTCAGCCCGCGGCGAATCGCAGGTTGCTGGGCCCGCATCCAGGGTTCGGCAGATGCGGGTATTGCCCAGATAACGCACGGTCTGGCGGTCGGTGGTGCGTGGCGGGATGGTCCAGGTGAGCGTGACCTTGTCGCCTTTGCGTACGGCACGCAGATCGGAGGGCGGGCGCGGGAGTTCCAGCGACGGAGGTAGCGGCGGGCCAATGGAAGCGCAGCTGGTTAGGCAGCTTAACGCGAAGAGCGCCAACAGCAATTGTCCTGGTAGCCTCATGCGGAGAAGAACAGATTACATCAGTCGCGGCGGAAGCGGCGCGGACGCTCACTCGGTTCGAGGCGGGATCAATCCCGCTCCCTATTGCAGGCGGAACCGTTCTCGCATCAGACGCTGGAGGCGGGGTTTGTAGAGGAGATCGTAGGCGAGTTCTTTGTCGGGAAACATGGCGAGAGCGGCACGCTTGGCGCCAGCTGCCAGCTCCGCAGCTTCTTCGATGGTAAGGGCGGGGTCCTGGCTGATCACCGACGTGACCATGCTCATCATGATCTGCAGGCGGCGGATGCGGCGAGCCTCGTCGGCATCGTCGGGCGAGTCGTTGATCTTGATATTTAGCTTCTCCGCTGGGAGAGTAGGCTGCTTTGCAGGATTTGCCGGTTCCCCGATGTTCATGCTGGCCTCGTGTGGCTCGCGAGTTGCTTACTTACAATTTGGATGCCTCGACGCGGGCCTGGATGCGCGCGCTTGCGGGTATTGTCGTCCGCTCCGGAAGGTAATACAACGGCCCGAAAGTGCTGGGGTGGAAGAGATGTCCCGTATACGTGGGTTGCCGGATTGCGGCTGAGATCGTGATAAGGGTTAAAATCACAGGAGCGCGGAATCCGGGCCAGGTTCGGGCGGCGGAGTCCGGGAATGGAGATTTTATGGCCGAGCGGCCTGATGCAGTGGCGGAAAAGCGGCGACAACCCGATCCCAATGAAAAGTTGGTGAAGGTGTTCGACAGCGAAGAGGAATCGGAGGCGATGGTGGTGAAGGGCTTGCTCGATTCCGCTGGGATTGAGAGCGACCTGGCATCGGCGAGCCTTTTGCAGGACGCGTTTCCGGGGCTGGGCGGAATGATTATTACGGTGCGCGAGGAAGATGCGGCGAAGGCGCGGGAGTTGATCGCGGAATCGCAGCGGCAGCCTGGCAGCGGCGATGCCGCCGACAATCTGGATGATGACTCTACTGAAGACCTGCAAGCCAAGGAGTGACGGAGTGGCCGTCAAGGTAGAAGGTGACGGCTCCGTTGAGATCGGTGCGGTAGACGTGAACTCCAGAGTTTTGCAGGCGCTCGAGGACATCCGGCTTGGGCAGGCCGAAGGAATTCCGGAAGCCAACCGAGATCACCGCCAGGCTGGGCTTCACGGACTGCAAAATTTCCGGCGTGGTGGATGTGGCGCTGCCGTGATGCCCTACCTTTAACAGGTCAGCGTGCGGATGATGCAAACTGGCAACTCGTCTCTCAACGGCTTTTTCGGCGTCGCCCTCTAACAATGCGGCAGTCTCGCCGTAGCTGACCTGCAGGACCATGGAGTCGTTGTTCTTGGGCTCGAGCCCGACCGGCCAGTTCTGAGGTGGAAAAAGAACGTCCACTTTCGCTCCGCCCAGATTGAATTCGTCTCCCTCCCAGTGCCGGACCACCGTAATTCCGAGTGCGTGCGCTTCTGCGATCAGGCTTTCGAGCGCTCGACTGGGCGGCAGAAGACCAATCCATAATTCTTTGGGGCGGAAATCTTTGAGAATGGCAGCCATGCCTCCGATGTGGTCGGAGTGTCCGTGGGAAATCGCGACCGCATCGAGGCGTGAGATGCGGCGCGTCCACAAGTAGGGAGCGACTACGTCTTCACCGAAATCGAGTTGCGAACCAGCGCCCCAGATGGGGCCGCCGGCGTCGATGAGCAAGGTGCGGCCCTGCGGTGTAACTAGCAGGATGGAGTCACCTTCGCCGACATCGATGGAGGTTACTTCGAGCAATCCCGCGCGGGTTTGTGGTCGCGGAGAAACAAATGCAAGCGCCAGCGACGCCAGCAGCAGCGCAACAACTCCAGCGCAGGCGAGCAGCGCACCGCGGCGCGCGCACAACATCGCCAGAACGAGCGCCGCGGCGGCGGCGGCGATCATGATGAGGGAAGGCGTGGCTACGCGGAGGTCGGCCAGGCGCAGGCTGCCTAATCCGTGCACTGTGCCCGTGATGGATTGCAGAGCATAGGTAGTGAGCAGCGCGGGAAGTTTCGCGAGCAAGGGCGATGCATATCCTAACGCGATCGTCAGAATCGCGGCGGGCATAAGAAGTTGCGTGAGCGGTACAACGGCTGCATTGGCAGGAAGACCGATGGTGGTGGCGCGATGAAAGTAATACGCCATGGGTAGGGCGAGGCCCATCTGCATTAGCGCGGAGACCAGTAGCAACTCGAAGGCGGCCAGACATACGATCGTCATGCCGCGTACCGCGTGCAACGACCAGGGCTGCCCGAGAAAACGCGCGAGGCGTTGCGCAATCAGGCGTAGATCGAGGCGAAACTGCGCGACGCGTGGCGGCAGCGATGGTCCGTAGTCGTCCGTGTCCCAGTGAGCGAGCGCCTGCCGGTAATAGCGCGAAGTGCGCTCGACCAGCGGCGCGCCGATCGCGGCCACGATCAGCACGCACACAAAGGTCATCTGGAAGCTCGCGGTGAAAAGTTGGCGGGGATCGAATACGAGCAACCCGAGCGCCGCGGCGCCCAGCGCGTTGATCATAGCTCGGTCGCGGTAAAGCAGTCGAGTGCCCAGGTAGATGGCGCACATCAGCGTGGCACGCCAGACCGGCGCTCCTACTTCGGTGAGGAAGGCATAGGCGACGCAGAACAGAATCGTCAGCAGAGTTGCGGGGATGTCGCCGAGGCGAAGGCGGCGCAGCGTCCAGAAAGCGACGAATGCCAGGATGGTGACGTTCATGCCCGAGACGACGAGGATGTGATACGTGCCCGAGCGCTGGAAATCGACTCGGGTGTCGCGGTCGATGAAGGCTTCTTCACCAATCACCATGGCGTCAATCAGCGCGGCCTGCGGAGCGGGCCAGAGTGCGTTTACTTTGGCGATGATGCTGGAGTGAACTCGCGTTCGCCAGAGTTCGATACGGCTGCCGGCGAATCCGGGCAGCAGTTCGACCTCTTCAGCCTTCGCCGACGCCAGAGCGGCGATGCCGTTCGCGGCGAGGTAGCCTTGATAATCGAATGCTCCGGGGTTGCGGAAGTTGCGAGGCAGCTTGAGTTTGACGGGAAGGCGGATGCGTTCGCCGTAGTGGAAGAGGTGTATGGGGGATGCGGCGGCGGCGTAGATGCCGAGGCGCACGCCGGAATGCGCCGGAATTCTTGTCCCGTTATCGAGAACAATCTGTTCGGTTTCGACGTCGAGACTCTGTCTGATTTCGTCGGGAGATGCCTCGCGTAGTCTGCCTTCGCGCGTAACGTGGGCCGTGATTTCCACAGGCTGGCCGTCCGCGAAGGGCTGAAGGCTGGTATCGATGTTAGGCACCGATCCGCGCAATTGGATGTGCAGGGCACCAGCCAGGAAAAATGCTCCTAGAGCGAGGGCCACGCCGAGCCATTTTCTTCTATGCAGGAAGTAGAAGCCTGCGGCTAGAAACGACGCGCCTGCCGCTACCCACCACGAAGCCGGGCGCCAGGCGTAGACTCCGGCGATAATTCCCGACGAGTAGAACAAGGCGGCCCAGAGCATGGGTTGGCGCGGGGGCTTGGAGTGAAATTCAGGCGCGCCCGGAGGAGGCTGAATTGTCGGTAAGGGCGGCATTCATTGGCCTATGGTGCTCCATGTAGGGCCTGAACCGGTACGCCCTGCTAGATCGAAGTATCAGAGAACTAATTGCATAACGGTCTCCAGGTGGTAGGTTTGCGGAAACAAATCAACCAGATGTGCCTCCTCCACGCGATAACCTGCCGCCAGCAGCGGAACCAGATCGCGGGCCAGCGTCGCGGGATCGCACGACACGTAGGTGACGCGTGGCGCGTGCACACTCGCAAGCGCACGCGCCACGCCATCTCCCAGACCGCTGCGGGGAGGGTCCGCCACGACCAAGTCGGGGTTATGGTGCGAATGGGGAAGAACCGAACCAGTCCCGACCCGTTCCCTGCCGCCGAGTTCGGCCAGAAATTGCTCGGCCGCGATCTGCACCGCCTTACCGTTTATTGGCAGATTGTATTGCAGGTCGCCGGCGGCTGTCTGTGACGACTCGACGGAAATGATGTGACGGATGTCACGGGCCAGGGCTGTGGAAAACAGGCCCACTCCGGCATAGAGGTCGAGCGCCAGGTCACCGGAACGGCCAGCGGTGACGATGTTGACGAGTTCGTCGGTGAGGAAGCGGTTGGTCTGAAAGAATGCTCCGGCGCTGACGCGGTAGGCCGCTGTTTTCGTCTGATAAGTCAATGCCGGCTCGCCCACTGTGACTAGCGGCTCCTGCACACCTTTCTGCGGCTCGCGGAATGCGACGATTCCTGCGATCTGAGGCATGGATGCGCACAATTCTTCGGCCCAGGCACGCACGTTGGCGCGGCGGGCTTCGGGAGCGCATAAGAATTCGAGAAGCAGTTTGGTGTCATCGGCGTTGGCGAAGAATTCGACCTCGCGCACGCCTTCGACAGCTTTGCCGGCGCGTCCGGCTTGCCACAACACGGCGATTCCGCGGTTGATCAGCGGCGAACTGATGGGGCACTCTTCAACGGGCAGCAGTTCGTGCGAGGCGAACTTAAAGTATCCGGCGGCGAATTCGGGGCGGCTGCGCACCTGCAGCCGCGAGCGATTGCGATAGTTCCACGGTGGTGAAGCATGCACCTGAATCTCGCACGCGAGTTCAAGCTTCGCAATGCGCCGCAGGTTCTCGCGCAGGATTTCAGTCTTGATCTCGAGTTGGTGCTCGTAGCTGGCGTGCTGGTAGTGGCATCCGCCGCAACGGCCGAAGTGGGGACACAGTGGCGGAACGCGGTGCAGCGAAGGCTCCACGATTGCGGTGGCGTGAGCGCGCGCGAAGCCAGGCTTTTCTTCGGTGAGCGCAGCATCGATTTTTTCTCCCGCGAGAACAAAGGGAATGAACACGGCCTTGCCGCGTCCGCGTTCCTTGTCGCCGGGCAATGCGTTTCTTGGCCAATCGTTTCCCGGCGGATCATTAACCGGCAATCCGGGAAGGCGTGCGAGTCCGTCGCCGCCGTAGATGAGCTTTTCAATGGTTAGGAGCAAGACTTGATTCTACGGTATGGGAACGAACAGAACGGATGTGTTCCGGTATTATCTTCCTCATGTTCGCTAGAATTTGTCCCGTGCTGGTCCTGTTGGCTACCAGCGTGGCGGTCACTCAGCAGGAATCGAATCTGCGGGTGCAGTCGAATCTGGTTCTGGTACCGACTCTGGTGACAGATGCAGGGGGCCACGTCGTCTACGGCTTAACGCAGAAGGATTTTGTAATCACGGACGATGGCGTGGATCAAACCGTTCATTTGGACGATTCCGCGGAGTCCGAACCTGCCTCAGTCGTTGTGGCGATTCAGACTGGGAGGAGAGCCTGGCGCGAGTATTCCAGGATGCGCGGCGTCGGCGCGATGCTGACGCCTGTGTTCGATCAACTGCAGTCACGAATCGCTTTAGTTGAGTTCGATAGTCACGTGAATCTGATCGAGAACTTTAGCGAAGATCAGACCGCCATTTACGAAGACCTTAAGAAGCTACAACCGGGCGACAACGGAGCAGCGATTCGCGATGCCATCGATTTTTCGGTTAAGTTGCTCGAAAAGGAACCGGCTGAGCGCCAGCGCGTGCTGCTGTTGGTGAGCGAGAATCGCGACCATGGAAGTCATATCACAAAAACTGACGACGTTGTGGCGGCGATCGGGAATAGCAGCACCGTTGTGTACGCTCTCGCATTCTCGCCATCGCTCTCGCAGGTACTGGACACGGAGCGAGGCCTTAATCGCGACGAGGCCTATTGGGACGCGCCTCCCGACATCATCGGAACGCTTGTGATGGCCAGAAACGCGATCAAGAAAAACATCACTCGAACCATCGCAGGGATGACTGGAGGCGAGTACCAGTTGTTCACATCTAAGAAAGGCTTTGAGAGTCGTATGGTTGATTTCAACAACCACCTGCATAGCCGCTACGTGCTAAGTTTCGCGCCGCAAAAGCCACACCCTGGGCTCCATCAGATTCAAGTGCGCTTGAAACAACCTTCACCGGGCGTAACCGTTCTATCGAGAACCAGCTATTGGGCAGTGGGCCCACTGCCCTGAGAAATACGATGGCTTTCGCGCGACTTCGGGCTTTAGCGCGCCCCGCCCGCGATCGATGGCACTAGCAGGACTTCGTCGCCATCGGAGAAGATATATCCCGGTCCACCCAGAAAGCGGATATCTTCCTCATTCACATAAATATTAAGAAACCGGCGTACTTGTCCGGCTTCGTCGCGCAGATGAGGCTTGAGTTCCGGAAACTTCTCGTCGAGCACGGAGAATAGTTCTCCCAGGTTCGTGGCCGCGCACGCGATCGAGCCTACGCCCGCCGTGTGCCGCCGCAGGGCAGTTGGAATTTGCACAGTAATCGCCATCTTGATTCCTCCGCTACGCCCCCACTGACGCCGCCGCTTCTTTCGCGATCTCAACTGTATCAAGCGTCTCGTGCAGATATTTCTCGAATTCGGCCAGCTTGGGCGCGATCGGCCGTTCGATCTCATACACTCCGGCGAGAACATCGGTGGTCTTCAATCCGTTTCCGGTGATGCACAACACGGTCGTTTCCTCAGGCAGGATGCGATCTTGCCGATAGAGCTTGCCCGCCGTTCCCACGGTCACTCCGCCGGCGGTCTCGGTGAAGATGCCTTCCGTTTCCGCCAGCAGACGGATCGAATCGATCACTTCAGGGTCACTCACGTCCTCGCTCCATCCGCCGCTCTGCTTGATGGTCTTGATGGCATAATGCCCGTCGGCGGGATTGCCGATGGCAAGTGAACGCGCAATGGTCGCCGGTTTCTGTGGATCGATCTCCGCGCTGCCGGTCTTCACCGCAGTCGAAATCGGAGAACACCCGGTAGCTTGTGCTCCGAAAAACTTCACCGGCTTCTCCTCGACCAACCCAAGCTTGATCAGTTCGTCGAATGCCTTCTTGATCTTGGTGATCAACGATCCGCCAGCCATGGGGACGACCACGTTGTCCGGCAGCCGCCAGCCCAGTTGCTCAGCGATTTCGAAGCCCACGGTCTTCGATCCTTCGGCGTAGTACGGCCGCAGGTTCACATTGACGAAACCCCAGCGCCGCTCTTCGGCAATTTGCGAGCACAGGCGGTTCACCTGGTCGTAGTTGCCCGCGATACGCACAACGTTTGCTCCGAACACTTGTGTGCCCAGAATCTTGGCGGGCTCCAGATCGGGCGGAATAAAGATCCAGGCTTTGAGTCCCAGTCGCGCGGCATGAGCAGCCACGGCATTGGCCAGGTTTCCGGTGGAAGAACACGCCACCGTATCGAAACCAAAAGCCTGCGCGTTGGCCAGCGCCACCGCAACCACACGGTCTTTGAAACTCAGCGTGGGCAGGCACACAGCGTCGTTCTTAAGGAATAGATTTTTCGCAGCGGTTTTAGCGTCGTTCGTCCCGGCCAATCGCGCCGCCAGCCGCGGTGCCTTAAAAAAGGGCGTAAACCCTACAGGCAGGCGCGGCTCGAAACCTGCGGGCAGCGGAAGCAATTCGGCATATCGCCACATGTTCGGCGGGCGTTGCGCGATGCCCTCAGGGGTAAACGTTCCCTGGGCAATCGAGCCCCGAATCGCATCGTAATCATAGGTGATTTCGAGAGGAGAGAAACACTCGTCGCAGACCGAGCGGGGCTGGTTTCCCCAGCTTCGGCCGCATTCCCGGCAGCGCAGTTCGTATTGAGCCATATTGCTACTCGCTTTCTTTTACAGCAGCGAATGGCTGAGGACGAGCCGGCGAAAGAGTCCTAAAAATCAAAGGCCTCTTTCCCAGGAAATAGGAAAAGAGGTATCGGAATGCAAATAGAAATGAAGGTTCGCATCCGAATCTCATGTTCCCCGTTTCCGGGCGGGAGTTGGCACCTGGCGGTCGAGATATATGATCCCGATCCGGTTGCCGTGGCGTCACAGGGCTCGTCCCTCAGCCACTCTGCATGAAATTCAGCCTGCCCCGAAGGGCAGACTTATCCTCATAATGCTACACGGCGCAGCGGGGTTCGTCAATCTGCATTTTCGACCTTGGGCAGCCTTAAGGGAAAAACAGCCGGTGGGCGGTCCCGAAGCGCCATTTCCCGGGCCAGTTCGGCGGTGGTAACCCTAAGCCGCTGTACCAGCACCACCGCCAACGAGCGGTAAAAGCGAGAGGCAAGTCTGGGAAACGCTTCCATGATCTCCGCCAGCGAGCGGGCGCTTATCTGGTCTACTTCCACTTCTTCAGCCTTCGCAATCACAGCTGCGCTGGCCTTTGCCTGCTCCAGAAAAGCCATATCTCCGCAGACATCGCCCGGCACCAGATGGGCCACAATCGTCCTCGACCCCGTGCCGGCCAATTCCACGGAAGCCTCCCCTCCTCGAATGATATAGATGCTGTCGCCCCAGGCGCCCTCGCGGATGATCTCATCCCCCAGTTTGAAGATTCGCCGCACGGCTTTCGCCTGGATTAAGACCCAATCGTCCGCGGTCAGATAATTCAGGCGGTTGTTGGCCATGCTTGTACCATCGGCAAACCTGATCGCCAACTTGCCATCACCCAAGAAGTAATAACGAAAGGATTGCCTGAATCGGCCGAGTCATTATGATTCACTTATGCCGAGTTGTGGCACGTTCCCACTTTGGGATTATTGACCGAGTGAAAAGATCTAAGGTCATCACCGTAAGAAACGAAGAAAGGCCGCTCTATGCATGGAATAAACAGTATGTTATCGATCTTCCTCATGAGCATGTAACGCGAAGTAACAGTCCTTCTATCTCGTTGCATAACTTGTGTTTCATCGCTGTAACTGTATCTCACCTAGTGACACTTCTTACCTCGGGTAACTTAGATCTAGGGTGTCAACATTCCAGCTAGGTTGTCCTCCGCGCCGGGTCACTGCTGGGCATCTCAGGAGGTAGTTATGAATCGATTTTATTCAGCAGTTAAGCCACGCATTCACCGCGCCACGCTCTTCCTAGCCAGCTTGTTGATTTTCGCAAACGGCCTCTTCGCTCAGGATTTCAAGAAGCAGGTTATCTAGCAAATCGTGACCGACCGCTTTTTCGACGGCGACACAACCAACGATAATCCTGCCCAAAGTGCCGGGCTCTTTGATCCGACTCAAACTAACTGGCACCTTTACTGGGGTGGAGACCTGGCCGGAATTCAGCAGAAACTGAGTTACATTCGAGGACTTGGAGTTACTGCGATCTGGATATCGCCCCCGTTCGACAATCTCAACCTCAACATTCCAGACAGCAACAGCAACCCGACTGCGTCATACCACGGATACGGTGCTCGGGATTTCATGCGCATCGAAGAGCATTTCGGTGACTCGGCCAACGACTGGACCGCTTTTAACAATCTAGTCAGCGCAGCCCACGCCGATGGCATTAAGGTCATCATCGATTTCGCGCCCAACCACACCAATCCCGACAACGGCGGGGAATATGGCTCCCTCTATAACGATGGCACTTTCGTCGCCGCATGCAACAACGACCCCAACGGAATTTTCCACCACAATCCAGACATTGCGAACTTCGACGATCGCTACCAGCTTCAGTACTACACGCTCGAAGACCTGCGCGACCTGAACCAGGAGAATTCTACGGTCGACTCGTATTTGAAGACGGCAATAACCCAACTTCAGGCGCATGGGGCCGATGCCTTCCGCATCGATGCCGTAAAACACGTTACCTGGGGCTGGGAGTACAGCATGGCCAACGTTGCCTTCAACAACGCACCCAGCTTCTTTTTCGGCGAGTGGGCCCAGGGCTGGGGAGACGCTCTTTACCAGGACTCCTATAAGTTCGCCAACAAGAGTGGACTTTCCCTGCTGGACTTCAACGTGAATCAGGCGGTGCGCGACGTTTTCGCCAGCAACAACAATTTCTCTGAGCTCGATAACATGGTGGCCACCGAGGACTCGAACTTTATCTGGCAGAACGATCTGGTAACGTTTGTCGACAGCCACGACGTGCCCCGGCTGCTCAGCGTCATTAATGACACCGACCGGCTGATCGAGGCGCAGTCTTACGTACTGACCACGCGCGGAATCCCTGTCGTTTATTACGGCGACGAGCAGTATCTGCACAACGACACCGATGGTGGCGGCGACCCCTACAACCGCAACGAGATGACTTCGTGGAGCACTTCCACCACGCTTTATCAGGTGATCAACAAACTCGCTGGACTTCGCGCCGGCAGCAACGATGCGCTGGGATACGGCTCCTACACCGAGCGCTGGATGAACAACGACGTTTACATCTACGAACGAAAGTTCTACAACGATGTGGTCCTCGTTGCCATCAACAAAAACGACACAACGAGTTATCCGATTTCCGGACTAAACACAGCGTTGCCCGCTGGCACGTACACCGATTACCTTGGCGGCCTGATGGGAGGATTTTCGGCCACGGTTTCCATGGGATCGGGCGGAAACAATCCCGTTTCTAATTTCACGCTGCCCGCGCATTCGGTCGCGGTGTGGCAATACACCAGCACGGCCAGCGCTCCGGAAGTGGGCTCGATCGGGCCGACTGTGGGGCAGCCCGGGATGGTGGTTACCCTCGCCGGAAAAGGCTTCGGCACCGCTACCGAAACCGTTCTGGTGGGTACAACCGCTGCAACCATCAATAGCTGGTCGAGCACATCGGTTACGTTCAGGGTGCCCAGCGTGACCAACGG
>Ga0181525_10003272_pt1 | contig 12894 bp, 14 predicted proteins | sample PEATcosm2014_Bin_48_FD_121100 | JGI IMG/M metagenome (GOLD analysis project Ga0181525, IMG submission 121100) | Peatland microbial communities from MTU Mesocosm Facility, Houghton, MI, USA - PEATcosm2014_Bin06_10_metaG | ecosystem: Environmental > Terrestrial > Soil > Wetlands > Peat | place... | reverse complement strand
GACGTTCCCGCTGCGTTGAACCAGTGTGACCTTGACGTCGATGCGCTGGAAGAACTGTGCGAACTCGCACGCAATCGCGCCGCCGCCGAGCACGATGATCGATTTCGGCAATCTCTTGAGCGCCACCGCATCATCGCTCGTGATGAAGTCGACCTCGTTGAGTTGTGGCAGAGGCGAGGGGGAAACGCTGGAGCCGGTCGCGATGACGAAATAGCGGGCGGTGAGGTTTCGCGCCCGCCCCTCACCCCGTCCGATGGGGAGAGGGTGGCCGGAGGCCGGGTGAGGGGTTGTTAGTTCCACCGTGTGCCGGTCTAGAAAACTGGCATTCGCGCGGATGAATTTAAATTTACCGGCGTTGAGCTGCTGCGCGCGAAAGTCGGCAAAATCTTTTATCATCAGATTTTTCCGCGCCATCACTTTGACGAAGTCGAAGGAAACTTTTCCGGCGTACACGCCCCAAGTTCCGGCGTGTTCGGCCAGATGTTTCACTTCCGCCGCGTAGAGCAGAGCTTTCGTGGGCATGCAGCCGCGCAGGATGCACAGGCCGCCGATTTCTTTGCCGCCCTCAATGACAACGGTTTTCAAACCCGCAGCCGCCGCCGTTCGCGCCGCCGCATAACCGCCGCTGCCACCGCCGATGACCGCCACGTCAAAATCAAATCGTTTCATGCACTGAAGATGGAAGCGCGCGAGGGAAATGCCAACCGGATTATTTAACCACGGATGGACACGGATAAACACGGATTGGAAAAGTACAGAGATGCAGAGCACATGGAGATTTGCCGAAAAATTCTTCTCTGCGATTTTTTGCGTTCTCTGTGCCTTTGCGTTTCATTTTTAATCCGTGTCCATCCGTGTTTATCCGTGGTTGATTTTTTCACGCGTTAAGGGATGATTTTCCGCATGAGTGAAATCATTTATCCCCGCAGCCCGCGCGAAACCATGGACGGCTGGCATTATCTGCCGCGTTACATTGACAAAATCCGCCTGCACCTCGCCGGCAAACTCCACGCCGACTACCATGAAAATCTTGGCAAAGCCTTCGACGGCACGTGGCTCAAGGCTGCCGGCGTGACACACGAGCAATTTCTCGCGGTCGTGAAAAATTCCATCACCGACGGACAGGTCTGTGACTGGGTGAAGCAGAACGTGAAGCGCACCGCCGCCGAAAAGGACGCGCACTGGCAGGATATTTTGAGCCGCCCGCTTGCCAGCGACCCCAGTGCCGTCGCCCGGCTCAAAATGCGCAAGGAGCAGGCCGGCATCGGCCACCGCGACGACATCCGTTGTTTTGTGGACATGCTCGACGCCGACGAGAAGCGGATTTAAAGGCTTTCACAGTTCAGCTTTTGAACAGCCGAACAACCGCCGCTCAAAACAAGCGCGAGGCAGAGGATGAGTTTCTTCATGCGAAAATTTATTTATCCGACGGAAAGTTTCGGCGCGTCCGAGTCAGGATTGGGGCGGCGGGTTTGCGGCCAGATAAGTTTCCAAATGGACAATTAACGGCGGAAGGTCGCGCCCGATGGTGTCCCAAACCACATTCAAATCCACGTCGTCATAATCGTGGATGAGGATGTTTCGCATCGCGGTCAGCAGCCGCCACGGAATTTCTGGAAACAGACTGCGCGTTTCGGGAGACAGGCGGCGGGCGGCCTCGCCAATGATCTCAAACTTGCGGTTCACCGCCTCGTATTTTTCCTCGTTCGCCTTGAAAGCCTCCAAGGAAACCCCGTGCGTGAAACGCTGGATGGACTTGGCCGCTTCCAGGATGTCCTCCAAATAGGCGTCATCCTTCCGCATAAATTTGGGTGGCGGTGGTGAGGATGGAATGTTTGCGATAGCGGTTGCGGCTGCCCTCAATGGCGCGGCGGCTCACCAGGTCCACCGGACGGCCAAACACTTCCGCCAATTTCTCCTGCATTTCCGCCCAGTCGAGCAACGTCGGATGCGCGTCCAGCCGCAGCGTCGCCAGCAGGTCCACATCGCTTTCATCCCGAAAATCATCCCGCAAAGCCGAGCCGAACAATTCAAGCCGGGCAATGCCGCGTTCACGACAGAACCGGCCCAACCGTTCAGGATTGAAATTCAGCTTCACGATCATGTTTTAACATTTTGAACCTTCCCTGTCAAAGCGCGCGATGGATGGAATGCGGACCGGCAGCAAACGCCGCCCAAAACGAGCGCGAGGCAGAGGAGGAGTTTGGGTTTCATGGTTAGTAAACCGCTTTCAAGTTTTTGCTGGTAACGCGCTTGACGACTTGCGAACGAACAGAGCCGTCGCGTTGCAAAAGTGAAACAACTGGAATTTTATTGTCCGGCAACGGTGCGCCTTTGAACGGGCGTTTAACTTTTCCGCCGACATACGTTTCATCGCATTCAATCGTGCCAGTCATTTTATTGCCAAATCCCGTCTCTTTCACTGAATGACGAATGCGATGCTGCATGAAAAGCGCGGTGCGATAACTGCCCAATCCCAAAATCCGTTGCAGTTGCAGCGAGCTAATTCCTTTTTTAGATGCTGAATTGAGGTAGAACGCAATGAGCCATTTCCGCAAAGGGATATGCGAATCTTCAAATATCGTGCCGATGGTCGAAGTAAATTGTTTGTCGCACTTGCCGCATTGGTGCAAACCTTCGCGGATTTTCTTCGCTTTGTTCGCTTCGATTTTCCAGATGGATTTTGCGTCGGCGTTCTCGCAATGCGGACACACCGCGCCGTTCGGCCAATGGATTGATTCCCAATAGGCGCGAGCATCTTCATCGCTGGCGAAGCGTTGCATGATTTGGTCGAGCGTTAAATCGTCTGGCGTTGGCTGCAATGTCTCTTTCATGCGGTCAATATCGCATTTGATTCAACATTTGTCAAGTGCATAATCCCGCGTTTTTGCCATTTTAGGGCTGTTTTGATGAAAAAGCGGCTTCCCCCGACGATTCCGGGAACTTCCCCAGCCATCGGGGGGACTTCCCCGATCGTTGGGGGAACTTCCCCAGTCATTGGGGGGAATCCCCCGATCATTGGGGGAACTCTCCCGGTCATCGGGGGAAATTGCGCGCGGGCCGGGGTGGTCACGCCGTTGCTGCCAGTCATAGAAGCCGCTGGGGGAAACTTCTAATAACTGGCACAAACCCAGAATGGCGTGATCGGTTTTCATCGCGTGAATCCGTTCGTAGCGTTCGGCGACGGTTCGGAGAGAATGCCCAACGTTTTTTTTAAAATGTCGCGCTGCTCGGTCAAGTGACGAATCTCACGGCGGGCGGCCGCCAACTGGGTTTGCAACTCGGCGGCGGAGCCCGGCTTTGCCCCGGCCGCCGCCTTACCCCCAGCGTCGGCCGGGGCAAAGCGCTGCCGCCAGGCATACAGCCGATTGGGGAGAATCCCCAACTCCACGGCCACCACACTGGCCGACTTGCCACTAGTCAGCCAGTTGTTGACGGCTTCACGTTTAAAGGTTTGGTCAAACTTTTGACGGGTCTTAACGGTGTTCTGGTTATTGGCTTTAATCATTTGATTGTCTACCCAATTTACCGTCCGTCAAATCGAAGCAGCCTCAAATCCCTCGGTCATCGGGGGAAATCCCTCGGTCATCGGGGGAAATCCCCCAGTCATTGGGGGAACTCTCTCAGTCGTTGGGGGAACTCCCCCGATGATTGCGGGAATCCCCCGAATGGCTCGGGGAAATTGTAAAATGCCTTGGGGAACCCGAAAATTGCCTTCCCGAACCTAGAAAACCGTCCGGAAAATCCCGGCAGCCATCGGGGAACGCTGGGGAGGATTTTACGAGGTCTTCCAAGGTTCGCGGGAATCTGTCCAAAATTTACGCAAACTTCAGCAGGGTTCACGAGAAACCGGATGATTTTAATTCGCATAATTCTCTGTTTCATCCGCGTTTGAATTTCGGCTAAGCTGGACGCGTGAAAATCATTGGCATCATTCCCGCGCGTTTCGCCTCGACGCGGTTTCCCGGCAAGCCGCTTGCGCTCATCGCGGGCAAACCTCTCCTCCAGCACGTGGTGGAGCAGTGCCAGAAGGCGAAGTCGCTGTCGGAGGTCATCGTGGCCACGGACGACACGCGCATCTGGGAGATGGCTCAGAATTACTGCCGTGTGGAGATGACGCGCCCGGAACATCCGAGCGGCAGCGACCGGATTGCGGAGGTGGTGGAAAGAACTGCCTGCGACGCGGTGGTGAACATCCAGGGGGACGAGCCGCTGATCGAGCCGTCGGTGATTGACGCGGTGGCCGGTGCGCTGGCGCAAAATGAAATGTCCACCGCCGCCTCGCGCATCAAGAATCCCGCCGAGCTGGACAATCCGAACGTGGTGAAAGTTGTTGTCAACGCCGCCGGCCGCGCGTTATATTTTTCGAGGCGCACGATTCCGTATCTGCGCGAGGCCGCCAGTGGTTCGAAGAGCGAACAGTTGGCGGCGTTTGCTTTTTTGAAGCATCTGGGCATATACGGTTACCGGCGCGAGACGCTGCTGCGGCTGGTGAAATACCCGGTGTCGCCGCTGGAAAACGCGGAGAAGCTGGAGCAGTTGCGGGCGCTGGAAAACGGAATTCCAATAGCGGTGGTGCAGGTGAATTACGACAGCGTGGGCGTGGACGCGCCGGAAGATGTGGAATGGGTGGAAAGATTTTTGAAAAAACCCTAGCCACAGATGAACACATATGGAACACAGATATTCGGAAATACAAACAGGCTGATTTTTTATTTGTGTTCCATCTGTGTGAATCTGTGGCCAAAAAATAATTTGAAATGAAATTCATATTCGTCACTGGCGGCGTGGTGAGTTCGTTGGGCAAGGGCCTGACGGCCGCCGCGCTCGGCACGCTGCTCGAAAACCGCGGCCTCAAGGTCGCGCTGCAAAAGTTCGACCCTTATCTCAACGTGGATCCGGGCACGATGTCGCCGTATCAGCACGGCGAGGTTTATGTGCTCGACGACGGCGCGGAGACGGACCTCGACCTCGGCCATTACGAGCGCTTCACCAACGTAAAGCTCACGCGCCTGAACAATCTCACGAGCGGCCAGGTTTATCAGACCGTGCTCAACAACGAGCGCGCCGGAACTTATCTCGGCAAGACGGTGCAGGTGATTCCGCATGTCACGGACGAAATCAAAAACCGCATCCACGTCCTCGCCGAGAAATCCAAGGCGGATGTCGTCATCACGGAAATCGGCGGCACGACCGGCGACATCGAGGGGCTGCCGTTTCTCGAAGCCATCCGCGAGTTCGCGCTCGAAGTCGGCTTCAACAATGCTATTTTTATTCACGTTACTTACGTGCCGTTCATCAAGGCGGCGGGGGAATTGAAGACCAAGCCGACGCAGCAGTCGGTGGCCAAGCTGCGCGAAATCGGCATCACGCCGCAAATCATCGCATGCCGCTGCGAGAAGCCGCTGGACAAGGAATTGCGGCAGAAGATTTCCATGTTCTGCAACGTGCCGGTGGACGCGGTCATCGAGGCGAAGGACGTGGATCATTCCATTTACGAAATGCCGCTGATGCTCCAACGCGAGCGGCTGGACGATTTGGTCTGCCGGTTGTTGCACCTGACCACGCCCGCGCCGAATATGTCGCACTGGCAGGAGATCATCCGCAAGCTCATCGCGCCGCAGCATCGCGTGCGCGTCTGCGTTGTAGGCAAATACATCGGCCTGCAGGATGCATACAAATCGGTTTACGAGGCAATCATCCACGGCGGCATCGGCAACGATTGTGGTGTGGAAATTGTGCAGGTGGACGCGGAGGAGATCGAAAAATTCGGCGCGGAAAAAATGTTGAATGGTTTGGGCGGCATCCTCGTTCCCGGCGGTTTCGGCGAGCGCGGCATCGAGGGGAAAATTCTCGCGGCGAAATATGCGCGCGAAAATAAAATTCCCTATCTCGGCCTCTGCCTTGGAATGCAGATCGCGACGATTGAATTTGCGCGCAGCATTTTGAAATTGGAAAAGGCGCATTCGACCGAATTCGATGAACATACTCCGCATCCGGTCATCGCCCTGCTGGACGCGCAGAAAAAGGTCACCAAAAAGGGTGGCACGATGCGTCTCGGTGCTCAGCCCTGCCAGCTGGCCGTCGGCTCGCAGGCGGGAAAACTTTACGGGTCGTTCGTCATCCACGAACGGCATCGTCATCGTTACGAGTTCAACAATTCCTACCGCGACAAGTTCGAGAAAGCGGGTTTTGTTTTCAGCGGCCTTTCACCGGACGCCAAGCTCGTCGAAGTCATCGAACTCAAGGATCATCCATTTTTCATCGCGAGCCAGTTCCACCCGGAATTTTTGAGCAAGCCGCACCAGCCGCATCCGCTGTTCAAGGGCTTCATCGCGGCGGCGCACCAGCACATCCACCACAAGCCGCTGTGAATTATGGCCAAGTGTCCAATTCGGGAAATTGCGAAGCAGGCCGGTGAAGATGGCATTCCATTTCTGATCATCGGCGGTTATGCCGTGCTGGCTCATGGATATGTGCGAACGACTGAAGATCTCGATTTGATCGCCAGCCGCGAACAGCGCGCGGCGTGGAGCAAATTATTCGCTGGATTTGGGATGACGATCAAGAACGATGCGACGACATTTCTTCAATTTGATCCTGCAAACGACTCCGGGATGAAAGTGGATTTAATGTTTGTCTCGGAAGATGTTTTCGCGCAATTGGAGCGGGCGGCTGTCGAATCGGAGATTGATGGAACTCGCGTGAAAGTGGTTGGCTTGTTTCATTTGATCGCCCTGAAATGCCACGCGCTTCAGCACAGCAAATCCATCCGCCGTCTTAAAGACATGGACGACTTGATCCAACTCATTTTGATCAATCATCTGGACTTGAACGAACCGGAACTTCGGGCGACAATACTCAAGCATGGAAGCGCCGAAACCTACGAAAAATTACGACACGCCTGCGCCGACGAGTGATTACGTCCTGCGCGACTCGCCCGGTTTGGAATTTCCCGACTGGAACGGGATGTTGCCGCATCGTTCCCACATGACTTTCGAGGAAGCCGTGCGTTGGAACGACGAAATGCTCTCGCTCTTTCCACAAAAGAAAAAGTCTGCGAAGCTGGCGGTGGAGCGCCGTTGCAACACGGAATTTATTTTGTGATGGCGCACCAGCACATTCATCACCAGCCGCTGTAAAAATTTAGTCACGCCGAGGAGCAAGCCGTGAATTATTCCGAAGCCATTCAGTTTCTCTACGGCCTGCAAATTTTCGGCGCGAATTTTGGACTGGAAACTCCCCGCAAACTCGCCACGCTCGCCGGTGATCCGCAGAACCGGCTCCGATTCATCCACGTCGCCGGCACCAACGGCAAAGGCTCCACCTGCGCGATGCTTGAAAGCATTTATCGCGTGGCAGGATTGCGCGTCGGATTGTTCACCTCGCCGCATCTGGTCTCATTCCGCGAACGGATCCAAATCAACCGCAAATTGATTTCGGAAAGCGACATCGCGCGCCTCGTTTCGGAAATCCAGGAATCGCTGAAAACTTTTCCGGCCGACGCGCATCCGACATTTTTTGAAGTGGTCACGATTCTCGCACTGAAATTTTTTGCGGAACAGAACTGTGACCTCGTGATTTGGGAGACCGGCCTTGGCGGACGGCTGGATGCGACGAACATCGTCACGCCGCTCGCCAGCGTCATCACGAACATCGCCTTCGACCATGAACAATGGCTCGGCGACACGCTGGGAAAAATCGCCACTGAAAAGGCGGGCATAATAAAACCGGGGATTCCGGTTGTGACTTCAGTCAAAAAACCGGAGGTGCTGGCCGTGATCGAAAAGATTGCGCACGAAAAAAACGCACCGCTGACAAAAATCCAGAAGTCAGACATCCGAAGCCAGAAGTCAGAAACACTTTTGGGCGAACATCAAAAAATAAATGCCGCGCTCGCGGCAGCAACAATTCGGGTTTTGCAGAAGGAAATTTCCATTAAGGAAAAACAAATAGAAATCGGTTTGCAAAATGTCAACTGGCCGGGACGTTTACAATTGGTCGAAAGGCCGGGCGGACAAAAGTTTTTGCTCGATGGCGCGCACAATGTCGCTGGCGCAAAAGTGTTGCGCGAGGCGTTGGAGAAGGATTTTCCGGTTAAAAAACGAACGCTGATTCTTGGAATTCTTCAGGACAAAAACTGGCGCGAGATTTGTGAAATGCTTTCACCGCTGGCGGGGAAAATTTTCGTCGTGCCGGTGGCGAGCCAGCGAACGGCCTGTCCAAACGAGCTGGCGGAAGTTTGCCGCATGAAAAATCCCACCGTGAAGGTGTTTGCGGAAGCATCACTGGTGGAAGCCTTGAAAAAGTCCGGAGACCAGAAATTTGTCGTCATCACCGGCTCGCTTTATCTGATTGGCGAAGCGCTGGAACAGCTCGGCGTCGTGCCGGTGGACAAAAATGAGCGCGGGCTGAACGAATGGTCAGGCGGCAAAAAATGGTCAGGATGAATCAGGCGTCTTGTGCAAATAACGGCAGATATTTAATTCATTGAGTTGACGCTGTTGCGGCAATTTCGCTAAGGTAAGTTTAAATTTATGCCTTACGCTGACACCCTGCCGAAGCAACGAGCCTTTGGCGAAACAACCCGTCCCGACGCATGGTGGCTCCAACCGCTCGTGGTTTTTCTCGGCTTCTCCGCGTTCATCATTTATTCGACGTGGGCGGCGTTTCAAGGCGTCGGCGACATGCACAATCATGTTTGCAGCTATTGGTATGGCGGTTTGCACGGCGAAAATGGCGGGGCCAATTATCTCTCGCCGTTTTACTCGCCGGAATTCTGGGGCACCTCGCCGCACCACATCGGCACCCTGCCGGCTTGGTGGCCAGGCTGGGCACCGTTCTCGCCGGCGTTTTTGATCTTGTGGATTCCCGCCGGGTTCCGGTTCACCTGCTATTATTATCGCGGCGCCTATTACAAAGCGTTTTGGGCGGACCCGATCAATTGCGCCGTCGGCGAGCCGCGCAAATCCTTTCTCGGTGAACGCTATTTTCCGCTCCTCATTCAAAACATCCATCGCTATTTCTTCTATCTCGCGTTTTTGTTCATCCTTCTCCTCTCGTATGATGCCTGGCTGGGAATGTGGTTCACTGATCTGACCGGCAAGGAACATTTCGGTATCGGTGTCGGAACGATTGTGCTGACGTTGAACGCCGTTTTTCTCGCGATGTATACTTTTGGCTGCCACTCGCTACGCCATTTGATTGGCGGGTTTCTGGATTCCAAGTCCAAAGCACCGACCTGCGCCAAGGCTTACAACTGTGTGACCTGCCTCAACGTCCGCCACATGATGTGGGCGTGGATCAGTTTGTTCTGGGTCGGTTTCACGGATGTTTATGTCCGGCTCTGCGCGACGGGACATCTGCACGACATTGTGTTCTTCAAATTTTAACCCTGAACTGAAAGATCTTTGTGGCTACCAATTACGAAACTCACGAATTTGACGTGCTGGTGATCGGCGCAGGCGGCGCAGGCTTGCGCGCGGCGATTGAAGCGTCGGCTGCCGGCGTCAAAGTCGGGCTGATTTGCAAATCGCTTCTCGGCAAGGCGCACACCGTCATGGCTGAAGGCGGCATGGCGGCGGCGATGGGCAACGTGGACGACCGCGACAACTGGAAAGTTCATTTCGCCGACACGATGCGCGGCGGTCAATACGTCAACAACTGGCGCATGGCCGAGCTGCACGCAAAGGAAGCACCGGCGCGCGTTCACGAACTCGAAGCCTGGGGCGCAGTGTTCGATCGCACGAAGGAAGGAAAAATTTCGCAGCGCAATTTCGGCGGGCACCGCTATCCGCGTCTCGCGCACGTCGGCGACCGCACCGGCTTGGAACTCATCCGCACGTTGCAGGATCACGGCATTCATCAGGGCATCACGGTTTTTATGGAATACACCATTGTGTCGCTCTTGAAAGACGGCGAGCGCGTGGTGGGCGCATTTGGTTATGACCGCGAGCGCGGACGTTTCCGCATTTTCAAGGCGAAGGCCGTGGTGGTCTGCACCGGTGGTCTGGGCCGCGCGTATCGCGTGACGAGCAATTCATGGGAAGGCACCGGTGACGGCGTTTCCCTCGCGTATCACGCCGGAGCGGAGCTGCTCGACATGGAATTCATCCAGTTTCATCCGACCGGCATGATCTGGCCGCCGAGTGTCATGGGCATTCTGGTGACCGAGAGCGTGCGTGGCGAGGGCGGCGTGCTGCGCAACAAGGACGGCAAGCGCTTCATGTATGACGATATTCCGGAGAATTACAAGTCGCAGACTTCGATGGATCCCGAAGAGGGCTGGCGTTACACGCAGAATGACAAGAATGCGAAGCGCCCGCCGGAATTGCTGACACGCGATCATGTTGCCCGCTGCATCAATCGCGAAGTGAAGGCCGGTCGCGGCAGCCCGCACGGCGGCGTGTTTCTGGACATTTCCTGGATCAAGGAAAAAATCCCGAACTCCGCCGAGCACATCAAGCGCAAGCTGCCTTCGATGTATCATCAATTCATGCAGCTCGCGAATCTCGACATCACGAAAGAGCCGATGGAGATTGGCCCGACCACGCATTACGCGATGGGCGGCATCCGCGTGAACGGCGATACGCAGGCGACGAATGTTCCTGGACTTTTCGCGGCGGGCGAATGCGCAGCCGGCCTGCACGGCGCGAATCGTCTCGGTGGCAATTCGCTTTCCGACCTCATCGTCTTCGGCAAACGCGCCGGCGAATTCGCGGCGAAATACGCGAAGGAAAATTCCGCCGGCACCATCAACGACGCACAGGTCGAGGCTGCTTATCGCGAGGCGGTCGAGCCGTTTGAGCATCCCGCCGGCGGCAACAGCGAAGGGCCTTATCATGTGCAATCCGACTTGCAGAACATGATGCAGGCGAACGTCGGCATCGTGCGCCTCCAGAAAGAAATGGAATTCGCGCTCGACGGCATCCAGAAGCTCAAGGCGCGGGCCGCGAAGGTCGCCGTGCAGGGCCATCTCGAATACAACCCCGGCTGGCACACCTCCATTGATTTGAAACATCTACTCACCATTTCCGAGGCGATCACGATGTCGGCGCTCGACCGGAAGGAAAGCCGTGGCGGTCATTTCCGCGAAGATTTCCCGGACAAGGATCCCGAGGCGCAGAAATATAACGCCGTCCTTTCCAAGGCGGCGGACGGTTCCATGAAGCTGCGCCGCGAACCGATTCCGGCGATGCGGGAAGATTTGAAACAAGTCATCGAGGAGATGAAGAATTAACCCATTCACGCGATGAACAAGCAAGTCACTTTCAAAATCTGGCGCGGCGATGCGACCGGCGGCAAGTTCGTGGATTACACCACCGAAATCACCGAAGGCTTGGTGGTGCTCGACGTCATCCACAAAATCCAGAAGGAGCAGGCCAATGACCTCGCCGTCCGCTGGAATTGCAAGGCCGGCAAATGCGGCTCCTGCTCCGCCGAAGTCAACGGCATGCCCAAGCTCATGTGCATGACGCGCATGGACACGCTGGACATTTCCAAGCCCATCACCATCGAACCGATGCGCGCGTTTCCGAGCATCCGCGATTTGGCTACCGACGTTTCCTGGAACTTCCGCGTCAAAACCAAGATCAAGAAATTCAATCCGCGCCAGCCCGATTCCGCCGACGGCACCTGGCGCATGCAGCAGGAAGACGTGGACCGCGTGCAGGAATTCCGCAAGTGCATCGAATGCTTCCTCTGCCAGGATGTCTGCCACGTTTTGCGCGACCATCACAAGCACGAGGAATTCATCGGTCCGCGTTTCCTGGTTTACACCGCCGCGCTGGAGATGCATCCGCTCGATACCGAAGACCGTTTGCCGGAACTCAAGCAGGCGCAGGGCATCGGCTTCTGCAACATCACCAAGTGCTGCACCAAGGTCTGCCCCGAACACATCACCATCACCGACAACGCGATCATTCCATTGAAGGAGCGCGTGGTGGATGAGTTCTACGATCCGTTCGGCTGGCTGTGGAAAAAGATCCGGCCGAAGGGTTGATTGAAAGTGGTGCGCGATGGAGGGTTTGAACCTCCGACGGCAGGTGTTTCGTTGTTACCCGGCATTTCCATATCGTTACCTTTCGTTACCCATCACTACTCCACATACTCCTTGTAACATCAAGCTATATTTTGGATTTAATGGGTAATTGAGGGTAAGAATTCATGTGCAAAAAGTGTGCAACCGGACGCTTGTGCAAAAGTTGTGCAAACCCAATATCGCCCCAAAATCTGTGCAAATCCTGTGCAAACTTTTAGGGGGGCTTAAACACCGCTAAATCTCACCTTCCACCCCACACCGGTGGCAACCTCACTATGACGCCATCTTCGCAAAATTCGGTTATCATCCGGTCGTCTGGCGAACACATGTCTCCGAAGGCAGAGACCACACCGATGGGTGCCGTCAGCTCCAGCATCCTCGTAAACCAGCCGACGTAGGCCGGATCGGGGTGGTGGCCCTGTGCCGCGAATTTCGGAAATTCCACGATGAACCGCCGCGCCAAAATTATCGGAGTTTTCGGTCGCATGTTTCGCCAACCGAAATAATTGTCCTCGTCCGCACTTGAGTAGCGGGGCAACAATTCGTAGTCATCGTCACGGGCAATGCGTGCGCCGTGGGTGGGGCTGGTCATGGCTGCCGGCAGAAATACGCATCGCCAGTAACATCCGGACGGAGACAGGAACGGGGCGACCCGCAAGCCTTCGTAGCCCAATTTGTGAAGCTCGGCCACCATGAGGAACAGGCGTCTGGCGTTCTTGGCTTCGGTCAAAGTTTCGGGCGATAATTGGTCTATTTTCATGGCCACGACCATGGCTCTATTTGCCGGAACAGTGAAGTCGAATATGGGACAATTTAAAGATCATCGCCCGGCGCGTTTGGTGGCGGCGATTTTG
>Ga0181525_10003271_pt1 | contig 12895 bp, 10 predicted proteins | sample PEATcosm2014_Bin_48_FD_121100 | JGI IMG/M metagenome (GOLD analysis project Ga0181525, IMG submission 121100) | Peatland microbial communities from MTU Mesocosm Facility, Houghton, MI, USA - PEATcosm2014_Bin06_10_metaG | ecosystem: Environmental > Terrestrial > Soil > Wetlands > Peat | place... | reverse complement strand
CGAAGCTTTCCCAATGGCAGGAGACGAACCAAAGACACAAACGCATTCTCACGTTCAAGCGCAACTATGTAGATTCGCTCTTCGACCTTGGCCAGTGCGAACGCGGACTGAAAAATTATCCCGCCGCAGTAGATAAGCTGCAATTGGTGCTGCGTCTCGCTCCGACGCGTCTGCTGGCGCATTTCTATCTTTCGCGTGCCTACGCCGCGATGGGTAAGACCGAAGATGCGCAACATGAGGCCGCACTCCATCAGTTGATGATGGAGCAGATGACATTCGTGCGTTCCGTGGAGAGCGAGGAAAATGAAATCCCAATCGAACCTCAAGCCTACCAGTTGCTCGCGGCCCATCGCGAAGAAGATGCGTTAAAACTTTATCGAGAACGCTTCAAAGGAACCGCGGCGACCGCAGCCGATGCGTATGTATTCGTCGGGAAACTGTATCTTGGATTGGGCGACAAGGAAGACGGCCTGCGCAGCTTACATCACGCCCTCGAGCTTCAGCCCACCGTTCGAGGCGCTCACACTTACGAAGGAATACTCGCGCTGAAAATGGGGGACCTGAGCGGAGCTGAAGATCAGTTCAAAGCCGAGCTCGCCAACGATCCGAACTATCAGACAGCGATCGCCGAGATCGGCGAAGTCCGTTACCACCAGGAACGCTGGGCCGATGCGGCGGAACAACTGGCGAAGTCGAGAACCATGACTCCGGAATTGCTTTACATGCTTTGCGATTCCTATTTCCACATCGGAAAAATTACCGATGCCGACTTGACCGCCGAAACCGCTGCAGCCTACGGCAGGAGCAATCCGCCACTCATGAAAGCTCTTCTCGACCTGCTGCAACGGAATGGGCAAACGGAGCTGGCGCAGCGCTTGTCGGATAATCTCGGGCAGAAATAGAGACAGTGCAGTAGCTTGGGTCGCCTTTGAGGAAACGCTGGCGAGATCCGCGTGCACAGTCCTGTCCCTCCCTCCCGGCTGCCGCCATTGCCGATGCAGGTTGGGGTTTTGAGCGTTATCGCGATTTGACGTCAAGTTGGCCGGAAGCTGAGCACCCGCAAGCGAAACTGTGCTACATTGGCACCCGTTAACAACCGGAGGCTGCCTGTGTCCCACCAGACTAAAGATAACTTCACTAAGGTTAGAGCGTTTCCGATGCCCCCTAAGAATTTCGATCCGATTACTGCCGACGAGAAATCGTTAGCTCACTTCGGAATTCCAAAGCGTCCAGACCGCGAAAACAATCCTGACGCCTTCAAACACTGGCAGCGTCTCTTCGCAAACTCGGTGCCCCGTATCGAACCAGAGTTTTTCTATCCCGACAAGCCTATCCACACCTCAAAGCCCATCGCTCGGAATGGTGGCGGGGCGAATGGTCCGGGTTTGGCCAATTGGGCCGGGGCCGTCGTATGGGGAGAAGTAACCGGAAAGCGCTACGTGGAGAGTTCTGGAATGTGGGTGATACCTCATCTTGTAATGCCCGGCTTAAATCCAAGCCTTCCTCCTGCTCCGAGCATTGGCCCTGCATGTCTTATGAGCACTTGGGTAGGACTAGATGGGTACGACACCCCGTCGGTGTCGCAAGCGGGGATCAGCCAAGGTATTGATATCTCTGGAAGCGCCCTACCATTTCTTAATGGGATCGGAGCTTGGATAGAGATGTGGCCTGCTAGTCCAGTGTGGGTGGCAAACTTTCCTGTACAAGTTGGCGATATCGTGGAGGTTGCGGTTTCTGTTTCTACAGTTGTACCGAATCAGATAGTTGCTAGCTTTATTAACTGGACTCAAGTGGTGGGTACGGCGGTCGGCTTCGGGGAGTATCTTTTTGAAGGAATGAGTGCGGAATGGATCGTAGAGTCGCCCGATTACGAAGCTTTTGTTTTGCCCGATTTCGGAGCGGTTACTTTCCTAGAGACCCAAGCAACTGATAGGAGTGGTAACCTTGCTCCTCTGAGTGCCAGAGTCGCGCTTAATATGGAAGATTCAGGACAGTCAGTCATGGCTAAGTCGCAGATCTTCGAGCAATACGTGAACATTGTGTGGATAGAAGCGGGTTAGGCTCTAGTTCCTGCGAATACCGAGGCGTCTGTTTGGCTTGAGCCGATCTCGCATCAAAAGGCACATTTGCGCTGTCGGCGTTCGTTAAACTACGATCTCGTGGAAATAGGACGCATGCCCTCATGGCTCTTAGCGGCTGAGTGAAAGAGTTGCATGAATGTTGTAATCAGTCGATAACACTCAAAACCCCTCCCAAGGGCGTGCCTTACGGCAGCGCTCCCATCCGACAGCATGTACTCAAGTCTTGGCTATCACAGATACGTGCAACTCAGGGCGCGCTCTCGTCAACGGTGAGGATCTGATCGGCTCTTACGTTCTTCAAAACCTGCCTGATCCCGCTCGGCCACGTCAGTTCAATCGAATCCACAACTCCCGCCGAGCCCAGCCCAAAGTGCACCCGCTTATCACTCGATGAGTTGTAGCTGACCGCACTGGTCGCATGGTTATATTGTGTGCCCAGCGAAGTTGTGATCTTGACTTTCGTTCCCAGCCCGTCGCGGTTGGACTTGACGCCGACAAGCTTCAGAATGATCCAGTGGTTTCGGTTGCCGCCGCTTTTGGCGCCCGAATGGTTCATCCATATTTCCGGCGGACCGTTCAGCACGGTAACCACGGCATCAATCTTGCCATCGTTGTTGAGGTCGCCGAAGGCCGCACCGCGATGCGCGGCCGGCGCGGAAAAAGTTGTCCCTGCCCTGGAACTCACATCCTCGAAAACCATCCCGCCTTTGTTGCGAAACACACTGTTGGGAAGCGCAAACGGCCGGTGCGCCAACTCCATGGCATTATCCAGAATGTCTGAATTAGCGGTGAATAGATCTTTGTTTCCGTCGTTGTCAAAATCGAAAATCCCCATTCCCCACGCCGTTGAGCGGCTGGTCAGCGCACTCAGCCCTGCCGTCGCGGTGACATCTCGAAATTGACCGTCGCCGAGATTCTTGTAAAGCGGAAAAGCTTCCCCAAACATTGCCGTTTCAAAAATGTCGGGCTTGCCGTCGTTGTCGACATCGCGAAAATCTGTGCCCATGCCCGCGATGGCTTTGCCGAAAGCGTTGTACGCAACCCCTGCCGTCAACGCAACATTCGTAAAAGTTCCATCCCCGTTGTTGTGAAGAAGATAATTTTCGAAGGTGTCGTTGGAGACAAAGATATCGGTGAACCCATCGTCGTCATAGTCGGCAAATGCCACGCCCATTCCTTTTCCGACATACTGCGAAATGTGCGACTGCTCCGAAACGTCGGTAAAAGTTCCGTCACCATTATTGTGATAAAGAATGTTCGGCGTTCCCAGAAAATCGACCGGCGAGCAGTAGGCCGGAAGCCCTTGCTGCACGCAGTGCGCCGCAGTCTTGATGTTGTAGTTAAGGTAGTTCACCACAAAAAGATCGAGCCGCCCGTCGTTATCGTAGTCGAACCATCCTGCGGCAACCGACCACGCCTTGCCGATCTTTGGAACCATGCCACCGACGCCCGCCTTCTCGGTGACATCGGTAAAGGTGCCGTCGCCGTTGTTATGGAAAAGCTGGTTGCGGTTGACGCCGGTCACGTAAAGATCGACAAAGCCGTCGTTGTCGTAATCACCTGCGGCCGCTCCCATGGAGTAGCCGATCCCCTGCAGGCCAGCCTTTTCAGTCACGTCCGTGAAAGTGCCGTCCCCATTGTTGTGGAAGAGACGGTTCGAGTAAGTGGGATCGTTCTTCTCAAGCGAGGGAATTGCCGCGCCGTTCGTAAAAAAAATATCGAGCAAGCCGTCATTGTCGTAATCGAAGAGCGCTACTCCCCCAGCCATGGTTTCAAACGTATAGCGCTGCGGACTGACGCTGTTCTTCAGTTTGAACTTGATCTTCGATTTTTCGACGACGTTCTCGAATTGGATCGGTCCGGATGTCTCTGTCTTCTTTGCTGATTCTTTGGCGCTCGACGTTCGGCTGCGCGGGGTGGCCTGACGCGGCTCTTGAACGGATGCGGCCGGCGAAGCTTGAGCGGCACTGAAAAAACTGCACAGCAGGCAAAGCGCCAGCGGCAGAGCAAGAGCGATTTCGGTGCGCCGTATGTTCAAATCAGCCGAGTCCAGCCCAACAAAAATCACATCAGCGCAGAGAGTAGCACAGGCATCGGCACCGGTCGATCTACAGATTCAGCCTTCATTGCGAAGCTTCCAACTCCTCGATCGCAACCCGTGCTTCTTCCAGATCTGGATCAAGATTGAGAGCCGTCTGATACGAAATCAATGCGTCCGGCACGCGTCCCGCCGCCCGCTGCAGTTTCCCTAGTTGAAGATACAGCCTCGCATCCGGATGCGCAGCGGCCGCACGAGAAAGCGCCTCAATCGTATCCTCCAGCGACGGCATCTTCTCTTCCTTATCGACCCGAGCAAGCCCCTTCAGCGCATCCTGATCGCCGGGATCAATCTTCAGACATTCGTGGTAATCATTGCGCGCAAGATCGAATTGGCGCAGCGCCCGGTGCACTCCTCCCAGGTTGATCAATGCTCGCTTTCTCAAAAACTTGCTGTGCGTCACCTGCAGTGCCGTCTGATATTCCTGAAGGGCCTGTTGCAAGTTCCCTTGCGTCTCGCGGCAAAATCCCAGGTCGATGTGACCGAGCGTGTCTTCTGGATTGATGCGCACGGCGTTCTCGAAATGAACTCGCGCCTCTGCGGAGCATTTTTGCCCGGTTGCTCGAAATGCCTCCGCCAGCACCGCCGTGCCCACAATATCCTCCGCAACATAATTGTCTGGAGTCACCTGCAAGGAATGAGTGAATAAGACGAAGCTGCTCTCCCAATATTGCAGCTGCCTCCAAGTCAGAAAAGATAGTGCGACCAGAATTGCGCAACTACCCGTGACGCTCCAGCGTAGCTCGATTCTTCTTGCTTGCGCTAAGTCCGCGAGGCCCCAGACCGCAGCGATGAAAAGCCCCACATACGGCAGGTAGGCATATCGATCGGCCATCCCCTGCTCGCCCACTTGCACGATCCCGATCATCGGCACCAGCGTTCCCAAGTACCACAACCACCCAAACAAGAAATAAGGTCGCGAGCGCCGCTCGCGCCATACGAGAACGCTGATCGCAGTCAGGAATGCGAGGCACAAAGCCGCCTGCCACATTGCCAGCCGTGAGCCTTCCGGCGCATAAAAAACCGAAAGATGCGCCGGCCAGATAAATTTCCATAAATACATCACGTAAGAAAAAAGCGCGTTCACCACGCGATCTCTCAGCGGAAAGGCCTCCATAGTTTTCATGGCCAGCCGGCGCTGCGCGATCACCGTGACGACGCAACTCGCTGCGCTGAGCGCAAACAGCGGCAGCTTTTCTGCGAGCAATCGAAGCGGTGAAAACTGAGGCAATGACAACTGCGTCTCTGCAGGCGGTTGCCCATCCTTGCTTCCTCGCATTTGCATCCGTTGCAGCGGCCAATAATCCATCAACAGCAGAATGAAAGGAAACGTGACCACCATGGGTTTCGCCGCAAGCGCCAGCGCATAGAGAGCGCCTACGCTGGCGTTCCGGCCGATGCCGGGTTTGCGCGCGTACCAGAGATATGCCCACAGTGCCAGCAGCATCAACAACATGCTCAACACAGTTTTCCGCTCGGCCACCCACGCCACACTTTCAACATTGACCGGATGCAGGCCAAACAGTGCAGCCACCATGAGGCTGCGCCCAATTTTTCCTGTCATGCGCCACAACAACAGAAACAAAATCACCGCGTCGATGGCGTGCAACAACAGGCTGCTAAAGTGATGCCCTCCCGCATCGAGACCGAAAACTTCGCAATCAAGAGCATGCGACATCCAGGTCAGCGGATGCCAATTCGAAAACTCCATCGAGGTCAGCGCCCAGCGAAAGGTCCCGAACGTAAGCCCTTGCTGAACTTGATGGTTTTGGCTGACGTAGTCGACATCGTCGTAAATGATGAAGGGATGATTCAACACCGGCAAGTAAACGGCAAAAATAACGGCCGCCAGCAGCAGACAAAGCGCCCATATGCGCCACTGATCCTCTTGCCCAGAGCGCTGTGCGAGAACGGGCGCCTTATGACGCTCTTGTTGAGACGAAGACTCGGTTTTGCGTGAGATTATTTTCTTAGGCATTGCGTGAGCAACAAATAACCGTGACCCAGGCCGTCATCCAGCCTCGAACTCTTGTCCAATGTAATGGAAATCGAGCGGCTATGTCTGGCGGCAACTCTTGTCATTCCGAGGAACGCAGCTCTTGTCATTCCGAGGAGCGCAGCGACGAGGAACCTGCTGTTTGCCCGGCGTAAGCGAAATCAGATCGCTCGCTGCGCTCGGAATGACAAAGCTCATTATCCGATCGGCGCAGGCGCAGGCGGTAATGGCGGAGGCTCATAAGGAGGAGTCGCACTCGCAATTTGAGGCGCTGGTGGCGGAGGATAGAGCACAACGCTCAACGCAGGATAACGCGCCGCAAAAAAGTAAATCGAGTACGCGGGAAAGAACACAATCACAGGCACGGCAATCAGCGACATCACAAAAAGAAAAATAGCCAGCACCACGCACCCCGCCACCACCGCCAGGGTGATAGTGCCCACGGTCCAGCTCAGCCCTGCGGCTTTTCCGCCCAGCACGGCGGCCACCGCCACTCCCGCGGCCGGAATCAAAATGACCAGCGCAAGAATAAATCCGATAATGGTCATAACGATCGACGCCACAATTGCCAGCACGATCTTCATGCCAACATAGCCCGCATAGCTGCCCTTTTCGGCTTTCATCATCGCCCAAAGCCGGCTCCAGGCTTCCATCGCGCCAATATTTTCCAGCGCCATTTGCGGCACCACAAAATCCTTGGTCAGCACAAAAATTACCGACATCCCGATCACGAAGATCACCAGCGCGAAAAATAACGCGATTCCGCATAGCACCAGCGGAACCATATGCTGCCCGGGATCGCTAAACCATCCCGCTGCGAGAGCAAAGCCTGCTGGAATTCCAACCAGCACGATCAGCCCGCCAAGCAGCGCCAACGTGTAGACCAACTTCCAGAGAAAATAGCGAAACCCCGGCGCCTGCCGCCGGCTCCATCCCGCGCGGATGCGGCATTCCTTGGCCAGCACGCTGTCAAACAAAATGAAACGCATCACGCTGCTGATGTACATCAGCAAAATCCCCAGCACGAATGCAGCGACCACCAGCACCGCAATCAATCCGGCGACCATCACCGGATCAATCCCCCCCAGGTCCGGCGAACCGAAACCGGGAGAAATAAAATGCTCTGTGCCCGAACGCCGCGGAAGGTTGAGGCTCGAGAGGTTGGGTATCTTAAATCCGCCGGAGCTAAGTTCGCCGGCCAGCAATCCGACTAACGCCAGCCGCCACCATTGGCCGAGCCGGAAGGGCTGAAAAAGTTGCCGCTTGGTATGTTCAAAGGCAGGATTGATCGCGTCGACAGCGGAAAATCGCAAGAGTGCACCTCTGCACGGTGGAATGGGGACGAAGGTACTGCAAACCGCGTAGCGGGTCAAATGAATTTTGCAACTGAGCGCCAGTAAATTGACCCAGGCTCCCACTTCCCCGGCAGAAGTTTAGCGGCACGGAACTGCATGGAAGAGGTGAGCAAACTATCGCCCGAAAAAAGGCAGAGAGAAGTAGAGACGGGTAACGGAACTCGGCGCTCTCCGCGGCCGTTCTCCGCGCCCTCCCCGATTCAAGGCCTAACAGCCGCAAGCGCAGTCCCAGCCAGCCACAAGTCGAATTCTTTCAGCGCCAACTCACACTGCAACCGGTGCCGCTCTTTCCTGTCACGGATTTTCTTCTCCAGAGCCGGCAAAAGATCGAACGTGATGTTCGCCGGCTGGAAAGTCTTCGCGTCGGCGTGGGTTACATAGTGGGTGAGCGATCCAAACGCCGAAGCCCGCGGCGGAGGCGCAATCTCATCGCCAAGTGCCAGCGTCGCCGCATTCATCCCAGCCATCAGCCCAGTGGCAATCGATTCCACGTAACCTTCCACGCCGCAAATCTGCCCCGCAAACAAAACTCGCGGATGCGCTTTCATCTGCAGCGTCTCGCGCAGCAACGCCGGCGAATTGATGTAGGTGTTGCGATGGATCTGCCCGTAGCGCAGGAACCGCGCGTTCTCGAGTCCAGGAATCAGCCGCAACACGCGCGCCTGCTCGCCAAACTTCAAATGATTTTGAAATCCCACCAGGTTGTAGGAATCGGCGCGCAGATTTTCCTGCCGCAACTGCACCACCGCATAAGGCATTCGCCCGGTACGCGGATCTTTCAACCCCACCGGCTTCATTGGACCAAAGCGCAACGTATCGCGCCCGCGGCGCGCAATTTCCTCAATCGGCAGGCAGCTTTCGAAATAATTCAGCTTCTCCCAATCGCGCTCTTCCACAGACTGCGCCGCCACCAGCGCCTCATAGAAGCGGCCGTAATCGTCCGCCGACATCGGGCAATTAATGTAATCCGCCGATCCTTTGTCATACCGCGCCGCCAGGTACACGCGCGACATATCAATCGAATCCGCCTCCACAATCGGGCTGATCGAATCATAAAAATACAAATGTGGATTCGCGGCGGAGGCACCAGCGCTCAACCGCGCAATCTCCCCAGCCAGCGCTTCAGAAGTCAAAGGCCCAGTAGCAATCACGGTAATCTCCTCATTCGACTCATCGACAGAACTCACCTCTTCCCGCCGCACCGTGATGCCAGGCTCGCGCGCAATCGCCTCAGTCACCTTCGCCGCAAATGTCACCCGATCCACCGCCAGCGCATGTCCCGCCGGAACCGCGCACTCCCGCGCAATCTGCAGCAGCAGCGACCCCGCGCGCCGCATCTCTTCCTTCAACAACCACGGAGCGGTATTCTCGCTGTCGGACTTCAACGAATTCGAACACACCAGTTCAGCAAAATCCGCAGTCTGGTGAGCAGGCGTCGATCGCACCGGCCGCATCTCAAACAGTTCCACCGCTATGCCGCGCCGCGCGCACTGCCAGGCTGCTTCCGCTCCAGCCAGCCCTGCTCCTATAATCTTCACCTTAGGTTTCATGTTGCGACACTGCTCCATAACCTCGCCCATTATTATTATCAGTGCAGAATCGGAGTGGCATCCGTGCCTACACACACCCAACGCCCACCCTTTTCGACCCATGTATCGATAAACCGCTCGCGCCGCGAGTATGCTTTTCCGCCTTCGATTCCCTTCGCGCGAAATATTCCCGTCGCGATCGCCGTATTCCCAAACACATGAACAGTAATTGATTCGGGCGAAACTTGCTGCTCCTGACCGGCCTGCGGATGAAACGACTTCACGCCGGCAAGAAATTCTTTCTTGGTCTGCACCGTGCCGTCGTCGTTCACCAGCACAATGGCATCGTCGAGCAGCGCATCCAGCGCCTTTGCGTCGGCCGACTTATACGCCTGGTTCCATGCTCCCTCCATGGCGATAATTTTTGACTGGGTAGCGGAATCCGACGCATCCTGCGCCCACGCAGACGAAACCGTTACACATAGCAATGCCATCAAAATACCGGCGAACTTCATTTCGCGTCTCCTCCAAACGATTTGTCGGCAGCGGTTCATTTTCTTCTAGCGAGTCAGAACTAAATTTCGGAAAACTCACGTCCCGGGATCACGCTGCCCGTCCCGCCAACCTTCGCAGAGCGTCGTCCGTCAGCAAAACCGCCCGCCACTCGTCGCGAAACTCGGCTCCCAAGGATTCGTACAATTCAATCGCCTGCTCATTCCAATCGAGCACTTCCCATCGCATGGCGCTGCAATTCTCCTGCAAGGCGATCCACGCCACCGCAGCCAGCAATGCCATCCCAATTCCTTTTCCACGAAATTCGGGACGCACAAAAACATCTTCCAGATACAGCCCCGGCCCAACCCACGTCGAGTAATAGCCAAAGAAAAGAGCATAACCCGCCGTCTGCCCGCTCCACTCCGCAATCAGCGCGCGGAACTTCGGTTTCGCTCCAAACCCATCCCGCAGCAGGTCCTCTTCTCTGATCACGCAGAGATCCAACTGGCGCTCAAACTCCGCCAGTTCGCGGATCAGAGTGCGCAACAAAGCTGCATCATTCACTGTCGCAGGACGAATCAGAAGCATTTAGAAGGAGAATACATTAGTTGGAATATCCAGTTCCGGCGTCGCGGATGATGCCTCTCGCAGAAGTCCATTTCGCGAATCAACATTTGGCTTGCAGCTCACTTCCATTCATCCTCAGCGTGGCATTAACGTGGACTCGCTGGCCACGCACACCCAATCATTTCCCCGGCGAATCCACGTATCGGTAAAGCGCTCCCGCAGCGTATAGGGTTTCCCGTTCTTCATGACGCCTTCTTCGCGGCACACGCCGTTAACCACTGCAACGGCGCCATACAGGCGTACATTGGTGGATTCATTGACGATGCGAACCGGCAGCAGCGACGGCGATCGCACACTGGCCAGGTACCGAGTTTTATTCATCAGCGTGCCATCGTTCTCCACGTAGGTCAGGTCGGCGGCGAGCAGCAAATTAAGTGCGCGCGCGTCTTTTTCCTGTACTGCCTGGTTCCAGGCGTTCTCCAGCGTAAGGATTCTGGCTTGCTCGGAATCCGGCTGCACCTCGCTCTGAGCGCCCGGTCGAGGCAATGCCAGCAGCGTCAGCATCAGCATCATGAAAAGGGGTTTCCACATTCCGTCTCCGATTCGTTCGCCCTCTCAGAGAGAAAGCATAATGGTGTCCCGCAAACCATCCACCTTCACGGCAAGATCGGCGTGGTCGCGGCGGCCACGCAAATCCAATGTCCACCCATCAGTACCCAGGTATCGGTGAAGCGCCCCCGTCGGAGGAACGGCATCGCATTCTCCACGCCTTTGACCCGGTAAGTCCCCACCACGATCGCAGTGTCCCCAAACATTTGTACGTTCATTTGTTCCGCAACAATCTGCTGCATGTGCGTGGCGTTCGACTTGACCCGCGCCATGTATTCGACTTTGGTCAAGAGCTTGCCGTCGTAGTCGACGAAGATGAGGCCATTATCGAAGATTGTGGCCAGAGCCTTGCTGTCGCCACGCTCCTGCGCCTGGTCCCAGGCATGCTCGAGCGCGAGGATGTTCGAGCGCGCACTCGCAACCGCGTCTTGCGCCGATGCGAAGCCTTGCAGAGAGCAAATCAGAATTATGAAGAACCAAATTGCTTTCATCGCGTCACCCCATACTGCCTATCGGCAACTTCGAAACTTTCCTTCACCGACAACAAGAGCCCGTGCCGCCCATCGCCTCGAATCGTCGGTTCATCTATGATGGGTTGAGACTCTGCTCATACTTTGTTCATATCCGCGAGGATTCGATGGCACGCATCAGTCTGATCAGTTCTGAAGAAGCAAGCCCAGAAGTGAAGGAAATTTACGAGAAGGCGCTTCGCGGCAAGCCCGGCAACGTGCAGAAGGCGCTAGCCCACCGTCCCGAGATGCTCAAGAATTTTCTGCCTTTCTACGCCAGCGTCGGACGCTCCCTCGACCGCAAGCTCTATGAACTCATTTACATCCGCGTCTCTTTGATCAACGAATGTCATTACTGCCTGCAGCACCACGTAGCGTCGTCGAAGCGGGTCGGTCTCACCGCCGAAGACTGGACCGCGCTCAAGGCAGGAAACTATTCGCGTTACTCAGAGAAAGAGCGCGCAGCGCTGGAGTACATCGAGAAACTAACCCGAGCGCCGCATCAAATTAAACAAGACGACTTCGACGAACTGAAAAAGCATTTCTCCGAGCCCGAGATCGTCGACATCCACATGCTGGCCGGCCTCGCCAACCTGACCAACCGCGTAACCGACCCGCTGGGCCTGGAAGTGGAATTTCCAGAAGAAAAAATCTAAGGCAGCCACGGATTCACACGGATCTCCACGGATAAAGCAAGAATTTGATTTATCCGTGTTGATCCGTGTAAATCCGTGGCAAAAAAGGTTAAAGGATTTCGCGCACGTCTCCCACGCGCTTCGTCACCCGCTCGCGATCCAGATATTCCAGCAGCGGGATCGCATACTTGCGAGTCACTCCCGTCATCTCCTTGAACTTCGCGACGTCAATCTTCGCCGACTTTGCTTTGTAGGCCGTCATCTGCCGCCGCAACTCTTCCAGCGCGCTGCGATGAAAAACCAGTTCGTCGGAAACTTTGATAAGAACTTTCTCGCGCAGCAGCAAAGTCACAAGCTTCTGCGCCCGCACCCTGTCTACCTTGAGCCCCGCAATCACTTCCTGCAGCGCAGGCACTTTCAATCCCGCCGAAGCGAACGCGTCTTCGATCTTCTTTTTCGATTCGGATTCTTCATCCTTCATCGCCACGCCGCGCCCCGGCAGCCGCATCAACTCGCCAGCCACTTCGAGTTTCTTCTCGCGCACCAGCATGGTAGCCGCTGCCTCAAACACTTCCGGAGCCGCATCCACCTGCGTCCGCAACTCTTCCTTGCTGATTCCACCCACCAGAGGATTGCTTTTATGGAAGTCAGCAACGCTGCTCACGATGTGCGCCCTCAGATTTTCGAGCGCAGGCCCATGCAGAAACAACTCTCCGGCGCGCACTACATCTTCCGTGCGAAGAGCCTGAGCCAATCGCGCGTCGATTACGTCTTTCGTCCAACCGGTCTCGGCGATCAGCCGCGATATCGAGATTCCCTTATGACGCCTGCGCGCAATCCGCGCCAGCAAAATTGCTTCGGCATCGCCGCCGGCAAGAGTATTTAGAAAGTCAGTATGGCCGGGCATGCGCACAATCGGCGCGGCGTCCAGCACAACTCCTCCACCAATCGTCACCACCGGAGAAAATTGCCGGATGATGAATCGATCCCCGGGCAGCAGCAGAGCCGCTGCGGGCAGTTT